>JACCDV010407845.1_pt1 | contig 14760 bp, 12 predicted proteins | sample 7446131 | NCBI WGS metagenome assembly JACCDV01 (sample SAMN15323448, study PRJNA562643) | freshwater metagenome | isolation source: river surface water | place: USA:Blue River Watershed | collected 2017-08-17 | reverse complement strand
TTAGTCCGAGTTTTTTGTGGGGTTGTTCGATCAAAAAACTTCAAAGGTAGAAAATAAAAAAGGAGCAGAGCTCCTAATTTAAACAACTAATCTGGCGGAGACGAGATCAAATCAAGGCTTGGTAACTTCTTGAGAGTTATAGAACGCTCTAGATAGATCTCGAATCCACTTCCTCCTGATTTTTATATCAAAAAGTCGGCATTAAGTACTTTCTAAGCTATCACCTAATACCTCAAAAAGTTACTGTTAATACTTATAGGTTTCACTGCTAATCACAGCTTTTGTGTGGTGAATGTGGGGAAGCTAAAACTTAATAGGAGCTTATATGGCAACAACCTTTACAGATACATACATTAAAAATATAAAGAAGCCTGGGCGCTATACAGACGCTGCGACTTCAGGACTTAACTTCAACATCAAAAATAATGGTCGCGGCTATTGGGTATTTAGATATCTATACGGCACGAAACGCATAGACCTATCAATTGGTGCATATCCAGAAATAAGTCTTAAGGAGGCTCGCAAAAGAGCTATAGCGTCAAGAAATGACCTCTTGCATGGAAACCAGCCCAAAGCCTACTGGAAAGCAGATATAGCTTCAAATAACCAGAATCAGATACTTTTCAAGGACTATGCAAAACAATGTATCGAAACCAAAAAAGCTGAGTGGCAAAATCCCAAACACATAAACCAATGGTTCAACACAATAGAGCAATATGCCAATCCGATAATTGGGAAGAAGTTTTTGGATGAGATTGATACTCAAGATATCCTAGACATACTGACACCCATTTGGCATACCAAGACAGAGACAGCATCGCGGCTTCGCGGAAGAATTGAATGGATTCTCGCGTCGGCACGAACAAGAAAACTAAGAGACGGCATGAACCCAGCAACGTGGCGGGGTCACCTTGAAACTATTCTGCCCAAACCAAGCAAAATCACACCAGTAAAACACCACTCAGCCCTCCCATACAAAGACATCCCAATGTTTTTAGAAAAGTTAAGGGAGAACTGCGGAATTGCTAGCTTGGCTTTAGAGTTCTTAATCCTTAATGCAAATCGTTCTGGCGAGGTTATCAATGGACTTCGGAGTGAAATCAGTCAGGATGATTTATGGATCATACCTGCGCAAAGAATGAAGGCAAAAAGAGAGCATCGAATCCCACTTGGTAAGCGCGCTATGGAAATCTTAATTATTTCCAAAGAGCTTGATCCAGACAGCAAGTATCTATTTTCAACTAACGGAAAGCCGCTTTCAAACATGGCAATGGCGATGGCGCTCAGACGAATTAATAATCAAATCACCGTTCATGGATTTAGATCGTCATTTCGCGATTGGGTAGCAGAAGAGACTTTGCATAGTCCCGAGGTTGCTGAAAAAGCATTGGCTCATGCGGTGGCTAATCAGGTAGAGGCGGCCTATAGACGAGGTGATTTACTAGAGCATCGCAAGCGTTTAATGAAAGATTGGGAAGATTACTGCACCACAGGAGTTTGGGGAAATGTAATCTCAATACAAACTCAGCAAAAAGCAGCCTAAAAATGGCTATGACTTAAACTTATCAAACCATGGTTAAACTACACGAACTACCATCAACCAAGGTGGTGATGGGTGCCAAACTACCTCCACCGCCACCAGAGATAGTCACATTTACAAACGCAGATTTGTTCAGATTAGCCGACTATGGGCTTTACGCATTGCGTGAAAAGAAAAATGAGTATGTTTATTCAAATATTGAATACAACGATCAATTTCCGGAAACACTTAACCGCGCGCAAATCAACTACCTAACAGCCCTATTCGAAGGGGTAGACAACTACATCAAGACAAACCCCCTACTAGATAGATCAACTCATAGGATTACAAAGGCACTTCGTCAAAAAACTATCAAGCTTGGCCAGAGCTACAAATCCCATTACGAGAGTTTGAACAATTTAGACCTGCCAGAAAGCCTTAAAAAATCCTGCGCAAAGCTCATAATGTTTGTTCTTGAGCTTGTTGAAACTTTTGACTTTTTTGATGGAATGATTACGGATATAAGAAAGATTCCTAACCGACCGACAGATGTTAAATTAAGAGTGTTAATTCACGAGATCATCCTTGACTACCAGAAAAAAAATAAAACCAATAAGTTTCCAACTCACCCTTTCATCTTAAAAAATTTGAGTAAGCATCAACCACCACTTAAATTAAGCGAAAGACAATACTTCAACTACAAAAAATGGCTTCGCCGCGGCACCTACTACTGGTATATCCAACCCTAAAAGTCGGCATTAAGTAAATTTCACGTTGGACGTATAAGTATCTATACGTCATATTGAACGCATCTTCAACTAACAGTGAAAGGATGCGAGAAGATGAATACCGAAGAAATAATCAACCAATCTGATGACCAGCTATTAAGAATTAACGATGTTTCGAAGTTAACAACATTATCAAAATCTTCAATAAATCTCTGGGCTGCTCAGGACAAATTCCCAAAACCCATAACCCTCTCGAAAACTATCAAAGTTTGGAAGCTTGGAGCTGTCAGAGAGTGGGCAGATCGCATGCAAGCGAACCACAAGTAGGGTCAAAAAAATGAGCCAGAAAGGGTTGCAGCCCGCCTCTAGCTCTTACAACCATGTAAATCAAACAAAACAAGGTGTGAAAATATTATGAATGAACTATCAAACAAAGTAAATGAAATAAATGAGTTACACAAGCTGGCTATTACCTCTGCAAATGAAGCGGTTAATTACGCCAAACAAATCGGGCAACTTCTATTAGAAGCCAAGGCAGAACTTCCACATGGAAAATTCTTAAACTGGATTAAAGACAATATTGAAGTCTCACAAAGGCAAGCGCAAAGATATATGCAAGCAGCCTCAGGCAAGGATTTACGTCTTAGCGATTTCAACCTCAAAAACGACATGATGTCGCATTTGAAAGAGGAGGACCCAAAACATAGGATGTTCAATCCAGTTTGGATACCGCCAGATGGTCACTGGTTCAAGTGCATAGATCAAGATTCAATTTTCATAATTGCACCAGACAGGCGTCATCCAGAAGATTTCCACATCACCAAATTCAAAATATTAGAAGGGTCCACAATTGATAATCCAGAGATTGATTGGGATCGAAATGATGAAATACAGTGGACGAAGCAACCTGTAATGGCAAGAAAGGTAGAGGGTATGTTGCAAGTATTTGGCCTTTTTTATCCAGAAACAAAAAATTGGAGTTTCATGGTTAAGGAAGGTTTAGATTTTGCTGTAGGAATTGATAAGGATGATTATGAGCCAATCTACAAGAGAGGTTGTAATGTCTAAGGTAACCATATTTTCACGCAACCTGCGCCTTACTGGTCATTCAAGAACTTTAGCTCTTGCCCAGAAACATAATCAGCGATTAATTGTTCAAGAGATTGGTGGCTATGGCAGCATAGATGGCTCACAAATAGCTTTTAATCTTGAGCTAGTCACCTTAAATGGTAAGTCTTATGAGGAGTCTGTATTAGACGTCTTGCGAGCGCATGGACTGGACTTGGATCATTACAACTACCGCAAGAAGAACCGTGGCTATGCTGTTGAATTAGTCTTTTCTGTCACAGCTGGTCATCATTGTGACTTTAACGCTATGTATGCAGATAGCTTAGGATGGTTGAGGAACTACTACCCAGAGTGCCACATCATTCATGCTGTTATACATCACGATGAAGACACGCCACATATGCACGTCATTTTGGTGCCACTAGTAGATGGAAAGCTACAGGCTGCCAAAATCAGCGGATATACGGGAGTAAGTCAAAAGAGAAACTTGTCTTTGTTTGAATATCTAGATAAACGCTATGGACTAACCTTCCCAGCGTATCTAAAAGGTGCCGCAAAAAAGGCTGGAGCAAAGTTAGCTATTCAGCGGTATGAAACCATACCTAGTCATGAGATTAAGCGCGTTTTGGGGCAGCCGATATTGAACTCAATCTACGCGCGTCCTGAGCCGTATTTGTATGCTTTAGGTATTAGATACGATGAGGTAGTCGCTAGCTTGAAAACAACTCCAACATAAAGGAGTGTTGTCATCCATGGGGTAGCGAATTATTTATTTTTTCAGGCATGAATTGACTGCTGAAATCATATTCCTACCCCTCCAGCATTCCCAACTGAATCATCAAAAAATTAAGCTTCTTCAATTCAGCTGAGGCCTGAACATTGCGAATGCGCTGCTCTTTTGTACACCAACCATGCCTAAAGTTCCAGTGATCCCTCCCCTTTGGTGAAAGTCCACCGTGGAGTCTGCAGCGCCCATTAGCCATCCCATGCTTTTGGCATAAGCCGCCTGAGCGAGTTTTAGCGTGGCATTCCATACTTATAGTTCTTTGGGTACTTAATGAGACCTAAGCGCTCCATCTCAGCGAGCCTCTGGCGAATGATAGCTCTTGTTAATTTAGGTTTTCGTAGCGTCATGCTTACCTCCCGAAGTTGCCTAAATTTTAAGCAAAACCAGCTCTGAGAGCAACGATCTAGTCCCTTATATTATTTAGCATTTTTGACAGTAAAATGATTCCAACTCAAGGAACTATATATGTCGGAAGAACAAAGACGTCAGCTACAGCAGCAGCTATGGAATATCGCCAATACCCTACGTGGCAAGATGAACGCAGACGAGTTCAGGGACTATATCCTTGGCTTTATATTCTATAAGTACCTTTCAGAAAAGATTGAGCGTTTTGCTGATGCTCAGCTTAAGCAAGAAGACCTTAAGTATTCAGATCTAAAAGATGACGGCAAGACAGGCTCTGATTACATCAAAGCCCTTCATGAGGCTGCCCTAGACGAATTGGGCTATTTCCTAAAGCCAGATGAGCTATTTCATGCCATTGCGATGAAAGGCAATAATCAGGATACCTCAACTGATAACAATTTCATTCTTGGCGACCTTGCAAGAATCCTCAAAAATATTGAACAAAGCACCCTTGGCACAGATAGTGAAGATGACTTTGAGAACCTATTTGAAGACCTAGATCTTGACTCGTCAAAACTAGGCAAAACTTCCAAAGAGAAGAATGACTTAATAGCTAAGGTACTAGTTCATCTGGATGCCATTGACTTTGACTTGGCAAATGCCAACGCTGACGTTCTAGGTGACGCATATGAGTATCTTATTGGTGAGTTTGCTAGTGGCGCTGGCAAGAAAGCCGGCGAATTCTATACACCTCAATCAGTATCAACACTCTTAGCAAGGCTAGTAACAGCCAACAATAAGAATCTAAGATCTGCCTACGACCCTACTTGCGGTAGTGGCTCCCTTCTTTTAAGGGTTAAAAAGGAAGCTGATCAAGTTGGAAAGATCTATGGTCAAGAGCTAAACAGAACGACATATAACTTGGCTCGCATGAACATGATTCTGCACGATGTCCATTTCTCTGATTTTGACATTAAACAAGAAGACACGTTAGAAAAGCCTCAACATTTAGGTCTGAAGTTTGATGCCATCGTAGCCAACCCCCCATTTTCGGCAAAGTGGAGTGCCAATCCATTATTCATGAACGATGACCGTTTTAGTGCTTATGGTAGGCTAGCTCCCAATAGTAAAGCAGATATAGCATTTATCCAACACATGGTTCATCACCTTTCGGATGAGGGGACTTTAGCGGTTTTAATGCCCCATGGTGTGCTGTTTAGAGGTGGTGCTGAAGGTCACATTAGGCAGTATTTAATTGAGGAACTAAATTGCTTAGATGCGGTTATCGGACTGCCAGCAAATATCTTTTATTCCACAGGGATACCTACTTGCGTACTGGTCTTTAAGAAATGTCGTAAGAATCCAGATGACATCGTATTCATTGATGCAAGTAATGACTTTGAAAAGGTCAAAACGACTAATATCATCCGACCCAAAGATACTGCCAAAGTAATCGATGCTTTCCTAGCACGAAAAGACATTGAAAAATACGCCAAGGTAGTAAGCATCGAGAACATTAAAGACAACGACTACAACCTGAATATCCCACGTTATGTAGATACGTTTGAAGCTGAGGAACAAATTGACCTTGATGCGGTAGCAACCAAACTCAAAGCATTAAATATTGCTGGGCTTGATGCTGACAAAACTATTGCATCATTCTGTGACGAGCTGGGCATACAACCACCGTTTGAGGTGAAATAATGCAGCCGAGACTAAGGTTTAAAAACTTTTCTTATGACATTAACATAATCAAATTTGGTGATATTTTTTCATTTCATACAACAAATTCTTATTCTCGTGATTATTTAAACTACAAAAACGGCGTCGTAAAAAATATCCACTACGGGGATATACATACAAAATTTAATAGTCAGTTTGATATCACAAAAGAAAGTGTGCCTTTCATAAATAATGATATTGATCTTAAAAAAATTAGACTTGAATCCTACTGCTATGAGGGTGATGTCGTCATTGCAGATGCTTCTGAGGATTACAAGGATATTGGTAAATCGATTGAGATAGTTCATTTAGGTAATGAAAAACTAGTAGCTGGGCTACATACATTTTTAGCTAGGCCCAAACAAAAACTATTGGCAAAAGGTTTTATAAGTTTTGCAATGCAGAGTTATTCAGTGCGTCATCAAATAATGGTAATAGCTCAAGGAACTAAAGTTTTAGGCATTTCGGCGGGAAGGCTTTCCGAGATTAGTATTCCGCTACCTTCCTTGGAAGAGCAAACTAAAATCGCATCATTCTTATCCGTGATCGAGGAAAAAATAACCCAGCTTACAAAGAAACATGAACTTCTAAAAGAATATAAAAAAGGGGTGATGCAGCAGATATTTAGCCAAGAGCTAAGGTTTAAAGCAGATGATGGAAGTGCATACTCAGACTGGCAAATGAAGGCAATTTCAGAGCTTAATCTTTATATTTCTGATGGTAATTATGGTGAGCAATATCCGACTTCTGCTCAAATGGTTAGTTCTGGCGTTCCTTTTTTAAGAGCAAATAATATAAAAGGACTTAAGCTGACCTGGGATGACATGAGATACATCACCCCTGAGCATCATAAAATATTAACTAGTGGACATTTAAAATCTAAAGATGTACTTATAACCACACGAGGAGAAATTGGTTCAATTGCCCTTGTGACTGAGGAGTTTGAGGGTGCAAATATTAATGCTCAGATTTGCCTCTTAAGAGTAAAAGATGACAGTCAAATCATCCCAGAATTTATTCTTCAAGCTCTTTCTACTAAATATTCTAAAAAGCAATTTAAAGAACTGCAAACTGGGTCAGCATTAAAGCAACTACCTAAATCAAATTTAGGTAAGGTTAGGATCCCAACTCCATGTAAAAGTGAGCAAACAAAAATTGCTAATTTCCTTTTAGCTATAGATAACAAAATACAAAACAATCAATCCCAGCTAGAAGCCACTAAGCAGTTTAAGCAAGGTCTTTTACAGCAGATGTTTATCTAATGACACCTCAATCTGAATACGCACTAGAAAATTCTCTTATTTCTCAATTGGAGAGAATGGAGTACTCATTCGTAACGATTGAGGATGAGTCTCAAATGCTTGCTAATCTCAAAAGCCAGCTGGAAATCCACAATAAAGGTATTAGTCTGACTAAAGATGAGTTTCAGCGAGTTTTAAATCATCTTAATAGTGGTAATGTGTTTGATCGTGCCAAGATTCTTAGGGACCGATACGGCCTCAAACGAGACGATGGCGACCTTGTCTATATATCATTCTTGAATTGCGATGACTGGTGTTTAAATGAGTTCCAAGTAACTAATCAAATCACTATTGAGGGTAAGCGTAAGAACCGTTATGACGTAACTCTTCTTATTAATGGCTTACCTTTAGTTCAAATTGAGCTTAAAAGGCGTGGAGCTGAGCTTAAAGTAGCCTTTAATCAGATAAATAGATATCACCACGACTCCTATGATGCTGGCTATGGTCTATTTCAATACGTTCAATTATTCATCATCAGCAATGGTGTGAATACCAAGTATTTTTCCAATAATAAGCAGCAATCATTCCAACAAACTTTCTACTGGACGGATAAAGAAAACAGAAGACTTTCAGACCTCCATGAATTCACTGCTGAATTCTTAAAGCCATGCCATATTGCAAAAATGATTGCTCAATATATGGTGTTAACCGAAGAGCAGATTATCAAGGTATTGCGTCCATATCAGTTCTACGCCACTGAGTCCCTAGTAGAACGGGTTAAGAACAGCAATGAGAATGCCTATATCTGGCATACAACAGGCTCAGGAAAGACATTAACCTCATTTAAGGCTAGTCAGATTATTCAACGCATGGCTAAGGTTCATAAAGTTATGTTTGTTGTTGACAGGAAAGATCTAGATTTCCAAACAGCAAAAGAATTTAATGGCTTTTGCAAGGGCAGTGTTGATGCAACAACAGATACTGGCAAGTTGGTTGAGCAGTTAAATGATGACAGTACTAAATTAATTCTTACGACCATCCAAAAGCTTAATAATGCTATTACAAAGACTGGTTATTTGGGTAAGGTAGCTCATCTCCAAGATAAGAAGTTTGTGTTTATATTTGATGAATGCCATAGAAGTCAGTTTGGAGATACGCACCAGAACATTAAGAGCTTCTTTAAAAATGCTCAGATGTTTGGATTCACAGGTACCCCAATTTTTGCTGATAACGCAACAGGAAGTATTGGTAAGCAAACCACAACAAAAGACCTATTTGGTGAATGTCTTCATAAATATGTAATTGTTGACGCTATCAAGGATGAGAACGTCCTCAGATTCGCGGTTGAGTATGTTGGTAGGTATAAGCGTAAAGAATCACCTAGTGAATTAGATATTGAGGTAGAAGCAATTGACACCAAGGGTCTTTTAGACAGCCCAACACGTCTAGAAAAGATCACGGATTACATCATTGCCTACCATCGTCAGAAGACTAAATCACCTGATTTCACTGGCATGTTCTGTGTAAGTAGCGTTGATACACTGATTAAATACTACGATCTCTTTAAAAAGAAACAAGAAGGTTCAAAGAAGCCGTTAAAGATCGCAACTATCTATAGTTATGCAGCTAATGAAGAAGACCCTAATGCTAATGGGTTAACTAGTGGACTAATTCCAGAGGAGAGTCCAACACTTGATGGAAAAATCAATCCCTATAGTCGAGACAAACTAGACGAGTTTATTGAAGACTACAACGATATGTTTGGTACACGTTATTCAACCAAGGATAGCCAGTCCTTCTATAACTACTACCAAGATATTGCCAAAAGAGTCCGACAGGGTGAAATTGATATCTTATTAGTAGTAAACATGTTCTTAACTGGGTTTGATAGCCCACGGCTTAATACTCTATACGTTGATAAGAACCTCAAATACCATGGCTTGATTCAGGCTTTTTCACGTACCAACCGCATCCTTAATGAGAAGAAGTCACAAGGTAACATCATCTGCTTTCGCAACCTTAAAGGTTCAACAGATGAAGCGATTGCCTTGTTCTCCAATAAAGATGCCAAAGAGACTGTGCTACTTGAACCTTATGAAGACTATGTCGTTGCCTTTAATAAGGTAACGGATGAGCTTTTAGGCATTGCGCCAACTGTTGGTAGTGTTGATCAGCTGCCTGATGAGAATGCAGAGCTGGCCTTTGTAACGAAGTTCAGAGAGCTATTAAGAATCAAGAACATCATTACATCATTTTCTGATTACAAGGATGCTGACCTATCCTTATCAGCTCAAACGTTTGAGGACTATAAGAGTAAGTATTTAGATATTCACGATAAGGTCAAAAAGCACCAAGAGCAAGAGAAAGTATCAGTTCTTGAAGAGGTAGATTTTGAGTTAAGTCTTATACATAGAGATGAAATTAATGTTGCCTATATATTGAATCTTTTGGTTAGCCTTAATAAGTTGGCACCAGATGAAGCTAAGAAACGCCATAAAGAGATTATCGACCTTATGGCGGGCGAGATCCAACTTCGCAGCAAGAAAGAACTCATTGAGAAATTTATTGAAGAAAATCTTCCTAAGCTAAACCCAAATGACAATGTAATTCTTGAGTTTGAATTATTCTGGACTAAGCATAAGATTAAAGCGTTCCAGGATATGTGTGCTGAGGAGAAGATTGTTCCTGAGCAGCTTGAGAAGCTTATTAATAACTATATGTTTGCTAATAAGTTCCCAAGAAACCAAGAAATCAAGAGAGCATTATCTTTTGAGCCAAAGGTATTGGAAAGCAAAGGAATTCTTGAGCGAATAGCAGAGAAGCTTCGTGGCTTTATTGTTACTTATATCGAAGGTATGGGTGGCAGTATTTAAGTCTTACCACATAAGCGAAATCTGAATTTAAAAATGGCTTTCTAATTTCTCTTGTGCCAAATCAAACTGCTACTAGCCCAGATTTTACATAATCATCTGATAGCAAAAGTTACTCCCATAAACAAATTGTTATTCTGAGCAATTAAGTCAAGGTGGTTGGGATTAGCTTATAGATAGTCAACAACGAACTAATATTCATCACTTTGAGAGTCTTAACACACAGTTACCGAATGCCTCAGACCCAGCCTTAAATCCTAGTTGGGTACATTTTGTTTTTGCTTCATTAATATCAGTTGGCACTTTAGCAGGTATATCTGGTTTAAAAGTCCTGGGAGGCGCAGGTTTGACCAAGACCCACTCACTTGCTCGATGGCATAGTCTTAACGCAGCTGGATCTAAGGTGGTACCGTCTGGCCACCTTGCAAATGGAGATATGATCTCTCTACAAACGCCGTTTCCTACATCTACAGTTGGGTAACTGACTGTGGTGGGCGTATTAAGTAAAAAATTGCCTCCATTTACGGACGGTCCTGATATCGTCGCACCAGGAGGGTCTGACTTATACAACACAGTTGTAGTTGCACATCCTGTTATTAAAGTAAGAGTTGCAATAAAAATCCAATACCTTAAGTATCTTGTCATAATCGTATATTAAAAGCAGTTCGTTATACTGCCAGTTGTATTGCAATTCATTATTTTCCCGCCGGGTAACACATATGTTCTATTCATGTTTTGTGGCGGACTCGGTGGGGTTGCCGAATAATTAGAGTAGTTGCCAGGACTTTGTCCGGACATCATGCCTAGCCCCATTCCTAACATAGCCATACCTGCTGCTCGCTCACGTTGCCTCTTCTGTTCCTCTAACTGAGCTTTGTATCTTCGCTGCTCCTCCTCAAATCTCAGCCTATCTTGATTGGCTTGTTGTTTAGCCATATCAATCTGCTGCCTACATTTTGCGTAATCACTTGTACCCTGCCTAAAGCCATATTTTTTACAGGTAGCATCGTCCGGATCATTTGCCGCCAAAGAGCTTGATTTATTTCTTTCTAATAAATCTAAAACACAATTACCGAATGCTTCAGTTTTTCGCTTGAATCCTATATCAGAGCAAATTTTCTCCTCCGATGAGGTATCAAAGGCGCATACAGAAGCTGACATTAAACAGACAATAGCTAAGTTAGTTATTTTGATAAATTTAGTACGCATTTCCCAAATGACTCCGTTCCAGGCCGAAATCCCAAATCCAGGCACTGCCTTTTTGAGTTAGATAAATCTTTTGCGAATCCAACCGGATTATTTTCAGATTTATTTATAGGGTAGTACCCATTACAAAACAGATGATTAATTGCTCTAGTTACTGTATTAGGACCCATACTCCCTTTCTGATAATTCGATTTATTTGCATCATCTTTGTAATAAAAATTTTCGGTGTCATTGCAGTCCATCACCAAATCCATTGGAGTGCCGTTAGCGTCCCACACATCAGGCTTACCTCGATTAAATACAGCAAAGTCGTAACGTATGTATACGCCACCTGAAACCGGATGAGATACCTTTTTCAGACTTTTAGCGTCTATGAGGTAGTAGGCACCGCTACCGGGATTTTTTAAGTCCGGTATGGTGCCAACTAAAAACCAGTAACCATTGGTTCGCTCCACACCACATAGGCCAAGCACGACATCTTTACGGACGCTACTTTCAGAAGCAATGTTGACGGGCTGCCCTGCATCTACCCTTAGCTCGCTTTGCTTACACTTATATTCCCACTGCTGCAAACCAATAAGTTTACCGTCCTTATCATACCCAGCTATTTTTGCAGAAACACTATTTGGTGGAAATTCATCTTTAATTAGAGATGCGGCATGGTAAGCATATCTAGTGCCATCGTTTTGGATAGCGACATAAGCCCACCCTTCGCTTAAATTATGGCTAAAAGAAGGGCTGCTCAACAGAGTCAGCGCCAATAATAGAAATCTCATTTTATTTTTCATCACGATGTACACCTAAATATACCCCAAAGATAAATGAATAGCCTATTTGAGAAGAATATTATGCTAAGCCTCTCCAAAGGTCATAGGGGTCAAATTGGGGGATGGGGGTACGGTGGGGTCGAAATATCCAGAAATGAAAGGGGTGCCAATAAACTTAAAAACAGTTTGTTACTGAACCTGTTGTTGTGCAGTTCATAGTTCGACCTCCTGGAAGCATAATGGTCCTATTTAGGTTTGGTGACTTTGGCTTAGCTCCATGAGAGTTACTTGGATTGTAAGCACCAGAAGTAACACCTGAACCAAGTTACATCAGGGCTAGCCCTGCTGCCTCTGAGCATCTTTTCTAGCTTGATCAATTTGAAGCCTACAGGCTGCGTATTCGGTAGATCTCGACTTGAACCCATACCCCCTACAGGATACATCATCAGGATCAATTGAAGAATTGGCTGAAATAGATTGTTCTGTCCATTAACTCCAGAACACAATCCGAAAAGGATAGGGTTTTCTCCTTAAATCCAATTTCAACACAAATCGCCTCTTCTCTTGCCTATGAATTGATAAAGCAGGTTTAGCATTCAAAAAGAATGTAATGGCAATCGCTGATCTTATTGTGATAGCCGCAGGACGCATTTACCAAACTCTTCTGTACCAGTTTTAAAACCCAATTCAGCACACTTAATTTTGGCTTTATCAATGTCTGGCTGTTGCGATGATGAGTTTTTTTGTACATTTTCTTTGGGTACCTGCTGAATACTGTGTGATGCCGGCACACCCACAACCGTATCATCAATGGCAAATAATCCACAAACCAAACCAGAAGGCAAATATTGATTACAAGTTTGAATTGCAGCTTGATTGATGGCATTTCTATCAGCACCTACAGCACCAACATACCAACCGCAAACCTGCTGATCACCATAATTTGCAACGGCAAATGCGCGAGGCTTATATCGCCAGTATTGATACCCAAAACCATCACTAGAAGAAGTTGTTCTTGAACTAAGGAAAGCTTCTAGGCACGGAGACTTGAGATATCTTTCAGCAGCAACTCTTTCGCCAGAAGTTACATGAGCGCATCCTGAAATACCAAGAATAGTTAGCGGCAATAAGAGAGGCAATCTTGAGAATTTCACACTATTAGTATATCTTCGTTAAAGCTTTGAGCAAAACACTATGCCTAGGCTAGTTTCAAAAATACGCCTATTTAGGGGGGCGGGGGTACGGCGGGGTCAGCACAGAGGAATTAAACAAAGGGTAACCTATTGAATTTAAAAACAGTTAGTTACCGTTCCCGTTGTATGGCAATTAACAATTTTTCCACTAGGTGTAACGATTGTTTGATTTATAGGATTACTGGGCTTAGGTGCCACCTGAGGTGGCGAATACATACCAGACCCCAATTGCATTAAAGCTAGTCCTGCTGCAACCTCACGTTGGCGCTTTTGCTCTGCTATTTGCACTTCATGTTGACGCCTTCTCTCTTGCTGATCACGTTTAAGTTGAGCCGCCTGTTCTCTTAGCGCTTCCTGTCTTCGACGCTCATCAGCCTCCACAAAAGCAGCCTCCCTCTCGGCTTGCTGCTCTGCAAGCTCAAGCTTAAGACGGCACTGAGCATATCCCTCAGTATTTTGTTTAAAGCCAAAAGAAATACATCGTCTATGATGTCTTTCTAAGAAGGCAATCTTAAGTCTTTCCTCTTCTTTTTTTGCTGCCACTGCCTTAGCTTTTGCCTCTATTTTTTGTCGCTCCTGCCTAGCCAAGGTCGCTTCGAGACCGCCTTTAAAATCTTTAATAGATTTCTTAATATCAACAATGCTTTGTTTTATAGTAAACGTATGTGTTATTTCATATTTAGTTGCGATTTCAGGTGGAGCTTCGCTTGAGCAACTCACACAAACAACTCGTAAATAACCTACAGGCTGTTGTTTTTGAAGATGTTCGGATATGTTAACTGCGGAATTTGCTAAAAATTCAATTGGAGAATCAGCGCCTTCGAGTCTTAACAAAGGAAATTCCTTTATTGGTAAGGTCCGAACTGTTCCAGTTGGAGAAATTTCAATCTGTCGAAGCATTACATTAAGCTCACCATTTTCAGCCACAGTCGCATCAAAAATACCAATATACGTCTTGGACCCAATGGCATATGCCGATGGTACCAAGAGCAAGCTTGATATTAAGAAAAATTTAATTAATGCCATGCCAATAATATAAACCCTCTTTTTTATTGGGTAAAATGCTACGCGTAAGCAGAGCAGTACCGCGATATCAGGGATTGGGGATATGATCCAGTCATCATGATGTGGGGAAAAATGTGGTGAAAAAGAAAAAGAGGTCAGAAAAGCCTCTTATCTATTGACATATTGGCGGAGACGAGAAGATTCGAACTTCCGATACGCTTTTGGCGTATGCTCCCTTAGCAGGGGAGTGCCTTCGACCACTCGGCCACGTCTCCATTTCACGCGTTACTGTGAACACGTGAATTGTAA
>JACCDV010664183.1_pt1 | contig 14762 bp, 8 predicted proteins | sample 7446131 | NCBI WGS metagenome assembly JACCDV01 (sample SAMN15323448, study PRJNA562643) | freshwater metagenome | isolation source: river surface water | place: USA:Blue River Watershed | collected 2017-08-17 | reverse complement strand
TTAGAAAAATTGTTTAATTCAAACCCTATCATTTAATTATCAATCATTACAAAAGATGAAAAGCTTTTTATCATCCTCTATATTATCAATAAATAAAAAATCTTTATTACTTATATCTATATATTGATTTAGTATAATTAATAGTAAAAAATAATCAATATTATTTATATTATAAAAATCCAAGTTTTATTATAAACTTTAAATAATATTTATATAAAAAGTTATGAAAATATTCAAAATTTTATATTTTTATTCATTAATAATATTTTATATTAGACTAACTAATAACTATGTTTATAATTCAACAAATAAATTGCTTTCTAGCAAATATAAAAAGCTATTATCAATTTAAATAATAAAATCATTTAATAAAATGAATCACTAATTTTACTTATCTATTAAAATTAAACAATATTAATCCTCTTTTTGATAATTAATTTTTGTATTAATTTTTAAGTATTTGTTTCCATCGTTGTTTTTTAGTTTAAATTATCTCATAATTTATAGATCTTATAAGAATAGCAATTTTTTTTATATTTATAAATTCTATAATCTATTTTTAAATTATATTTAATAAAATTGTGTTTCTTTTATTTTATAAATATCTAGCTCAAATATATCAACAAATTAAGAATAATTAAAATATAAGTTTATTTTACTTTAATTCTCATATTATTAATAAATGTAATTATTAACATAATCAAAATATATAAAATCTGGTATATCTAATTTTAATAACATTTTAAATGATAAAAATGGTAATGTTTAATATATGATTTCTTCAAACTCTTTTTCGTTTTGATTATAAAACTAAATAGAGTTTTTCTGCTTTAAATCTCAATTAATTTATTCCAAATTCTCTTAGTTGATTTATAATATATAAAGATATCAAATACCAGAAATAATATCAATCGTTAAAATAAATGGTTCAGAAAGAAATGTTTAAATTATTTAAACATTATTTTGAAATAAAAGTTCTTCATTTTCTAAAGAGATTATTTTGAAGTCATTAAAAGGACTGTTATTTAGGCTTAAATAAGTAAACTTGTTTTATTAGGTAAAATAAGAGTCTTTTTTCAAGATTCTTTCTTTAATATTATTTAAATTAAACTCATTTTTATTAATAATCTCTATTATGATTCCTTCTGTTGTAACAAAAATATTATTTATATCAAATATTGTTGGTATTATTGCTTATGGGTTTTCTATTGTTGTAATTTTAATTTAATTTCAAGTAAATTACAGATAAGAATAAATTATTTTAGAACTTTCTTATAACTAATAATCTCTAAATATACATTTAATCTAACTCATTATAATAATAATTATTATTTATAAATATAAAAATATAATTTATAATGCAATTATTGTTTATTTAAACTTTGTTAAATATATTAATATTTAATGTCAATTAACTTTATAAAAAGCATAACTCTGTTTTAAAGGATATTGTTCATCTTGATATTAATTAGCTATAAAAGTAAAAAGAACTTTTTGCTAAAAACATTAAAGAAATTCAAAAGCAATGAGTTTTATTTGAATTAATGCCAGATTATAAAAAAGACGACAAATAATGAAAGTTAGAATATTATGAAGAGTTGCACGATGTACTTAATCATTATATTGATTTGTAAAGAATAAAACTAGCACCTAAAAACATACATTTAATTTAGCCATTGGAGATGAAGCTATAAAGAAATCTAAGAAGTGATTTTTCTGATGATAAGATTTATATATGGAACAAAGTAGACAACAGAGACAAAACACAAAAATAAGATCCAACTAGTATCAATTATAATATAGAATAGGAATGGTTTAGATAAAAAGAGGAAGTTTGATATCTTCATTAAGTATTAAAATAAATAGCTAATTTTAAAGTAAATAGTGGATATTTAATAAAATATTGGTTTCGTGGAAAAACATTAAATAAAAAAATGGATTGAATGAATAAGAAAGCAAGAAAAACTGTTTAAAAAATCAAAAAAATTTAAGCTAATATATTTTAAGATCCTTTTAAAGGTGGTGCTTAGCAAGCTTTAATATAATATATTAAATAGAAGAATGCAGGAGAGATATCTAATAATAAGGCAACTTTGGCACCAGATAAATAATTTTATATTTATAAATTAAACTGATTATTTAGTCTTATAATCATAAATTTTATTGATTTTGCTAATTTATATTTTAAAATTGATATTATATATTGTTTTATTTTTATAAATGAATTTCATACAAATATTAAGTATTTGAAAATAAGTTGATTAATTCATATCATTTTTATAAATAAAAGAAATAAACATTATACGAAATTTGTCTTGATAAACGAAAAAAGAATTGGATGATAATTTTAATGGAATTTTGGCATAAAGATTAAAATAAATTATTTTATCAAATTATTAAACATAAGAAAATCATTATTAATTAAAAATATCAGATATTGTTAATAATAAGAAAATAATTGCGTTATTAAGACTATTGAAATTTAATATACAAAAAGAGAACTAAAATACGAATAACTCAACTTCTCAAAACCATACATCTTTTATTATAGATAATTTAGTAATAATCTCTTTATTCAGAGGATTAATAGATATAAATAATAGTATTAAAACTAAAGAATAGGAACTATAAGAAATCATTGAGAAAATTGATTTAAATATGGTATTAGATAAAAATAATCAAAACTATTATATAGAAAGACATAAGCAAATATAAATAGCATTAAAATAGTAAGAAATGCCCTAATAGAATATAAATTTATATTAAATATTTAATCTTAACACAATATCAATAATTTTATTAGAAGCAGGATATTTCTGTATTTCAATATATTAAAATTTCAAAGAAATATTTCATAAAACAGAAAAAAAGTATGTTGTATGAAAAGGTGGAGGTGGTTCAAAGCAATCCAGTAAAGACTAATCAAAGAAGATTAAATCAATAGGATCATAGATAAGAAGAGAAAATGAACAATTGTAATTGGCTAATATTTAAGAAATTTTATGAGAATAAAAGAAATCGCTAAATAATTCCAATTTAATTTTTGTTTATTCTGCTGGCGAGAATAAAATTTAATTAAGATAAATGTTTAATGAGTTATAGATAAAAACTACTAATTTTTGATCTATTGGATAAACTATTCATAAATGCAATTATGAAACAATAAATAATATATTTGAGAAGATTAACCTAATAGAAATATCATTTATTTAATAAACTTTTTATTATTTAAATTTTCTTATTATACTATTAATGTATTAAACATTTTAAGTTACTAATATTAAGGAATATATTATCTCTTTATAAAACATCTTAAGTAAATAATAATTAAATTTATTAAACTAATCCTTCTAAAGACACTATTTTTTATCTTCAAAAATCATTTATAGTTTATTCTTTATATAAATCATTAAATCTCATTTAAATATAAGTTTTAATCAATTTATGTTTTTTTCGAACCTTTAATTACTTCTCCTATTAACCAACTATTTATGTTATATTTTTCAAATAATTCATTCTAAAAGTCTTTATAACTTTTATCATTTATTACGATCATTAATCCTCCACTTGTCTCCGGGTCCAATCCACTCATCATTTTATATTTCTTTTTATTATATTTGTTAATTCCTTTATAAACAGGAAATTAGTTAAAATAAAAATCTATATTATTTAACTAAATATCTAATATATTATCTGAATGGCCTTTTATACCAAAACCAGTTATATCAGTACAAGCTTTGATATTACCAAAATATTTATCAAACAATAACGCAGGATATAAGTTTAAAGAAATCATATTATTAATACATTTTTCATAAATTGGCTTAAATTTTTAGATTTCTTTATCATTCTTTTGTTTTTATAAAAATCTCCATTGATCAGTTACTTATTAAGTTCCTAATGGTTTTGTTAGTAATATTTTATCCCCAATTTGAGCTTGATTATTTTTAATTAGTTTATCAGTTTATTTAAAACCTACAACACTCCCTCCTGTAATAAATGAAGAATTTAGAACAGTTTATCCACCTGTTATTTTCGTCTTTGCTTCTGAAATTTTCATATTCATACCCTCAATAAGTCTTTAAGCCACTTTTACTCGTTCTTCTTTATTTACTTTATCACTCATTCCTAATACCATGAGAAAATGATCAATATTAGTAACACCCATTGAGTATAAATCAGATAAAACATTCGCAACAGTTAACTACCCCTATATTTATGGATCATCAACAATTGGGTAAAAGAAATCGATGCTTGATATCATTGACATATTAGTCCCTTTTATTTAATTTATGTAACAGTCCGGTGATTATGAAAAAACATCTTTTTTAATTTATGGAAAATTCTTAAAATAACTTAAAAGTTCTTCTTTTGAAACCTTGCAGTTTCAACCTCTTGTTTTTGTATAATCTGTTAATTTTATTATACTTGAATGCTTTTATATAAATCTAAGCATTATAATAATTAATGATTAAAAATTTAAAGAATTTAAAATAATAAGGAAATAACCTTAATAATAAAAACTCTGTAACGATTGAGGAAAATAATGGATTTTAAAAAGACTTTGATTTTACTACAAGCAATAATTTCAAATAAAATATATAAACAAAATCTATAGATTAAAGAGCAATAAGGACAAATATTGATAATAAAAAACTTTAAAATTCTGATGTGGATTCTTTTTAGTCAGATTCCGTAGATTTTGATAGCAGCTAATAAAACTCTAGCAATTTTAATGATATGTAAATAGATGTGTAAAAATATAAATAATCATAGAACCAATTTAACTAATAAAATAATTCTACAAGTTTTTCCGAATAAAATTAAGTAAACATTGATAATTATAAAGAAATATAGGAATAATTTGAAGAATATATTTAATAAATATAGCATTATAAAGATCTATATGAATAAGAGGTTATATAAAACTAAGAGCTTAATAAGTAATTAGATGAATTTTAATATAGAATGAATAACAAAGATGAAATTTAACAACTTTAATCGATCAACAAGACTTATGAATAAGAAAATAAAAATCTAATAAGTTAATTAAAATTGTTATAAGAAAATTTATATTAGGAAAAAGAAAAATAAATAAACTCTGTAAGTATTAACTAATTAAATGAAGAAATTTAAAACCTAAAAATTTCTAATATAAATAATTAATAAATTATTAATCAGTAACTATAGTAAATAAAGTAATTATAATAAGAAAAAGAGTTAGATAAAAATAACAATATTTTGTTTTAATAACAAAAAGATTAATAAATTGATAATTTAAACAGTTCAATATAAAAATTAAAATAAAATATAACTAGTTTAAACTAAGAAATTAAAGAATAAAAGTAATAAATTATATAAAAATAATAATAAATAGATAAACAAACGGAAATTATAAAAACGCAACAAGATAAGCAATAAGATAAACAAACATAAAAAAAGAATGATCAAAGCCAATAATAAATTATTAGTAAATTATAGGAGTAATAATAAGATATAAAATAGGTTTTAAATTAAGAATAATAAACATAACAAATACTATAATAATTCATAACCGAGGGCTAATAAAATATGGATAAAGATTAGTAAAAATAACTAATAGCTATAATCAATAAGCAATAATCCTTATTATAAAACTAATAACAATAAATAAGAGAAAAATTATAAATAATAAACTATTTATCAAAGAATCAAAAAGATAAAGAAATCATTTTATTATAAGAAAAGCTATAAAATATTGAAAGATGAAGATTTTAGTAAAATGATTTATTTTGTCAACAGTGTTAGGAATATTAGAATAAAGAATAATTATTACAGTAGAAACTATTCTAATATTAAGATCAAATTGAAAACCTAATTCATACAATAAAGAAAACTAAAAACAAATAATTTTAATAAATATTATTTAGCTTCATACCTTGTTTCATTCATTGATATTTATTTCACTCCAATTGAGATTTGATTATTAAAGCTTTTGACTCCATGCAAACCCTAACACCAATCATATCCTGTGCAAAAAGCAATAACGTCTCCATTTGGACTTATATCAAAGTTATTAATCGGTTAACTTATGTTAACTGAACCAATTTTGTTTTTATGAAAATAGTCCCAAAAAGAGATCTATCCATTTGTTCCTGATGTTATTAGCAGATTGTCTGAAGGTTTTACGAATCTTAAATTATTAATTTAAAATACTTGTTTTTACTATGCATTAAATACTTCGGAATGTGCAACAAATGTGAATTGACTTAATCCTGGTGCTTTATTATACTGGTTCACTTGGTCAGGGGTTTAAAAAATACATTCATAAAAACCAGATTACATTCCCATTCTATTGTCATTCATTTTGTTCTAATATTGTCCAATGAAACATTTTCCACAAGCAGTTCCCAAAGTAAATTATTTTTATTATGATTTTAAAGAGCAAACAATTAAATTGGACTCCAATTAAGATTTTTGTAATTAAAAAGAATTTTAGTTCGATTATAAAAGTGCTTATAGAGTACAAATGATAAATTAATAATCCTTAAATATAATCAATATATCATTTCCATCAATTGTAAAGTTAACAATCGGAACAAGCATTTATATTGTTTTTATGGGTTGTTAAAAATCATTATTGTTAAAAAGATAGAATGTATTATAGCTACAGAACAAGGTTGTTTGTTAGTCAAATTTATGACATTAAAATATCTATGATTAAGCATTAAGCTTAATAGTGTTTTATTATAAAGTTTAATAATTAATGGTAAACATATTATTGTTATTCAATATTATTGCTAACATAAAGTCTGATAGAAATGTGCAGCATATTGGAAAATCGGGTAAATCTATTGATTATTATAAAACGATACCTTTTTAAGAAATAGAATAAAGTTTCGCTGTTTAGTCCCAACTTAATGTTATAAAACTATCATTTCAATTTTATACGAATTTTATTATTTATATTGTGTCTTAAGGAAGCTATGAAATATCATTAAGAATGATCTAGTTTTAAATGACCTAATTTTTATTAAGATTTAAGCTATTTTATATGGGCGCAGAACTAGTTGGATTCTTATCTCCAAATAATTGGCTCTAATTAAAGTTTAACATTATAAATATAAAATGATAAAAATATAAAAAAGTAAAACCTTATAAAAACTATTTACAAATAATTTAATATAAATTGATATTAAATTAATTCATTTGTTAACCAATTAAACATTTCCCTTTTTTCTTCTACTTTAGTTTTGATCCATTGTAACTGCTATTACTTTTAATGCATCTGTGTTTAGTTCAATCAGCTCGTTTTTTATATTAACATTTTTCAATGTTAATGACCATATTCCTTCATGATACTTAAACTCGTGTTCTGTTCCTGTAATCTAAGCTGGTGCGTACTCGTATTTCTCTCATTCTAATATTTAGGGATTTTAGCAAATACATTTATTGGCAATTTGATCAAATCGATCCATTAATATATCAATTCCTTCTGATGATATTTTATATTATTATTAAAGTTCTTTTAATGTCTCAACTAATGTTTCACCGATTATGGAATATCTGTAAATGTTAGAGTTCATTATAAAAATTAAAAATTTATATAAATGTATAACATATTAAATATTACGATAAAAATAGATTTCAGCTTTAAATGAGTTCTTAGCATAAACCATTATACAGATATATTGAGAGATAAAAATCATTTATGTTTTAAAATATAAAATTATCAACTTGATAATAACATAATAAATTACTAATTATAAATATAAGATCAAAATACAATATAATAATTAGTAAACTCTATAAATCATATATAAATAGAACTAATCGATAGTAAGGAAATAATTGAAAAATAAAACTTTTTGATTGCAATAGATTTTGATAAAATAAATAAGAATTTTAATGTTTTTTATTTATAATAATTTATTAAAAATCTATTTGAATATTTATTTGATAAATTTAATTGAATAAATCTAATATAAAATCCTATTAAAATTATTCAAAGTAATTTTAGGATAATTATTTCATTACGTAATTTAGCATAGTTTTAAATGTCTCTTCTTTTATTGAATATTCTAAAAGTATATTTTTATTATTTATTGCTTATTGTTAATCATTATTTTAAAATAAGGAAATTAGTATAAAATCTTAAAAATCTTACTTTAATTTTTCATATTCTTAACTTATATTAATTATCTTAATATTTATATCAATTATTTGCTAATAAAATTATATGTTATATTAATAAGTTTTATATAAAATATCTAAAATACCATAAAGATTTTATAAATCATCTATTAAATAAATTTAATATATTATTAAATTTATGAATAAAGTGATGTTTATTATATTTTAATCTAAAGTTATTTGATTTTTAATTAATTCAAGAAAATTTTATAATTTTAACCTATCTATTATACTCTTATTTTCATCAAAACTTTCTTATAAACTTCTTATTAATTTTCCATTTTTAATAATATAAAAGAAAACAACGCTTTTAAAACAATCGTTTATATCTAATATATTTATCAATAAATATAAAGATTATACCATATAAACTTGTAAAAATTATTCTTAAAATAAAGAAATTAAAAAGTTTAGTATTTTTATTTATAAATTACTATTCTTTTATATATAAAGAACTAATAATTAAAATAGTTAATAATTACAATCATAGTAGATTGATTTTTCAATTAGAAAAATAATATAATCTTCTATAAAAAGAAAATTTTTAAAATTGTTTTATTAATATAAAATTTAAATTATCTATAGCTTTAGTTTTATAATTTGATCATTATCCAGTTGATCAAACAATATTTATAAATGTATAAAATCTATGAATTCCTAATCTTAAGCAATAGAATCTTATAAAAAATTATTTATAAATTCAAAGTATATTTCTTTTTAACTAAATTTAATTAGCTCTTATTTAAGATTATTCATAAATGTTTCTTTTGTGCAATATTAAGATTATAAATAATCAAATAAAAGCGCTTAAAGAATGCTGATATTATTTTATATTTGCTAAATTAAGCTTAAAAAGGAATTATTAAAAAAATTATTAAGTAAGTCCTATTATAATTCATTAGTGTTATTATATATTTATTTAAAACAACTTCAAATATCGTTTACAGTAGATAAATTACTATATATCTTAATTATACTAATAATATCCTAATAAAAGAACAATAAGTTTTATTATGAGTTTAAAACATTCAATTTTAAGATTAAAGAATTTTTATCAATAAAGCTTATTAACTATTTGAAAGATTCTAAATCATACTTTCCTTATAGAACTTTTTAATATAAATTTTATTGCTTATAAATTCAATATTTATTAATACTATTAAAGCAATATCCTTAGAATACATTATTCATTAGATTGTCATATTATTCTTTAGGCTATTCTCTTTTAATAAATTAATCCTTTTTATTTTCTTAAATTTATATAATATTTGTCTTATTAAATAAACTTTTAATTTTAAAACTTTTATTATTAGTTTAAACTAAGTTTTCTTTATTTATTTAATTTTTTAAATAATTTTCACTATTTTTAAAACATTATTTTTCTTTTTAATAATTTTATAATTTTTATTTTCTAATTATCAAAAACGAATTTTATTTATTAATTTTATTGAATAAATCTACAATTAATTAATAATAAGCTAATTTTTCTTTATTTCATATTCTATTGATATAATTCTTATCTATTAGAAATCCTTTAGATAATAAAAACTGCTATATATATTCCCATTATTCATCCTTTTGTAATTAGCTTTAATTAATTTGAATTTAATTAATCTTAAAATCAATGAATATTTATTTCAGCAAAATTCCTATTGAAAAACCAGAACTCATATTAGCGAATAAATCATCTAAAGTAATCTCAATATTAACGAATTTCAGCCATTAATATATTTCTTATTCAAAAAAATATTATTAATTCATTATATAAATATTAATAATAAAATTTATAATGCAAAAATAGATTTAACTTTTTACTAATTTTTTTAGAGTTGATATTAATGGGGATATCTATAAATATGATATAATTATAGATAATATGGATCCTTAAGAAATGCATAACTAAATTATGAACAATTTGTTCAGAAACAAAGAGAACAAAGATTGAATATGCCAAAATTTAGGATAAAATTTTATTTATTTGAATAACTCAATTTACTCTTTATATATGATGAATACAACTTTGAGTTTTTAAACCTAAGAAGGAATCAATATTTTGATATAAAATGACGCATCAGGTCCAGTTAAACAAGAAACATGAAATACAATACTAGGAAGACTTTTTAAAACAATTTAGAAAAAACTAAGATTAAAATAAGTAGGCAGAAAGTTGTTCAATATTAAGGAGTCTGTTTCAATCAAATCTTTTGAAGTTTGGCCTGGTTTTGCAACATCTTTTTCTATTGGCAATAATTAGAACAAAACATTTGGACTTCTAAATATTGACCTTGTTCATAAAGTTATAACAAATTTAAATGTTTTGGACTTTATGAATTAACTAAAGTAAAAACATCAATAAAATTATGAGCAAATGATATCATAAGAATTAGTAGGCAAATCTATTATGACTATTTACAATAGAAAAATATATATGATTGATCGTGTTGATTTTAACATGTCTCCATTGGATACTTTTCAAATTGGAGAAAACCAATAAACAAGTTTTATGAATTATTACTAAGAAAGATACAAAGTATAAATAGTTAATTCTTAATAGCCATTGCTTGTTCATATTGATAAAAAGAAAAATGAAACAATAATGGAGATACATTTGATTCCTGAATTATGTGTGATGACTGGTCTGAGTGAATAAGATTGAGCTGATTTTAATCTAATGAAAGAGCTTGATTAGGTTTTACAACCAAACCCTTCTTCAAGAATAACAAAATGCTAAGATTTAGTTTAGAAAATATGTGATAATAAATACATATAAAACATACTAGAGGAATGGTAGTTGGATTTCTAAAAACTTCCTTAGATTTGTGAAGGAAATTTAATTCATCCTGGAAAATTACTATTTGGAGATAAATAGCTATAATTAGATGCATCAACTAATCTTAATAGAGACGGACAAGGATAGATGTATTTGTCAAATAGCATAAATACAGTGGCAATATTTGCTGAAAGAAAAAATCAATAAGAGGCCATTAAGCTTAAAGAAATGCTAATCACAGTGTTTAATCAATATAAAATTAATGTAAAAGAATACACAGAGATTTTGATTAATTAAATTTGAAACGAATAAGACTGCTATTCTTTGGCTGAAAAGAATTTGAATCCAAACGTAGGTGTTTGCTTTTGGATTTTACCAGGAAAGAAAAACTAGGGATTAAATTATGATAAAATCAAAAGATTCATGACAAATGAGATTCCAGTTCCTTCATAAATGATTCTTGTTTCAACAATATAAAAAGATAAAGGATTTTGATCCGTTGTAAATAAGATGGTTGTTTAGGTAGGAGCAAAGCTTGGATATATTCCATGGGCAATAAATGATTTGCCATTCTCAGATCTTCCTACAATGATTTTAGGCATTGACGCAATCAAATTGGATTAATAAAAATCTAAATAATTGATAGGAATTACTGCTACAACAGATCCAACATTTTCTTAATATTTCAGCACTTCTAAAGTTGTTGAAAACTCTATTGAAGAATCTATATATGAAAGTGTGGAGGAATCTTTATAACATTTTCAATAAACAAATCAAATATTTCCTTCCAGATTGATAGTGTTTAGACAAGGAGTAAGTTCTGGAGAACGAGTTCAGATTTAATAAACTGAAGCCAAAACGATAAGAAAACTCCTATATGATTTTGAGTTGAAAAATAAAGGGTTGAAAATTAGTCTTCTTTTCTTATGCGTAAATAAGATGACAAATGTTAAACTGTATTACAACATGGCAAACAACCCGAATTCCCTTGCATAAGTCAAATCTCCTAATCAAGGAACTTATATATCGAAAAATATCAACAATGAAGAAAATGAGTTTTTCTTAGTCTCTCAGTAGACAACCAAAGGACTAGCAACACCTTCATCATATTTCATAATGGAAAATGACTTTACTTAAAATGAAGGTTTATCAATTCCTTAATTAAAGGATTAAATTGCTAAACTAACCTTTAAGTTATGCTTTTTATACTATAATACGATTGGTGGAATAAAAACACCAGCACCAGTTCATTATGCAAACAAATTGGTTTCATTTATCAAATAGAATTCTAAATAGCAGATTATTCAACCACATGAGCATTTGAGAGATATTCAAAGCCTCTATTATATCTAATTAAGAATTTAAAATTTATTAAAAAATATTAAATTTTTATATTATTTATACAGACCATTTTAAGAATGGGTCGATTTCGGGTTTTACACTTGGAACTATTTGATCTTCAGGAGAAGTGTAACTAGTAAAGTTCGATGTATCGCTTTCAGATGCGATTTCTGGCTTATATGGAGCCTCTACTTTTTTATCTTAAATCAGTTTCCAGTTGATTTTAGCAAAAAATCTGTGTTCTTTTACATCTAATGCTCCTCAACTTAAATTTCCATATCATTTCGAAAGATCTGCTTATAATAAATGTTTTACTAAGGATTTCGCATCGCTATCAAAACTACTTGAAAACTTTACAACTCCTTTTAGAATGTTTTTATATATAGACATTGGATCATCATCATTAAATGGGTCTATTCCAGCAATCATCTCGTAAATAATAACTCCTAAAGTCCACCAATCAACACCTTTACCGTGACCTTTATTTGTTAAAATTTCTGGAGCTAAGTATTCTGGTGTTCCACAAAGAGTATAGGTTCTTCCATCAATTATCTTAGCAAAGCCAAAGTCTGTTAATTTTAAATATCCCATTGTATCAATCATCAAATTTTCTGGTTTAAGATCTCTATAAACAACATTAAAGGAATGCATGTATTCAAACATAAGGGCAATTTAACTAGAATAAAAACAGGCCTAAGAAGGAGTGAATTTGCCTATTGCTCTTAAATATGTGAATAATTCTCCTCCTTATATGAATTCCATCATGATAAAAAGAAATTTTGAATCTTAAGCGATACCATATGCTTTAACATAGAATGGATAATCAAACGAATTTAATATAAAAACTTCGTTTTTCAAATGATCCACTTGTTTTGACTTTATGATTTCATTCTTCTTTAATTGTTTAAAAACATAATAAATTTTAGTTTCTTTATTTCTTACCAATTTTACTCTTCCAAATGATCCTTCTCCTAATACTCAAAGTATTTCAAAATCCTCTACTTTTATAGTTTTTGGGGGTTTTAAGGCTAACGTTTACTATACTAATGGTTGTAGCGACATTTAAATATTATATAATTTATAATTTTAATCAATGAACTCTGAATAATTAAGTTTAAATAAAATGGATTCTTTTTAGAATAGTTTTATTGGTAAGTATAAAAGAGATTTATTTTAGATACTTTATAACTCTATAAATGAAATATGCTCTTAACATGGATTCTAAATTGTAAAAATTGAATCAAAGGAAATATATGTTATTTTCATGTAAGACAAAATGAATTTATTTTAGAATAATTTTGAATAATAAGTTTATATTAAGTTAAAATATGTCTAAATTACAGATATCAGAGCCTCTGTAGTTCCAACCTTCTCTAAAAAAGAAAACTAATAATAAAGAAAAATATATGGAATTATATGTGACACTATTAGATTGAATAAATAGTTTGATTTAAATGAAATGGAATATTTTTCTTAATAAAACATTGCCTAGTCTTTATTTCTATCAAGTAATATTCATTGAGAAGAAAGCTCATGATTTAATGATAAAAATAAGAAAAACGATTTCGAAAATCAAATCCTAAGCGATTAAGAGTCTGTTTAGTTTTTTAGCTAATGCCTAGAGGCTATTTAAATTAAAGTAGAAACATTGAAAGATGTAAAAGATTTACATTAATTAATAAATAGATAAATAACTGATTATTTAAACTATTTAACAAACAATCAATTTTGTCTCATTAAAGACTAAGAACAAATAAGAATTTATTTAATGGAGCTATTTTATGAAAATATTTATGAGAATATTTAAAATTATTATAACAATCAAATAGAGAAAAATATAATAAAAATTTGAAAATAGTTAAACTTTTTTGATTCCTTGGGATTATAGGAGTTATTTGATTTTCTTTAAATAACAAAAGATGTTTAATTAGTAATAGAACAACATGGGTTTTCTATATTAGATTAAGCAATAAAAGAAGTTTAGAAAATATAAGTTAGATGTTCTCCTTTATCAAAAATAGTAAGTTAAATAGTAGAGTTTGATTGATGCTCATTTTCATTTGAAAAACTCTTTTAAAGATTAAATTTATGGAGGTAAAGGTATAAGTGGAATGGATGAATTGATACCTTTAATAATGCTTTTAATTGTATAGTCTTAATCTTTATAACAACTCTCAATTGATATTCAATATATTGATGATTATTTTTTAGATGAAAAGCCATAGGATTTTGAGGAAAAAATATTTATACATTTTAAGGTTAATTTATAAGATTTGCATAGAGTTTTTGTTAGGAAAAATAAACTAATAATAATTTCTATAATTTATAATAAATATAAGCCCTAGGAACGAGTCACATTTCTATTTTAAGAAAAGGACCATCTAGAGGGCTTTTAATATTGTTATCAAGTTTAATACTTACAATGTAAATATTAGCCTAAGTAACTATTAGTATTTTAGATTAATACTACTATTATATA
>JACCDV010007470.1_pt1 | contig 14770 bp, 12 predicted proteins | sample 7446131 | NCBI WGS metagenome assembly JACCDV01 (sample SAMN15323448, study PRJNA562643) | freshwater metagenome | isolation source: river surface water | place: USA:Blue River Watershed | collected 2017-08-17 | reverse complement strand
TCTTTTGGCGAAGCCAATATAAACGGTCATTTTTTAATAACATTTAAAAATGCTGTGAAAAAGGCTTAGCCTTTTTCAAGGTCTTACCGTTTTCAAATAGCAAATGAGGAATTAATGCACTCTATTATATCGCTTCGCGATAGAGAATATAATTACGACAACCACAATTGTTAAATAAAAATTGATCGTGGATTAGAAAAGTCTAAGACTTTTCTAACATTCCCGATTAAAGTTTATTTAACGATTTCTTAAAAAATCGTTAAATAAAAATTGATAATTTCATCTTATAAAAATATATTATTATATTTTTATAATGTGGATTGGCGTTAGTGGGAAAATGGGTGTTGGGAAGGATTATTTTGCAAAACATCATCTTATTCCTTTTATTGAAACTACCCTAAAACAGAAATGTTTAGTTGTATCATTTGCTGATGTTATTAAATTAAATGTAATGGTTAATAATAATATTACCATTGATATGTTATCAGGGGATAAGACTAATGAAGTGAGAACATTATTAAGGGAGGAAGGACAAGGCAAGAAAAAAGTTTATGGTGATGATATATGGATTCGCTATACAAAGGCAATGGGTGAATTATATATGGCAAGAGGGATAGACCATATTATTATTACCGATTTGAGATTTAAAAATGAATATGAATTTATTAAGAGTATGAATGGAATTGTTATTCGAATTGATGCTCCTAAAAGAAATGAAAGAAGATTACGAAAAGAAAGTAGTAATATTGAACAATATAATGCTCTAGCTAATCACATATCAGAAATAGAATTAGATGGTATAACATTTGATCATATTATTAATAACGATAAAGATAGCACTATCGCGATTTATAATATGTTTCATATGATTTTTAATAAATTTATTTAAAATTAATACTACTATAACACCAGAATTAACCATAACTAGTACCACTAGTATTACTAGTACCACAAATTCCACGGATGGTACTGCGGATAGTCCCACGGATAGTCCAACTATTCCCTATTTATATTGCAGAGCAATCGATAATAAGATCCCAAATATAAATAAAAATAATTAGAACTAATTATTTTTATTTAATTTGAAGGCTCTTAATAAGTGGAACCGGGAATAGTATTACTAGTACAACAAATCCCACGGATAGTACTACCTATATTACTAGTACAGAACCATTTATACCTATAAATGACACCTTATATGATGCTCAACAAACAAATAATATAAACATAAATAAAATAATTCTTTCTGATAACATTAATAATAAATCAGTCGATTATCTCGAACCAACTCAATTAAATACCTGTGAGCATATATATGATAACCCAGTACAAAATGTAGTATATGTGCGACCCGCCATTCAAAAACGGTAAGACCTTGAAAAAGGCTAAGCCTTTTTCACAGCATTTTTAAATAACATTTAAAAATGACCGTTTTCAAATAGCGATGCTCACATATGATAATGAGCCTCTTTATCATCTTGGTAATACGGAATATGTGTTCGGCGCTATTAATTTGGCTTTGCCAATATAAATTATCTGCGAAAACGATCAAATAGCGATGCTCACATATGCTACTCTATATAAATAAAAATTGATCGTGCGTTAGTTCTAACATTCCCGATTAAAGTTTATTTATGTAAGGTTTACAAACCTTACATAAATAAAAATTGAAAAACCAACTCATTAAAGCCTTAATCATTCATAATAGTAATGACCGAATTCGAACAGATGAAGACCGAGTTTATTTCCAACTTTGTTGCCAAGACTCTCAATTTCAATACTGAGACTACAAATGTCCAATTTAATCACAATGGCACCCTTATGGCTGCCTGTAGTGAGGGAGGCGAGGTCAATCTCTACGATGTGGAGAATGACTTTGCCCTTGTACGATCTTATAAGAATATTAGCGACCCCGACCTGAAGGAGGAGCTCTATATGACCCGTTATGTCCAATTTTCTCCTGATAACACCTATCTGGTTGTCTGTAGCAAGCTCCGCCTTGCTGTCCTCAATCTGAGTGATTTCTCGGAGGTGTTTGTTCTTAGCGATGTTGAGATGATGCCTGTCGGCAAGGACAATATCAGAATGTTCACTGGTGTTAGTTTTGATCAAACTGGTGATTATCTTGCAGTCGGAATGAACAAGCGTGTTGATATCTTTGATACTCGTAATGGATTTGCACCGGTTGCAACCTATGATGCTCCTCCGAAGGTCATCTGCGTTGTATTCCACGGAGACAAGCTGATCTTTGGTTCAGCGTACAATGGTATCACACTTGTTGATCGCACTACAAAGGCAGTGCTGGCAACCTATGTTTTCAAGGTCCATGAACAGGACCATCTCCGATATATGGATATGACACCACGTGGCGCACTCTTCCTCTCACTATTTAACTGCAATCCCCGAACCCTCAATCCAGATACCCTTGAGGTGATGCAAGAGTTTGTTCTGCCTTATCCGGTGTTCTTTAAGCATCGCCATCTGAATAATGATATCACCGTCGCAAGCGGTGGTATTCGAGGGTGGCAACAGTTCAATCACTCAACTGGCAAGCCAATTGACAAGTTTGAACATTTCGAAGATGGTTATCACGCGAGTATGACTGACTGCTTCCACCGCGACCTGTCTCCGGATAACCGCTTTATTGCAGTGTGCGGAGTGAATGAGGTTCGCGTTCTCTACACTCCACAGATTGGTATCAGCAAGATGACTGGAAAGATTGCTAAGCAAACTGATGCTCTTGTTGCAACTGACCCAGACTTTGAGGATGTGCAGGTGAATGACGATGTTCTCTATGCAATGGCAGCAACACTTGTTTAATTTATTAATTAGAAATTATTTTATATTTTGATATTTGTGGTTGTCGTAATTATATTCTCTATCGCTTCGCGATATAATAGAGTGCATTTATTCCTCATTTGCTATTATTATATTCAAAGAATAACACTTGCCTATTACGACGCGCACATTTGTGGTTGTTTTATTATTTAACTTCGAAATACTTCCAATTAAATAAAAATTGATAGTGGCTTAGGATTTTATATATAAAATCCTAAGATTTCCTATTAACATTTGTGCGCGTCGTAATAGGCAAGTGTTTTCTCTATCGCTTCGCGATATAATATACTTGCCTATTAGCGAACAAAACTGGTTGCGATAAGTCAAAAGTGCAGACTGCACTTTTGAATTACGACAACCACATTTATTTTATAAAAATTGATATAATTAATATAAATAGATATTATCTATATATATTAATGGTTAAATTCGGTAATGGTGATGCGTTCATAATTAATGATTTTGAATTGAAAACTAAAATCATTGATTATATTTTTAGTATTATTGATCTATCTAAATACAAGTATACCATGTTGGAAAACACTAATATGCTTAATTTTCTGAAAACTAATGAACATTATGTTTCCCCCAATTATAAAGGTTTCAACTATTTTCTTCTTTTTTATAAATTTGATAATGCCCCTCATTGTTTGGCGATTGATAAGAAGAATCTAACTTATAATAGAAAAACGATTGATATGAAAAAGGTTCTTATTTATAAATTCAAATGTATGGCATCTCCTAGTATCTTTCGTGGGTCTCTTTTTGATGTTAAAATGCTAAATAATACTAGTAGTTATGTTATGTTGATTAAAGATTGTTTCTATATTATGGGGAATGATATTGTGGATATGGAAATGAATGACAAAATGATTTATCTTGATAATATTTTCGCGCATCAATTCCAGAAGGATGGTTGTATGAATTTTAAAATGAAAATCAATAAATTACATCGTTATAATATGCTGCAAGAAATTGTATCAAATATTATTCCAAAATCTGAATTTGAAATAACTGGTTTGGTGTTTTATCCTAAAAAATCAGGAGTATCGTGTATTTATACGGATAAAAAAGTGGAAAAACAAGCGGGTAATAATACGGTTGTTGATAGTAAATCTTATAATATGATTCACGAAATTAAAAACTTTTTATTGTCAAGAACTTATTCTTATGAAAATGAAAAGAAAAAGAAAGTATTGACTGTTGAACCAACTGAAATATCTGATGTCTATAATGTGATTGAGAATGATGAAAGAATTGGTATTGCACATATTCCCAATTATAAAACATCAGTTTATTGTCGCGAAAATATTAAAACAAAAGTGAAATGTAATTGTGTCTTTAGTAAACAATTTAATAAATGGGTTCCTGTGTCGGTTATATAAAAAATTTAAATTTAATTTGTGTAGCAACCTGACCTAAATTTGCAAAGTATAAATTTATTCTTATATTATCAGATTTTTCATATATAATATTAAGTGGTTTATATCCTGGTTTTCTATATAATTTAAGAATATATGACAATACACCAAAATTCATATATTTAATTGCATTCTTAAATCCACACTCGTCCCCAGCGTGAATGTTTATTTTATCATAATTATTATCAATTCTATATAATGATGTGATATAACGAATTATTTTAATATGTCCATATGCACAAGCATATTTAAATGCAGCTTCATTACAAGCATTAATATTAATATAACTATAACGTCTATCTTTTTTATATATGGTAGTGAGAATTCGTACAACTTCATAATGTCCATTACGACACGCAGATATAAATGCATCTTCATTTTTATAATGAATATCAACATTGTGAGTTTTTAATAATATTAATAAATCATCTATTTTATTTTCTACACAACAATAAAAAAATAATTGGTTAGTTGTTATCGGCATAAATAATAATAATAAATAATTATTATTTATAACGATTATAAAAACACTTTTATAAAAACACTTTTATAAAAACACTTTTATAAAAACACTTTTATAAAAACAATATACTAACTGTCACATTATCATATGAACCTTTTTGTATTGCGTATTCTGCTAATTTCTTTGCGATATTACCAGTATAACGTCCATCTTTTAACATTCTCACAAAATCAGTTGCTTCGGTATTACTTACCACATCCCATAAACCATCACATGCAAAAATAACAAATTTATCATTCTTACTGAGGCGATAACGAAATAATTCCGGTTTATGAGTTACATATGGGGTATTATCAAGATCCCCAATTGCACGAGATAAAGATAAATCACCTACTCGCCAATCAACCCCATCAAATTTAATCTTTCCACCCATTGCCTCTATTCTTTTCTTTTCGGGGGTGTGATGTGGTTTATGATCTTTCGTTAATTGGATTGCTTTTTTCATATCATTATAAAGAACAGCCCGAGAGTCGCCAACATTAACGAGCCATAAATTATTATTATTTTTAGCATCCTTGTACATAACACCACATATTGCAGTTGAACCACATCGGTTAACGGCTACTGGGTGAGCCTTACATAAATCATCTTGGATTTTATCAAATAACTTACCAAAAAATCTAGATGTTACATTTGTTTTTTGGTCATAGATATTTATATTCGTTTTTTTTAAAACATATTTCGCTAAATTCATTTTTAGATATTTTGATACTAGTTTTCCACCGTGTCCATCAAATACCCCGATAAAGTTGACGGGGTTTATTAATTTACTTTCATTATTAATATTCAATACACCAATATGTTGGTCTTCATTAGATTCTCTTTTACCTTGTAAACTATATGATTGAATAATTGCTTGCATAGTTATAGTTATAATGATTTATAAATTATTTTTAATGTCACACATTTTGCACGTTATAAAAGCGAACAAAACCTATAAGTGGAACCATGAATAAGCGATAACGCATCCATAAATTATTTTATATATTGTTATATATATGGATTTTTATAAAAAATATCTAAAATACAAATCGAAATATATTTTACTAAAAAGCCTGATAGATAAACAAACAGGTGGAGGAAAGCCGCTTATAAATAACCCTCATATAATAAATTTATTTACTGACCCAGATATGGAAAGATTTCTAAATCCTATTTATGGTTATATTATGTGTGAGATTGGGTATATTAGTAATAATTATTATTTACATATGCATAAATTTATTAATACAACTGAAAGTAAAATTATTAATAAAATGTGCAATATAATACCAGATGGTATTCAGCCAACTAATGATATTATGAAGCTTGAGCCAATTGATTTCGGCAGATATATTGCACTTAAATATATTAATATGAAAAATAATATTATTACAACAAATATAAATAAACCGGGCAAGTATATATTTACTTCTAAATTAAATAATAATGAAATAGATAAGAATAATTTAACAAATTATATTCAAAAATTACATAAATTCATTCCCTTAATTGATAATAATGATGAAATATTTTTCCATTTTATTTTATATTGTTTTTGGTGGAATGCAGAAAGTGAAGACGGTATTAAAAAATATTATGATGGTATTAATGAGGTTTTTTCTATAATGAATAAATATTTACCAGTTAAATATACATTAGTTGATTTTACAACAGTTCTCCCAAGTAATTTTGAAAAAATTATAGTTGAATTGCTTAAAAAACCATTTAAAATTTATAATCAAGAATGGTCTAATAATTTTTGCCCAGTAGTGGACGCATATTCTGACTGCGGGGAAACAACTGCTAGAAATTTAATAAATTTAATATGTTTTGATGATAATAAATTTGATATAGACATATTAAAAAAATATAAACCAGTACCTCAATTAATAAAATATTATGAAACATTTAATGATTTTAATAAACAATCAGATAAAAAAGAAATGATATATGGGCAAGAATTAAATGCACGAGATGCTTGGAGTTATTTAATTATTAAACATGCATTTCATAATCTCAATTTTATAAGAACTTGTAATAGTGATAACACAATACGATTCGAATTAGATGCAGGATTATCAACAGATAGAAAAACTGGAAATTTTATGCAGTTAATTAAAAATTTACTTGGAATTGATAAATGGGATGATATTGTGAATAAATATATAACATCGATAGATGATAATACACAAGATGGGATAGGCAATATATATATTAATCACGCTGAATTAGGTGATATTTATATATATTGTGAAAGACGCCATTATTATATGAATATATCTAAAAAAAATAAATATAGTGATAATATTGATAAGATTGGATTTAATAAAGAAAAACAAATATATATAGATTATATATTAAAAAATAATATGAATATTAATAATTACATTTTTTATGATATTGATTCAAATATATTAAGTGAATGGATAGAACGCGCAGAAGAAAATGGGGAACAAGAAATATTAGTAAAATTATTTGAATTATCATTAACAAATAAATACGACAGTGATTTACGAAGAAGAATTAGAATAGATACTGATGGTATATTATTTGAAAAAATAAAAACATTAAATGAAAATAAAAAAATAAATGAATATGAATATTATAGTAAGGATTTAACATTTATTAAATGTTTGCCAAATTTAACACATTTAAATTTAAATCTGAAAAATAATCAAAGTATTGAAATGATAGATTTAAGCATATTATCAAATATAAAATCAATTGGTAATAACTTTCTGAAAAATTGTTCTAATTTACAAAGTATAGATTTAAGCATATTATCAAATATAACATCCATTGGTGATTATTTTTTACATAATTGTTCCAATTTACAAAGTATAGATTTAAGCATATTATCGAATGTAACATCCATTGGTCGTTCTTTTCTGTCAAGATGTTCCAATTTACAAAGCATAAATTTAAGCGGATTGTCAAATGTAAAATATATTGATTATGATTTTATGTCAAATTGTTCCAACTTACAAAGTATAGATTTAAGTATATTATCAAATATAACACATATTAATGGTGATTTTATGTCAAATTGTTCCAACTTACAAAGTATAGATTTAAGTATATTATCGAATGTAAAATCAATTGGTGATTATTTTTTATATGATTGTTCCAATTTACAAAGCATAAATTTAAGCGGATTATCAAATTTAACATCAATTGGAGATATTTTTATGTCAAATTGTACTAAATTAGAAAGTATAGATTTAAGTGGATTATCAAATTTAACATCTATTGGTAATTATTTTATGTCAAAATGTTTCAAATTACAAAGTATAAATTTAAGTGGGTTATCAAATGTAACATCCATTAGTGATAATTTTATGGATAATTGTCCGGAATTAACTAGCATTGATTTAAGTGGGTTATCAAATTTAACATCGATTGGTGATTATTTTTTAGATGATTGTTCTAACTTACAAAGCATAAATTTAAGCGGATTATCAAATGTAACATCTATTGGGGATAATTTTATGTCAAATTGTGATAATTTACAAAGTATAGATTTAAGTATATTATCAAATTTAACATCTATTGGTAATTATTTTATGTTTAAATGTATCGAATTACAAAGTATAGATTTAAGTGGGTTATCAAATGTAGCATCAATAGGTGATTATTTTTTGTCGAGTTGTTTTAATTTACTAAATATTGATTTAAGCACATCATCAAATATAAAATCAATTGGTAATAATTTTTTGGAATATTGTTCTAATTTACAAAGTATTGATTTAAGAATATTATCAAATGTAACATCTATTGGGGATATTTTTATGTCAAATTGTAATAATTTACAAAGTATAGATTTAAGCATATTATCGAATGTAAAATCAATTGGTAATTATTTTCTTTTAAGTTGTTTCAACTTACAAAGTATAGATTTAAGCATATTATCGAATGTGACATCAATTGGTGATTATTTTTTATATGATTGTTCCAACTTACAAAGTATAGATTTAGACGGATTATCAAATGTAACATCAATCGGCAATTCTTTTATGTCAAGTTGTTCCAATTTACAAAGTATAGATTTAAGTGGGTTATCAAATCTAACATATATTGGTGATAATTTTATGTCCGACTGTAGTATGTTAAAAAATATAAATTTAAGTAGTTTGACAAATTTAATATCAATTGGTGTGTTTTTTATGAAAAATTGTCAAATGCTTAATGAAATTGACTTTAGTAAATTATTGAATATAATGAATATTGGTAATAATTTCTTATTTAATTGTACAAAATTGACTGTTATAGTATTAAATGTAAAATCTACAATATTAAAAAAACATGTTGAATTATATTTACAAAAAAACAAACAAGTTAAAATATTATACATAAATTGAGTGTAAAGAATACTGTGAAATAGTGCTATTTGTTATGTTCACTTTTCAATGCCAAATATTTTAATTTATATTTGTGAGCATCGCTATTTGAAAACCGTTTTCGAATAGCGCCGAACACATTTATAATATTTATTAAATAACTTGATTGCCAATAATATATCATCTTTATTATATATTATTGTGTCATATTTATGTTTGGTATTATTCTCTATTTCAGATAATAAGATCCCAAATATAAATAAAAATAATTAGAACTAATTATTTTTATTTAATTTTAAGGCTCTTAATAAGTGGAACCGGGAATAATTATATAATTATCATTATATATTTGTCTTAAAGTGTATATATTGCACATATTAATATTATATAAAACAGCATCATTCCCACTTAATGTTATATATTTATAAAAATAATCATCTATTTTACTTGTCATATTTGGGCTAACAATAAATGATCTATCTAAATTTATTTTAATTGTTGTATCGTTTATTTTATCATATTCTATACACATATAGCCAATTAATGTTTCTAAATGTGAGCATCGCTATTTGAAAACCGTTTTCGAATAGCGCCGAACACAAATTATCTGTTGGTTTTAAATAATGGGCATAATATCCTTTTCTTTTTGAGCCAACAAATATATATTGTTTTTTAGAACTAAAATAAGTATAACCATTGTAAACACTACCAGATAATTTTGTTTTTATTTGATAATATTTTGGACCGTGTTCTAACTTGTGAGCCGGGTTAACACATCTTATATCAACAATCGGTTTATTTACATTTATATATTTCATAAACTTACCACCACATTGGCATTTTATATTATGGCAAATCCAAAATTCCATACACACACCAATTTCTGTTGATTCAAAATAACTATATAATGGGTCAGTATCATCTTCCTCCATATTAATAACCTCCATATCATCCATAATAAATTGTTTTCTTAATTTTTCTTTTGAGATTGGTGTTAATAAATCTAATAACATTTCACTTCTTGGGCTTAATAATTGTTCATTATAATTTACTTTTGGGATATTTCTTACGGGTCATTTTTGAATTTCAAAAATGCTGTGAAAAGGCTTAGCCTTTTCAAGGTCTGAGCGGGATTCGTATACCGGTTATACTAAATAACATATCATCTAAAAGTATTTTTTTTACTTCATCGTGTGATATATATATACTCATTATTATGATAGGGAAATAAATTAAAGGGTTGATGTATATATTATTAATGATGGAAGATAATAAATTTAAATGTACAATATGCGAAAAAGAATATGCATCCATGTCATCGCTATGTAATCATTCGAGAAATATACATAGTTTAACATCCCGTCAGAAAAAGCCAAAAAATATATATCTTAAAGAATTACAAGATAAAAATGATGTAATTGATACATTTAAATGTGATTATTGTGATAGTGTATATAAACATCGCCAAAGTAAAACAAAACATATGAGAAAATGCGAATATAAAAAAGCGAATATGTCATTCAATACAATACAAGAAAAAATCATTAATCTTGAAACACATAATATTAAATTAGACAAACAAATAAATACATTAGAAATGAAAAATATAGAATTAAAAAATGAATTAAATAAAATGAAAATTAAAAATACAGAAGTTGAAAATATATTAATTAAATTAAATGGAATATTAAAACTAACACAACAAGAAGAAAATGATGATTTACAAACAATACAAAATCATATATTAAAATTAGAAACTAGGAATAAAAAGCACGTCCCTAAACTACTTAAAAATCAATCGTGGGATGTCTATATAGGTAAAGAAAAAGGTGTTGGTAATTGTTTTTGTTGTAATACTGAAATAGATAGTAAGCACTTTGAATGTGGACACGTAATTCCTATATCTAAAGGAGGACCGGATACGATTGAAAATCTGCGTCTAATTTGTTCTCTATGTAATAGGTCTATGGGGTCAAAAAATATGGCTGAATTTATGAAGAAATATCTAAATAAGCAATTTAATCCTATAATATAAATAAATTCGTTTAAAAATATTTTTATAAAAATAGTATAAATTTTATAAAAATACATTTTTTACAAAGATTTTTATAAAAATTTTAATATGCAAAATTTTTATTATTTTAACCACCCCACTCTCTCCCTGATATACCTTAGTTTTTTCACATTTTTTTAACTTCATTAAAGATTACTTATTTTATATTATAATATAATGCTCAAAAATTCACATTTTCAATGCATACTATGTCAAAGAGTGTATTCTACTCAACAATCTTTATGTAATCATACGAAGATTAAACATAATATGACGCCTCGACGTACGGTAGCCATAAACGCCAATAATACACAAACTCACACTCAAAAAGAAGCCAATGAAGCCAATGAAAAAATACAAAACACAGGTAATAATACGACTAATATATTTAAATGTAATTACTGTGATAACGTATATAAACATAGACAAAGTAAAACAAAACATATGAGGAAATGCACATATAAAAAAACAGGACTATCATTAGAAAGTCTTCAACAAAAGATTAATGAACTTGAAAACAAAAATATAGAATTAGAAAAAGAAATGCATAAACTGAAATCAAATAATAAGACTATAAATAATACCAATAATACAACTAATAATGGCACCATAAATAACATCATAATAAAGTATGGCGATGAGGACTTGTCAAAAGTATTATCAACTGATGAAATGATAAAAATATGCAATAAGAAATTCAGTAGCATAGAGCAATCAATTGAAATGGTTCATTTAAATAAATTAAAGCCCGAATTACAAAACATCATGATAAATAACCTCAATAATGGTATTGCCTATACATACGATGGCGATACGTTTATTGCACAAGATAGAAATACAGTTATTGAGGATATGATAGAGGCACACTTGGACAATATTGAAATGATTATCAATCAAGAGAATGACAATAATATTAGAAATAAACTAGACCAAAATACAATCAAGAAATTAGAAGAATTAAGGGAACGCTTAGATGATGAAGAAAAGTTCAAAATAAATAATAAGACTTATGATAATTATAAGAGCTATAAGATAAACCAAATAAAATTATTAATTTACAATTGCATAAAGAAATTAAAGAATGTTGGGCGCGATTAACGCCTAGCATATTGCCTGAACTGATTTCTCGCCTGCCGGATATGGTGATAATGAGTTTGCTTTGTTGACCTATTTCTTCGCGGTGGTTGGACGACTGGTTGATTCACAACCAAGTAATCATCTTCTCGTCCAAATCTTTCTAGGGGCACTTGAAACATTTCACTTGCAAAATTAGTATGCTGTCTGTAATGAACTTGAAATGTTTCAACCAATGGCTCGATTGTTGGCAAGTCATTTGATATTAATCTTGACATGGGAAATTCACTTTGTTCCTCTGGGTTAAAAATCCGACTACGGGAAGTATAATCAACACGCACTTGTCGTATCTCGTTGCGCAGGACTGCTCGTGCAACTCCTGGCTCATTATACAATCGCGAGTGATCCAGTCTGCTGGAAGTTGAATCTCCACCAGAAAGCGTTGATAGCAAGTCCCTATCAAGTGGCGCTCCTGTTGGCTCATCAAACAGATTATCATGTTCCATTTCACCGATTCTCATTCCACCCTGTGAACTACGTTCTTCTGGGTCATTAAAATGGGAAACAAACGGAATAACTCTGATTCTGCGCCACGTGGTAGAATTGTTGATATCATGGATTGGGGGCGGATGAAACACATCACGAAACAAATCAAGATGAATATATTCACGCTGGTGATTGATATACTTACGCTGGAGGGAAGAACGACAAAGCGGACAAGTTGATGCCCTCTGTAGCCACTCCCTATAGCACGTGGTATGAAACATATGCATACACGGCGTGATTTCGATGTCCGTAATGATATTGAGTGGGTCATAGCAGATAGTACACTCATTTATACTATTAGTAGGATGTTCATCTTGTGAATCCATTAGAAAATATAAACATTATATAATGTTTATATTTTTCAATTTTTAATAAAATAATACAATCACAAATTAAATGTTATTAATGATTTTAAAAGAATGCGTTGTTTGCTTTCCACTTTTGTACGGTGCTCTACCACTGAGCTATAAGGAATGCTCCTTAGTGGGAATCGAACCCACCACCCCCGGCTACAAATGCAAGAGAAATTGCTGTTAGTGGAAAAAATGCGTTTGGTGCTTTCTACTTTAATACGTTGCTCTACCACTGAGCTACACCGCAAAGAAGCGATGGTGGGAATCGAACCCACGACCTCCGGCTTAAAAGGCAAGAGAAATTGCTATTAGTAGAAAATGCGTTGTGTGCTATCATCCATTTGTTTTCGCTTAAAAGGCAAAGTTGTGATGGTTTGCTGTTGGATGATATGCGTTGGATGCTGACTTTGGTGTGGATAACATTCCATTTTGCTGTTCAAAGTCTGTGTGCTTTCCTCACTCAATAAATCATTTTCAGATTGTTGTTTGAGGTTTATCTATGTGCGTGCATCTGTAAAGATTCAAAATATCTTTTGAATTGCTGTTAGATGCAATGCGTTTGGTGCGTTCCACTTTAGTACGTTGCTCTACCAACTGAGCTACACCGCAAAGAAGCGATGGTGGGAATCGAACCCACGACCTCCGGCTTAAAAGGCAAGAGAAATTGCTGTTAGTGGAAAAAATGCGTTGTGTGCTTTCTACTTTAGTTCGTTGTTCTACCAATTGAACTATACCAAGGGGGTGCGACCTTCCCTCGGATGTCAGGACTCGAACCTGCATCTCCGGCTTAAAGGGCAAGAAAAATGGCTGTTAGTAGAAATGCGTTGAGTGCTAGCATCTGTATCTGATTCAAAATATCGGTTTGAATTGCTGTTAGATGCTATGCGTTGGGTGCTGTCCATCATGATACGGTGCTCTACCACTGAGCTATAAGGATTGCTCCTTAGTGGGAATCGAACCCACATCCTCCGGCTAAAAGTGCAAAAGAGATTGCAGTTGATGGACAATAGCTATATAATAAGAGACGGTTTCAAACAGTTTATTTTTCAATTTTTTTTCTTATTTATATCCTTATTTTGGACAAATTAAAGTTATCCTCAATATAGGTATTAAATGGTGGTAATATTATATAATTGCCGTCATCTACACTTAACCTATAAATATTTGATTTAGTTAAGTCGATACAAAATGGCATATTAATATCATAACAACACACACTACAATAAATTCCATTACCTTTAATATTCGGTCTTATAATATAATCACAAGATGTAATCCATAAAATGATTGGTATTGAATTTAAAAATGATAAATCAGGAATGGTATCAGATACTAATATATAGGTTGCATATACATAACTGGCACCATCCCCGTGTAATAAATGGTCATTTATTTTTTCATTAATAGTATTGTATAACATTTCTTTTTTCTTTTCTACTGGAACATTATAAATATATATTTTACTACTGCCACGAGAAAAGAAATAATACGATATTAACCAAACTGGTTTAGTATTATTATAAATATCTGATTTAATTACACATTCTGGATTATATTTTTTCATTTGTTTATTATGCCAAGTTTGTATATCATATTTAACTGTTCGTATAGTTAAATCTCTTTCATATTCGCCATTATCTATT
>JACCDV010783633.1_pt1 | contig 14773 bp, 10 predicted proteins | sample 7446131 | NCBI WGS metagenome assembly JACCDV01 (sample SAMN15323448, study PRJNA562643) | freshwater metagenome | isolation source: river surface water | place: USA:Blue River Watershed | collected 2017-08-17 | reverse complement strand
TTAGGTGCTTTGCTAATTGGAGGCATTGCCGGATCTCTACTTCAGATTGAGGAGCGCCTAGAAAGCTTTGGTGGCTGGCTTCAAAAGAAAACCTCCAAGAGCAACCAAGATTCATCTAAAGAAAAATTCATCGAAGGGTTCGTGAACGCTTCGCTTCTTTTTACAATCGGACCCATGGCAGTTCTAGGGGCTCTCTCTGATGGGCTTGGTCAAGGCTTTGAAACTCTCGCTCTCAAATCCACCCTCGACGGCTTTACTGCGATTGCATTTGCAGCCGCCCTTGGCTGGGGAGTTGCTTTCTCGGCGATTCCAGTTGGTGTTTGGCAAGGATCACTAACTGTAGTGGCGGCATTTGCTGGTGCACTTATGCCTGCAGCAGTTGTCTCAGCAATCACCGCTACTGGTGGAATTCTTCTACTAGCAACAGGGCTGAGAGTGCTTCAAATCAGAATGGTGAGTGTTGCTTCGCTGCTACCAGCTTTGATTGTTGCTCCGCTCCTGACGCTAGTGGTTGAAGGTCTTCTTTAGCCCTTGACGACTCCGCTTGATTAGGCAACGCTGGCTGCATGAAGAAGCCGATTATCTTGGCCACCGCGATCGGGCTGGTTGCCAGCGTTATCTTCGCATTTCCAGCGGAAGCAAAAAGCTACAAAAGTTGCAATGAGCTAAGAAAAGTCTATAAATACGGCGTAGCGCTTTCAGCTACTAGGGCCGCCAAGCAGGGTACTGATTTTCACTCTCCACGAGTTTCCTCAAGCCTTTATAACCAAAACAAGAAATTGGATGTGGATCGGGACGGAGTCGTTTGCGAGGTGAAGAAGCCTGCATCAACGTCAGCCTCAAGTCCCACTTCAGGTTCGCGGTGCACAACTGAGGGCCAAAAAGTCACGGTATTTGATCGCATTTTCACGTGCAACCGAACCGCTACTGGCAATAAATGGTCAAAGGGTGAACTCAATCGCGACTATGTTTATTCGACCGATGATGGATATCTCCACGCCAGGACACAATATTGCGCGATTGATTCGGATGCTGGACCAGAGTGGGATCAATTTCAGAAATACATGCGAAACGAAGTAAGGTCATGTCCCTCCCAGCTCAGATTCTTGACTTATGAAATGGGTAAGGCGAGTCCAACGATTCAACTGACAGATTCTTCCCAGCCAGTTGAGATTTGCAAGGTATCAAACCCTGGGCGAGGAAACTGGATAAAGGGATTTGAACAACCAGATCGAAGACTTAGACACAACATCTTGGGGCGCAACGCTGTGATGCAAATAATTCCAATTTACGCCCCGGACACCGCCGCCCCTTCAAAATCACCGCAAGAGGACTACAAGAAATACTTCGACTTTGTGAAGAAATACGTATCTGAGGTCTCTGACCTACCTGTCAATTTTGAAATCAGAGTGCCAGACAAGTACTTTGCATTCAGCAAGCCTTTGAAGCCCTATGCAATCACTCACAAATTGCCATCTGGGCATCCAACCGCTCTGCGAGACATAATGGCTGAAGTTGATCAATACATTGATTTCACAGGTGCCACGACCGCTCTCGTTTTAGTCCCCTCCGGAACGGCGCAAGATGTAATTCAACAAGGGCCACTTGGTTACTACCGCTCCTCGGAAGCTGAGCTTTTCGGTGTATCAAGTCAATACCCAGCAACCGAAAAACTGCTTTCTGCCAGACCAGAATTCCTTAACCTGTCAGTACCAGGCTGGTGGGTGCACGAGTTCTATCACCTTGGCGTTGGCCTAGATGATCATTACGGAAGAACCCAAGAAGATCGCAGCAGAATAACTGGGATGGGTTTCTGGGGATTAATGAGTCCTGGTTTGACCGACTTACTTGGCTGGGAAAAGTGGTTACTCGACTACATTTCAGACACTCAGATTGCTTGCGTTCAACCTTCGGCATCTGAAACAACAATCTGGCTCCGGCCAAGTTCAGTAAACACCACTCAACAGAAACTGGGTGTGATCCCGCTTTCCAGGTCCTCTGCCTTGGTTATGGAATCAATTCGGGGGGCTGGGATGAATCATCATTTAGCTCCAAATGAACAAGGACTCCTCGTATACAAAGTTGACGCAGCAAATCCCGACCATGGTTTTGGATTTGACCTCGTGTATCCAACAAATCGCCAATTTGTAAGCGGGTCGTTCGCAGGATCTTTTGCCCCTCTAAAGTCGGGCGAAACAATAACTGTAGAAGGTGTAACTATAAAGGTTTCTCAGGCTGGAAACTTTGGTGACGTAGTAACGATAAAGAAATCGAATTAGAGGTACCGAGAGCCGACCACGGGACTCGAACCCGTAACCCCCGCATTACAAGTGCGGTGCGCTACCAATTGCGCCAGGTCGGCCTACTGCCCAGAAAGTTTAGCGGCGTTTACTATTTCTAGCCGCCTACTCCCCTGGCCTTTATTGGCGGGCTTTTTAGCGAGCGCCGCGATGCCAGCTTCCGTTGTTTAGTTTTCTCGCCCCTGAGCATATCAAGCCCTTCTGACAGGAAATGGGGCGGATCGTGCTACCACGTGCTACCAAATATCTGTAGTCAGTCCAGTGCAATTAGCCGAGGAGTTTAGCCTTGGCTTTCTCAAACTCCTCTTGGGAAAGAATGCCCTGTTCCTTCAAGGCTGCGAGATTGGCTAATTGGGTAGGCAGATCACTAGAAGTCTGGGCCGTTGCATCGATTGCAGGGGTTTGGGATCCAATGTTCGCGCGAGCGATGGCGGCTTTTCCCGCGCTGACAATCTTGTTCATGGTTTTGATTGAGCTGGCGTCAGGACGCTCCCAGAAGAGCGAGTGAGTTGACCGATCGGTGGCAATAGTCAGGTAGATATTGCCTCGTTGATTCGGAGACAATGCGATATTCGCACCCATGGTTACTACAGCGCCGACTGCACGACCAAGTCCAGTTTTCTTCGTTAGGTCGGTTTCACCAAAAATGTCAATAAGTCTTTCTACTTGTCCCTTGAAGACACCCATACCGCTCGAAACTTTGACATAGCCCTTTGAATAAATAGTGATCCACTTTGTACCAAAAGGCTGACTGATCGAGATTTGACCATATTTTTTTTCAAATTCTCTCTTCTCTTTGGCTTTCGCCTCTTTGGTTTCAAGCTTCTTTTTACTGTCGAGCTCTTGGTTAACTTCTTTTCTGTTTGTTGAGGTTACGAGTTGGTTTTCAGAAGCGGGGCCCACAGCAATTGCATCTCGAAGAGCAGACCTAAACTCGGATAATGGAAACTTGAATACAGCAAGAGTCTTTTCTTCGCCACCATTTTTTAGTCGAATGCACAAAGCAAAATCCTTTACTTCCGGCTCGGAAGTCAAGTCGATTTCTGATAGGGGCAGGGAAAGTCGGATATCAAAAGGGGTGTCAGTCAATAACTTTTTGAATTTGAGTTCAATCTCAAGAAATCTGGAATTCGTGATAGCCAAGTTCCCGCTGGCCCACAGAACAGTCTCGCCCTTTGCTAGTGCACCTTTGTACTGGGTGGCAAAGTTTTTGATAGCCTTTTCTGCACTGGCCACGAAGATCCCCCTAACTCCAATGTTCTAAAATCCTAGGCCTTGCCAGTTGGCTAACAGCCCATCCGAGCAGAAAATCGCATGTAAGTCTCGGACTTTGGGGACTGGTGGGAATTCCCAAAGTCAGAAAATTGTTCCTTTGTAATAGAGCGTTCGGGGAACTAGTTCAAGGGGGGTCTCAAAGTGATTTTAGGTGGAAAACAATTGCCCAGGCATTCAGGTAAAGCTTTAAGAATCGCAGTCACGATTTCTCTGGTTGCGCTGGGCTTATCCCCCGTGAATCCTGCCGATCCCGCCTTTGCTCAAGCAACGAGCTTGCCGGTTGAGCAATGTAAAAAATACGGCAACAATCTCTTAGGCTCGAGCATTCGCTATGAAGACTCTGGTCACGTAGAAGACTGGAGTCGGTTCGCAAGACCGGTTGGAGAGCTTAAGGTTCTGCTATTGGCGACTGATTTTTCGGATGTACCAGCAAAAACTTCAATGACCCAGATTCGCGCATTTGCCAACCGCCTGACCCAAGAGTTCTCTAGGTTGTCTTATGGTGTGCTCGACTTCAAAATCACAGTTCATCCGGAATGGATGAGACTTCCAAAATCAGCTCGCTACTACTCTGCGGCTGAATGGACAGAGAAGATAACAGATTCGCTTGTTGCCGCTGACCCGAGCTACGACTTCAAAGAATTTGATCTATTCATCATCAAGACCGATGAGAAAAACAGCGTTATAAATGTTGCTGGTGCACTGCCGATCTGGGGGCAAGAACTTGACGGTAAGAGCATTCACATGGGCGTCTACTTGGGAAGAGATTATTGGACAGAAATTGGCCAAGGAGTGCAGGTAGGTCTACACGAGATTGCTCACGTGTTTGGACTTCCAGATTTGTACATGGCCAATCCAGATAAGCGCTTTCCAGTAGGAATATTTGACTCCATGTCCAACTATTCGCCGGACATTCCGCCCCAGATGTTTGGCTGGCACAGATGGAAGCTTGGATGGCTCCAGGACAGCGAAATAACTTGCCTTGATCCTAGAGTTGAGCAGAGATTGACTTTGCCTCGGCAGGGTAAAAAGAACCTTCCGGTAGTTTTCCCTATAGGTGAAAACAGAGTTATCGTGGTTGAAAGATGGCAGCCAAGCAGTAGGCGTTCTGCGTCCAGTGTCATTGTTTACGAAGTCAATGCCAAATCCCATGTTTGGGCTTCTGGCGGAGAATTGGGCAAGATTTCCCCTATTCAAATTGTTCCACCGGCGGGTAAAAAGTTAACTCTCAATTATGGTGATGGGAATCGAAACAATGTTTTGAGACCGAACCAGAGAGTTCAGACTAAAGCAGGTGTTTTCAGGATTTCGCTCACTAAATCAAACATAAACTTAATTTACGCACCTAAAAACTAGGTTTACAGCGGTTTTAGTCTGGCGGTGTTTACCTCTGCTAAATCTAAAGCCGTAGGACGATCAAAGTGGACCACTGGTAGTGAATTATGAATGCAAAGGGGGTAATCATGAAACTGCTGAGTCAAGCTTTGATTCTGGCTGTTTTATCCGTAGGTTTTGTTTCTAGCCCATCAACTGCGACGACGGGTGGAATGCTTACTTCAGACACAACACTCACGAAGTCAAATAGTCCGTACAGAATTTCTAAACCTATAGAGATCCCAGAGGGTGTGACTCTAACTATTGAAGAGGGGGTGGAAATCTACTCCGTTTCGTCAAACACCCTGTTCTTTGTCCACGGTACAGTTCGAATTTTGGGGTCAGCTGATAGCCCAGTTCGCATTGCGAGTAAAGGTCAGGTGTTCTATCTGAAAGACGCAAAATCTGCTCGAATTGAAATCCGTTTTGCGTCCATCGACGGTCAGAACACTGGCACTTTTATTGGCCAATCGGGCTACTACCAAAGCGCTCACTACTTAATCACTGACTCGGACTTCACTAATTTCGGATGGTTTTCCTACATTTGGTATCCGCTGTCTTTTGTAGCTGAAAGGAACGTTTTTACAAACTCTCCCGGATTCAGCATTGGATTTTCTGCTGGGGACAGGCCTGCTCCTGTTTTTCGCAACAATTTATTCCTTGGAAAGCCAAAGCCAACATTCGGAAAAGAGTATTGGATTGAAGCTTGGGCGTCCTATGACTCCACGCTCGATGTTAATGGAAACACATTTATTGGTGGCCCTTATACAGCTATCACCACTGGCTTGGATTATGACAAAACACCTCTCAATGCGCGAGGCAATTATTGGGGAACAGTAGATCCATTAGTAATAAACAGAATGGCTATGGACAGGGCCGACGCACTCGGGTTGGGGACTGAGATAGATACATCAGGTTTTCTAAGTGCACCAGACCCGCTAACACCTAGTGGCACTCGGTTCGTACCTCTCGGTCCAAAGCCCGTCAAGTATCGGAATTGTGCATCACTAAATAGAGTCTACCAAGGTGGAGTGGCCAGAGATTTTGCTGCTACAAACAAAGGAAAGAAGACTCGATTGACTCCAACTGTCAATCCAAGAGTGTTCTCACTAAATAGAGCCTTAGACAGAGACCGCGATGGCATTGCTTGCGAGCGTTGAGGAGTCACTCTAAGTGAGCATAGCTGGAGAGCTTTAGTACCTTAACTTCGTTTTTTGTTTATGCGGGCATTATGGCGTAATTGCACAATGGCCATTGGGGTTCTACTTTGAAACGGACACTACCAAAACTGTCTGCAATCTCGGATTGGTAAAGCTGGGATTTTTTGCTGATTTCAATCTGCCTATTTGTTATTTTCGTGAAGCCAAGCCCGAGGAAGTAGTCGCTAAATGGTCGGTACAGGACCACTTAGCGGTTGGTGACCTCTGGTGGCTAGACCTAGAGGCCGGTAAGCCTGAAAACTGGCAATGTACCGAGTGATTAAGAAGGAGTGCAGTTATAAATGAGAATTGACCAGACTAAGACATGGCTAAAAACCAAGGCAGAGGCTATACCCTTTTCAACCCTTACCGAGCTAAGTGCATTGAGCTGGGATAGCAAAGACATGCCGAAGCAGGACCCAAAAATAGAGCGAAAACTGTTTTTCACCGAGAATACAGACGAGCCCATTGAGCTGATACTTCTCATTGATAAAGATTCCGGCGCTGAGTACCCAAACTTGTTGCCAGCTAAGCGAGGCATCTATTTACCTATCCACAAAGCCGAATTCATACTGGAGCACCTTTGTGATGGCTCGATATCTAGAGCCGAGGCTTTACTGAGAGAACTCAGCTTGGGATCCACCGCTGCTGAAATTGGGCTTACCAACAAAAGCAGGAATGCTTCAGAACTCGATGACCTCGAACTTCAGGAGCGGGTTCGACAGTCCCTCTTAAACCTGAGAGCAACTGAGATAGCTAAGGAACTGCTTCTAGAGGAAAAAGCTGAAAAGGATCAAAAACTTGAAGTGCTAGATCTCGCCGAGTGGTTGGAAACGGAAGACCAGGTTCCTACCTATCGAATTGAAGGGTTGTGGCCAAGTGACGGAAATGTGCACCTTATTGCTTCATACAAGTCAGGAAAAACAACACTGGTCTTGAATGTAATACGCAGCCTCGTAGAAGGTGAGGTGTTATTGGGGAGATTCCCAGTTCGCCCCGTAGAAGGCCGCGTTCTTTACATCAATTACGAGCTAAGCGATCTAATGACTAAGAGGTGGTTTAGGCGGATCGGAATCAAAAACAGACGAAAAGTATCTGTATTGAACTTACGTGGACAAGAGAATCCATTGGGTTCAAAGATGGACAGAGAAAAATTTGCCAAGCTACTAAGGGACTTGATGATTGAAGTTATAGTTATCGATCCTTTTTCAGGAGCATTTACAAATGGGAATTCCTTGGACAATGACGAAGTCAAGCAATTCCTGATTGAGATTGACAAATTCGCCAATAAGGCAGGAATCAAGGAAGTTTTGATCGCTGTGCATGCGGGTTATGAGCCCCTCAAACCGCGTGGAGCGTCTACTCTGGGAGACCATCCAGATGCTCTTTGGTACATATGGAAGCCCGACAAGAAGAGCAATCAACGGAATTTCATGGCCAATGGTAGAGATATCGACGTTGAAGAAGAGGCAATTCTTTTTGACGAGACTAGTTTGTCTCTAAGTTTGTCCGGGAGTTCTGGCAGGGACGCCACTGAGTACAGAATTCGCCAAGAAATAATAAATCTAATTAGGAAGACCCCGGGTTGTTCGGCGTCTCAAATCGAGTCTTCTATAACCGGCGCAAAAGCGCTCGTAACCAAAATGCGCGAGCAACTCAAGGCGGACGGCCTGATTAGAGAGCAAAGAGCCGGAAAATCAAAAATTTTCTTCCTAGCCCCCGATCAAGATGCTCCCCCCTCCCCCCTCTATATAAGGGGGGAGATCGAGTGGATGATTTGCCCAGACTGCGGCACCCCTCCCGAGAACATAAAAGGTAGTCGATGGGAGACAGTTTGCCTGGAGTGCGGTCGTCTTTTTGATCAGGACTCAGCAATCGTTGTCAGTATCCCGAGAGAAGATATCTATGGCTAGCGTTTGTATCTTTGGATTGAGGAGGTCGAAAAGTGTCGCTGGTAAGGAAACCGCTGAAATCCTCGGGTTATGCCTTTGCGTCTGAGTGGAACGATGGGAGAAACTTACCCGAAACCACCGCGTCTGTAGGGTTAGGAGACAAGCGCAAATTTTGGTGGACGGGTAGCTGTGGTCACAATTGGGAAGCCAGCATCCCCTCCAGGATAGGAGGAAGTGGTTGCGCAGTCTGTGACGGAAAACAGGTATCTCCCGGAATCAACGACATTTCCACAACTCATCCAGAAATTGCGTCTTCTTGGGACTACAGCAAAAATCCTAGTGACTTAAACCCAACCCTGATCAGTAAAGGGAGCGGAAAAAAGATCTTCTGGGTCTGCAGTGAATCCCACTCATATGAGTGCACAGTCGCAAATCGAGTTAGTGGCACAGGCTGCCCCTACTGTTCTGGTCGCAAAGTTGCTCCCGAAAATAGTCTCGCGTCTGTCTTTCCAGAACTAGTGCATCAGTGGTCAAGGAAAAATACCCTCAGTCCGTCCGAGGTCAGCGCAGGTAGCGGCAAACGGGTTTGGTGGGTCTGTAAAGAGGGACATGAATGGAAAACAACAGTTAACTCGGTAGCTTCTCAGGGAACTGGTTGCCCGACATGCTGGGGTCGAGTAAGGGTACCTGGAGTCAACGACGCCCTTACCCTTTTGCCACATTTGGTTGAGGAATTTGATTCCAATAAAAATGCAAAGCCACTCTCCAGCTATGGCCCAGCCTCTGGTGTAAAGCTGTGGTGGAAGTGCAAACTTGGTCACTCTTACCAAGCCGTCTTAGGTAACAGGTCAAATGGAACTGGTTGTCCTTTTTGCTCAAATCGAAAACTTTTGTTGGGATTCAACGATTTAGTTTCCTGTCACCCTGAATTAGCCAAGCAATTGGACGAGAAAAAATCAGGTCTAAGCGCAAGTGAAGTACTCTACGGTTCCGCACGTCAGGTGTGGTGGCTTTGTGAGAAGGGGCACTCGTGGAAAGCATCGGTGTCGTCAAGAAACAAGACGAATTGCCCAATCTGCTCTGGTAACCAGGTTCTACCCGGCTACAACGACCTGAAGACTACTAATCCAAAACTTGCAAATGAGTGGCATCCAGAAAAAAATAGACCTAAAGTCGAGTCAGTTTCAGGGGGATCCCACAAAAAAGCCTGGTGGCTTGGGAAATGTGGCCACGAATGGCAAGCAACAATCTCCTCACGAAATCATCAAGGAATTGGATGCCCGGTTTGCAACGGAAAAATGGTGTTGCCGGGTTTCAATGACCTTGTTGCAATCGACCCCTCGCTAGCAAAGGAGTGGGATTTTGAAAAAAATCACCCGATTACACCAAATCAAGTGTCGGTTTCATCGGGAAAGAAATTTTGGTGGAAATGCTCTGAAGGTCATTCTTGGAAAACAGATGTTAGCCATCGGAGGCAAGGGAGAAAGTGCCCAACCTGCGCAAATAGCGGCTTCGATCCAAATTCGCCTGGATATTTGTACTTCCTCAGACAGGACAGCTGGGAAATGTATCAGATAGGAATAACCAATAATCCAAAGCGACGTCTGAATGACCATGCCAAGAATGGGTTTTCTGTTATTGACGTTCGGGGCCCTATGGATGGGCATCTAGCGGCCGCCTGGGAGACTAGCCTGCTCAAATTCCTTCGGAATATTGGAGCAGACATCGGTAACCAGCAAATTGCCGGAAAATTCGACGGGTTTTCAGAAAGTTGGACTTTTAGTTCCTATCAAGTTGGGACGCTCATGGAGTTGATGCGAAATTGCGAAGACTATGAAAATCGTTGAGCAGCTTAGTTAGAGCGATGGACTAGATAATCCAGATAAATGGTTATCCAGATTTTTTACATGAGATGGCTCGATGACAATTAGATTCAAACCGTACTTTTTACATAGTTGGATTTTTTTCTCAATCTTCGAATCGTAGGTAGGGTCACCTGCTAGGCCTGCAAATTCAATCACGGTCTTACCAACCAAGAAATCACCTCGCATTAGGCCAAATTCTGTTAATGTCGGCAGTCCAGTGAGGAACTGGTATGACGGCTCTCTCGAATGTGGAAGTTGGTTCTTGAACAAGTATTCGCAGATTTCTCTCTCTCCATTGGATAGACACAAATGTCCGCAGCTGGAAACTGATTTGAAACCGCGACTCTTGTCAGTAGGAAGGATGCCACCTAAACCCACGGCCATTAGAAAGTGTCTACCTGACTCATAACCGTGAAAATTGCGTGGCATCGACGCGACAATCGCAAACGCGTAGCGCAGCTCATCTATTGTTGCCGATTTGAGATTCAGGGCAAGAATCATCTCCTTCGTAGGGATCGGCGACTTCCAGAATCGAAAATCGAAGATTTTTGCCGCAAGCTTGAGTGCCAGGATTTGGAGTTCCGCGGAAGGATAAATTGATGCCTCCACAAGGGTTCGATGACCTTCCGTTGTATCAAGGAGCTTGAGGCACCAATGGCAAATCTTCGCTGGCAGATTTAATTTCATATTCTCTATGAGATCTGGTCCTAAATATTGTTCACAGATCACGCACTCTACGAGGTCAAAATGAATACACTCTTCCCGAAGATCGTTGATGGCTAAGGTCAAACATCTTTCAACTTCTTTCCAGAAAAAAAAGTTACTTATTTCCCCCTGGCCTTGCTGAAATTTCCCATTTTTTTCGTAGACAATGAGCATCTTGAGCTTTTTTGCCTTAATCTCAGCCTTGAGCGAATTAATCAGACCCGGCATCAGAATTTCGAAGTCGAGTATCTCCGTGCCGAACAATTCCTGTACTTCAGCCTGACTAATTTTTGGAAAACAATCTGGCGACCAGACGGATAATTTAGCCGAAGTCGAATGAAGAAGCTGATGTAGACGCTGTCTCCAGAGACCAGAGTAGTCAGTCATTGCTTCACGTAGGAGCGGAGCTGATTCCATGAGCTTTTGCGCTGCTAATTTGGAAATAGTGTCGAAATCGCCATCGAACCGATATTCCCAGCCACTTGGGTTTCGGATAGTTGAATGCTTGGGGCAATCAGATTTATGAAGCAACTCAGGGGAGGGCCGATTGTAAAGGTGACGTATTTTTGCCTCATCGGAGGCATCGGGAAAATTCTTTCCAAAAGACACTTCGATGTTTGCTAACGTTTTTGATCCTGTTTGTAGCTCTAGCAAAGAGAGGGTTCTGCTCTTTGGTAATACAGCCTCACGCATCGCTACGAATTGGTTCCAGAGCCTGGTCAAATCTTCTTGCATAGGAAACTCATCGCTGATAACGTTCCTGTCCACTGGCCCCCACTAACTTGCTCTTGATATTCATTAGGTTGCGAATAACAATTCATCCGTTCCAAACAGCCTACGCATTTTCGGACTGGCTCCACGGTGACTCAATGATTAGGTGCTTAATCTCCTCCTGACCAACATGAACGTAACTTCCCAAGGTATATGCAATGGAAGAATGCCCCAGCAGAAGCTGAACAGCCTTTGGGCTAGCCCCATTCTTAATGTAGGAGGTTGCTGCGGTGTGCCTCGCTGAGTGCAGAGGCAAATACCTCACACCAGCCTGAACCAGTAGACCCCGCCAAGCCCTTTGATCAGTAGTTGCATCTATGGGTTTGCGACTGTCCTCGTCAGCAGTGAAGACCCAGTCGGCGCTCGCATCAAGCTGACTAACTAGATTCACTACCTGCTGATCAATCGGAATCGTGCGAACTGAATTCTTAGTTTTGGTCGGAAGCTCAACCACTCCCCTGCCTGGCAGTGAATTAACCGTCCTTGAGATTGAGACTGTTGCATATACGAGGTCAAAATCAGCCTTCTTAAGCCCTAGAACCTCCCCCTGCCTCATTCCATATCTCAGCGCCAACAACCACCTTAAAAACGCCTTTGGTGGCTGATTAGAGGCAACTGAGAGGATCTGATTCACCTCCTCCTCCGAAAAAACTTCCCTAACCTTTGGGATGTATTTCGGAGGTTTTAATTTGCTAACCGGCGAATGCAGTATCACTCCGCGACTAACTGCCATCGAAAATACTCCCGACAACAGAGCATGAACTTTTCTAACCGTGCCGGCAGATAGTCCCTCTTCCTGCTGCAAGTATCGATATAGCTCCGCCAGCTGGCCGGTTGTCACTTGATCCAGGCGCTGATTGCCAAGTGCGGGAATTAGGTATTTATCAATATGAGTCTGATAACCCCAAACGGTGGTTGGGCTTAGTTCTAACTTTTGCGTCTCGAGCCAGTAGCCAAGCCACTCAGACAAAGCCGGGATTTCACTGCTAGGAAGATTAAGGTGCCCAGTTCGAAAGTGTCCTTCGATCGCAGCTAAAAACTGATACGCAGCTTGCTGTGTTGCGGCAGTCTTTGTTCGCTGACGACCAAAGGTGTCCAGGTATTGAACACGGTATTTTCCGCGGTAGGGAAAGACAGTTGCTTTGCGTCTTGTAGGTGCCATTTTGTTTTCCATTTCTGGAAACTGTGCTACCGCGTGCTACCAAAATCGCCACTAAAAGTAATAAACGCGCCTATTTTTATGCGTTTACGAACCCGTAACCCCCGCATTACAAGTGCGGTGCGCTACCAATTGCGCCAGGTCGGCCTACTGCCCAGAAAGTTTAGCGTTACTGAGCAGTGACTGATTGGACAAATGCGGCAAAGTTAGCCGCTGAAACCAGCTCTTCACCAGTTGCCCAAATATATTGCTGTCCGTTCACCAAAATCGTTGGTGTTCCAGTAACACTGATGCCCTGCTGCGGCTCGCCCAAGACGTTCTGGGTGTGAGCAACAATGTAGTCACCAAAGCTCTTGGCCTGGATGCAGCCCTTTACCTCTTCAGTGCCAGCGCCAGCCTTAGTGGCAAATTCAAAGATTGCATCGTCGCTGTGACCCTCGGTGCCCTCTTCTGATTGGTTCAGCATCATGGTCTCGTGGAAATCAAAGAAGGAATCTGGTTCGAAATTAGCAACACAGAATGCTGCATTCGCAACTCTTGATGAGTACTCATTCAGTGAGGCGCGGTCTAGGAATGAGATTGGACGAATTTCGACTGTTGCAGCACCGGTGTCAACCCAGGATCTGATCTGAGCTGAGTTTGGAACATCAAACGCCTGACAAACCGGGCACTGGTAGTCAACATAAACGACAATTTCGGGAATTGGCCCCTCGGCATCGGGAGTCGGGGTCTTGGTGGCGGTAAATGCCTGCAAGCCAACACCAATCTTTACTCCACCAAACTCCGTCAAATTGTTTGGAACATCTGAAACCGCCGGAGCTTCAGCTCGGTTAGCCTGCTCAATCGCAATTACAGCGGCTACTCCGCCAATGATTCCCAGGGCGACCAAGACGACAGAAACCTGGATCAGCAGCTTGGAGCGCTTCTCCTTCTTGGCACTTTGAGCCCTGAGCTCTTTGGCCTTGGCTCTGGCCGCTTCACGCTGCTCGGAACGAGTAGGTTTCTGGTTCAATTTGGCTCCCTTTTGAAGGTGGTTTGCAACCCCACCATTCTAAGTAGTTGGTGGCATACTTATCCCACCTGCCTAGGCAGGACTCATCACTACGGATCGTCCGGCACGTACCTGCCGGTGAAGGGGTAATCATGGCATCAGTGTCATTTAAGAGCGCAACTCGCCTTTATCCAGGCGGAACCAAGCCAGCGGTAGACAAGCTAGACCTTGAAATCAGGGATGGCGAATTTCTTGTGCTGGTCGGGCCTTCAGGTTGCGGTAAGTCCACCTCGCTAAGAATGCTGGCTGGACTGGAAGAAGTAAATGAAGGGGCAATCTACATCGGAGACCGCGATGTCACCGACGTTCCACCAAAGGACCGCGACATCGCAATGGTTTTCCAAAACTACGCTCTCTATCCACACATGACCGTGGCAGAGAACATGGGCTTTGCGCTCAAGATCGCTGGAGTTAGCAAAGAAGAGCGAGCAGAGCGCGTTCTAGAAGCAGCGAAGCTACTGGACCTTGAGCCATATCTAAACCGCAAGCCAAAAGCACTCTCTGGTGGACAGCGCCAGCGTGTTGCGATGGGCCGAGCCATTGTTAGAAAGCCTCAGGTTTTCTTGATGGACGAGCCGCTATCTAACTTGGATGCAAAGCTTCGCGTGCAGACCAGAACTCAAATTGCATCGCTGCAAAGAAGACTTGGTGTCACAACTGTTTATGTGACTCACGACCAGGTTGAGGCTATGACCATGGGTGACCGCGTTGCGGTTTTGAAAGACGGACTGCTACAGCAGGTTGACTCCCCTCGTGCACTTTATGACAAGCCACAAAATGTTTTCGTTGCAGGATTTATCGGTTCTCCTGCCATGAACCTGCTTCAGCTTCCAATTGTGGAAGGTGGAGTTCAGTTCGGTGACGAAGTGCTTCCGGTTGATCGAAGCGTGCTGGCAAAAACCAGTGCCAAGAAGGTAACTGTTGGAATTAGACCTGAGAAGCTAACACCAGCCACCCACGGACTGGTTGCCGACGTTGATGTGGTTGAAGAGCTGGGTAGCGATGGTTACCTGTACGGCCGCGCACAACTCGATGGCACCGAACAGGCCATCGTTGTTCGCGTGGACGCACTAAACCACCCACGTGCTGGCGAGAAGATTCACCTACACGCTGACAAGGACGCACTCCACCTCTTTGATGTGGAAAGTGGCGAGCGCCTGAACTAATTGATGGCTCCTAGCC
>JACCDV011201364.1_pt1 | contig 14776 bp, 15 predicted proteins | sample 7446131 | NCBI WGS metagenome assembly JACCDV01 (sample SAMN15323448, study PRJNA562643) | freshwater metagenome | isolation source: river surface water | place: USA:Blue River Watershed | collected 2017-08-17 | reverse complement strand
GAGTCACCAACACAAGCGGAAGCAAGAGCATGGGCGGAATGGCTGGAACATTTTCTTGAGACAGACAAACAGAAAACACTCCGCTCACTGGCAGCCATGATTAGCTACAAGGTGCAACAGCATATTGGCCAATGCCCTGAAAGCCTTTGCCAATGGGGGTATGCTTCGGTAGTTGCCCATAAGTCGGAAGGTGCCGACAGCATGGAAATGGTTGGCCATCCAGTTGAATTGCTGTGTACCGGCACCTTGAAACCGATAGATGCTCTGGTTTTCATCACCCACTGCAAAAAGGTTCGGCGATACTTCGCCGGCTGTAAGCAGCCTGATCAACTGCAGTTGCAATGGGTTAGTGTCTTGGAACTCATCCACCAATAGGTAGGTATATTGTTCGCGGACAGCTGCAAGCACATCAGGCAGATCTGATAGCAGTAAGATGGCTTCTGCCAACAGGTCATCAAAGGTGATCAGTTTCCGCTCTTCCAATGTTTTTGTATAGGCAGTTTGCAGACCAAATAGGTGTTGTATGCAGGCAATAGCATCAGCACCCCATGCTTCAGCTTGTTCTTCGAGGTCAGATAGGTTTATGCCTTCTCTGCTGAGGTGACTGAACAGTTGCAAGTAGCTGTTGATGACTGATGCCGGTGCAGGTTTCAGCTGTCGGGGATCAGACTCAGCAAATTGCGTGAAGAGAAGCCGGCTTAAGACCATCGACTGCTGTGCACGGCTGATTAGCTTCCTGTTGCGCAGGAATTGTCCTCCTTTTTCCCTCAGTAGTTTGTGACTGAAGGAGTGGAAAGTGTGCACTTCCACCATGTCGGCGGTAGTGCCGATAAGCTTACGGAGCCGTTCCCGGATGGTTTCCACAGCAGCCCTTGAAAAGGTCAGGCAAAGGATATTGGAGGGATGGCAGTCTTGCACCAGGAGAATCCTCCCGATCCGCAGGCAGAGAATTTCCGTCTTTCCGCTACCCGGTCCAGCTACCACCCGAACAGGGCCTTCCGTTTCCATCACAGCCGCTTGCTGTTCCGCATCCAACCGGTTGAAGGCCGCTTCAAATTCTTGCTGTAAATCACTGCTCATGTCACCGGTTTATGCAAAGATGCACGTTCAACCTTGAAACAGCACCGTAAAAAAACTTTAGATACTTGTATTAAAAGCAGGAATACATGTGAAACCATCGCCAGTTCAGGTCTGATACTACTGCGATGAATGCATTTATTATCCTGTTACTTTTCAAAAACCATGCAATGTTGCCAGGGGAGGTTGCTGATGTTTTGGACGAATTTGAAACCGGCTGCCTTCAATTCCTTGACCGCTTGTTGTTGGCTCATTTTATGGATCTCCTTGATGGGTACCAATGGGTCTTCAGATCTGAACTCTACCAATACCAGCTTGCCACCGGGCTTGAGGGCTGAGCGCATGGATTGGGCCATCTCGTAAGGGAAGGCAAATTCATGGTATACATCCACCAGCAGCATGAGATCAATGGTGGATTCAGGCAGCTTAACCGACTGTTCAGTTCCCAATACAGGCACTACATTGTTCCGTTTTTCCATTTTGATGCGGTCTTGGATGAAACGGATCATTTCCGGTTCCACATCTACGGCAAAGACCTTGCCTTCCGCCCCCACCAGCGGAGACATCAAGGCCACATGATAGCCGCTTCCCGCGCCAATGTCGGCAACCTGCATTCCTTTTTTCAGCCGGAGATTGCTGATGAGTTGTGTGGTATTTTCTTCCATCTCCCGTTCAGGCCTTTCCAACCAGTCGATTCCCCAATGGCTCATCACCTGGGCAATCTGCCGCCCCATGTACCATTTGCCAATGCCGTTGGGGTCTCCCTTTTTCGTGACATAGCGATCCTGTGCAGGGCAATCAACAGTCATCATGAGTAAGACAAAAACAAATACCTGCAAGCTTATAATCCTCAGCATTTTTATTAAATTCAATCCACGCTTCTGGTGTGAGAACCGATTGGTGAGTCTATTACAATCAAAACTTTTTAATGTTTGCACATGCAACCAACTGTTTTCAAAACCGGTCAATTTTCAAGTCCGCTTTTCATCATCATTATTTTTTGTCTGCTCACATCCTGTGCCGGGAAAAAACCCGATTCACCGGAAGTTTTTGTGTTGGCTGATGATTTCTGGCTGGAGCAGGTGGCTTCCGAGCCATTGATCAAAGATCCTGTGGACCTGGAATTTGATGCCGCCGGTCGTGCTTTTGTTTTGCAAATGCCGGGCTATCCGCAAGAAGACAAGCAGAGTTATGTTTCCCTGTTGACTGATCGTGATGGAGATGGCCAATACGACAGTTCATTCGTTTATGCCGATAGCCTTCAACTGGCATCTTCCATCATGCACTATCGGGAGGGATTGCTTGTGGCTGCTCCACCTTACCTGTTGCACATCAAAGATACGGATGGCGACCAGCGTGCCGATTACCGCGATACCCTGATGGGTGGTTTTGAGACGGGCAACCTGCAGCACAATTTCAACGGGCTTACCATGGGGCTTGATGGACGCATTTACATCGCGAATGGCGGCAATTCAGGCAAACCATATTGGTGGGATGACAGTTCCTCTGTTTTGCCCATGGAAGGGAAGGATTTAGTGATCGACCTCAAGACCAAGACCATGGAACTCTTGGGAGAATCTTCTGGCGGGTTTGGATTGGCTATGGATCCTTACGGGCGGATTTTTGAAACACATAACTTGGAACATGCTTCGCAGCTGGTGTTTCCGGGAAAATACATGCAGGACGCGCGGCTGACCCTTCACCATTCCCTCTCCAACATTTCCGATCACGAAGAAAACGGAACTTCCCGAATCTATCCTGTGGGTGAGCAGGAGACCCGTGTCAACCACCCTGAGCAATCCGGTTATTTCTCCGGTTCCTGTGGTATTATCCACTATGGGGGAGGTGCTTACGGACCAGATTATGACCATACACTCCTGGTAGCTGATGTGGTGATGAACCTTATTCATGCCGACCGCATCCAGAAAGAAGGTGCTGCATTTGCAGCAACAAGGATGATGGAAAATAAAGAGTTGCTTGCCTCGGCAGACCGTTCCTTTCGTCCGGTGAACATGACGGTTGGTCCTGATGGATTGGTGTACATCCTCGACATGCACCGGAAAGTGATTGAACATCCGGAATGGATACCTGATGAAATTGAGGCCGGCATGGATTTGAATGCGGGTAAGGATGAGGGCAGGATTTTCAGGTTGCACCGCACCGGCCGGCGGAGCCGGCCGGTTATCGGATCGGAAGACAGCCCTGCAGATGTACAGGCACTTCGCGATCCCAACCAGTGGGTGAGGATGACTGCCCACCGGCTGCTCATCGAAAAGGGTTTGTCGGACGCCGATGAAGCCGATTTGCATGCTTTGGCTAAGGGTTCTTACGCTTTGGGTAGGCTTCATGCCCTGTGGCAGCTGGCATTGGCAGGAAAAATCCGTCCTCAGGAACTAAAAAAGGCCATGCAGGATCCCGATCCGGGTATCCGTGAGAATGCCCTGCTGATGATAGAACGCAACCCGTCCAATCCAATATGCGCAGAAGAGGTTATGGTTGCCCTTACCGACTCCGATCAGCGCGTACGCATGCAGGCTGCACTGACAGCTTCCATGATGCCTCAAAAGGATTCATCCAAGTTGATTGCCGCATTGGATGCTGCGCAAGCCATGCCGGCAGACCGTTGGAATTTTGCCGCTATCACCCTCGCCGCCCGTCCGGTTGCAGTCGCGTGGTTGCACAGCAGACTCAGGAATGATAATCCGGTCAGTGACGAACTCCTCCGTAACCTCACCCTGCAATTGGAAACCACCAAAGAATTGGAATCAATCCTTTTTTCGCTGACAACTGCAAAAAGGTCATCCGATAAGCAGATAGTCTTGAAAGCCCTGGGAGAGCGGCAATGGAAGACCAAAGCCAATGCAGCCATGGTGGGTTTGCTGGATCAACTCGACCATGAAGCCACTGCAGATGAAATGCCTGTGCTCTCTGTTTTGCGCGCACAACTCGGACTCCCCCCTTCGGCCAGACAATTGGCCATGAGTAGGGAAGCAATCAACAAGGTGCTTGAGAAAGGGGTGGCAGACAGCCAGCGATTGGTCAACCTTCGCTTGGTATCCCTGCTGCCGTATAATGAACGGGAAGCATTGCTTTTTGCCTGTTTGGGCAAGGATGCCGCTCCGGCATTGCAGGAAGCAGCATTGCGACAATTGTATGAGCAAGGGGATCCTCAAACAGGATACCGCATTGTCTCCATATGGAAAGAACTGGGTCCGCATATCCGCCGGTATGCAAGCGATCTTCTGATTTATGTGGAAGCCAACCACGATGCCCTGCTGACCGGACTGGAGAAGGGGACCATCAATATCGGTGAAATGAATTTCGACCTTGAACGGCGGCGACAGTTGTTGTGGTGGACCGACAATCTGCAGACACGGAAGCGGGCTGAAAAACTGTTTTCAGATGCAGGTGTGGTCAATAGGAAGGAGTCCATTGCAGCCATGCAACCGGCTTTGAAACTGGCAGGTAAAGTTGAGGCCGGTCAGCAACTGTTTACCCAAGTTTGTTCAAGCTGTCACCAATACGGAAAAATAGGGCAGTCTGTTGGACCAGCTCTTACCGAGATTAACCGCAAAAGCCGGGAAGCCATCCTCCACGAAATTCTCGATCCCAATTCCGCCGTAGATACGCGCTATATCCAGCATAAGCTGGTCACCCGCAGCGGACAGACACACATCGGTATTGTTCATGCTGAAAACAGCCGTCAGGTTGTACTCAGGCAGCAGGGAGGCAGTGAAGTGGTTGTTGAGCGCAGCGATATAGCCAGCCTGACTTCCCTTGGCAGTTCACTCATGATGGAGGGTTTGGAAAACAGTTTCACTCACCAGCAGATGGCTGATTTGTTGGCTTTTTTGCAGAAGGGGAGTTAGTATATAGTGGAATAGTGAATAGTGGAATAGTGAATAGTGGAATAGTGAATAGTGGAATAGTGAATAGTGGAATAGTTCACTATATTACTTTTCCACTGTTTCTCCATTCACTTTTCCCTAATTCTCACAACTCAAACCTGATCCCCTGAGCCAAGGGCAGGCTGGTGCCGTAGTTGATTGTATTGGTTTGTCTCCTCATATATAATTTCCAGCTGTCGGAACCACTTTCACGGCCGCCGCCAGTTGCTTTCTCACCCCCAAATGCTCCGCCAATTTCTGCTCCTGAAGTGCCGATGTTGACATTGGCGATGCCACAGTCGGATCCGGCAGCCGACAGGAATTGTTCTGCTTCCAAGAGGTTGCGGGTAAAAATGGCCGAGGAGAGTCCCTGTGGCACTGCATTCTGCAAGGCGATGGCCTCATCCAGATTAGAATAGCGCATGAGGTAGAGTATGGGAGCAAATGTTTCTTCCTGCACCACAGCAGTCTGTGCGGGCATCTCCACAATGGCTGGCTGAACATAGCATCCTGAGGAAAACCTTTCACCCTCGAGTGTTTGTCCGCCAGTTAGTAGGATACCCCCCTCCGCAGCAGCCTGTTCCAATGCCTTATGGAAGGAGGCAACTGAATCCTTGTCGATCAGCGGACCCACATGAACCCCTTCTTCCAGGGGGTTTCCGATGGTAAGTTGTCCGTAGGCTTTTACCAGAACTTCCTTCACCTGGTCGTAGATGGTTTCCTGTACAATCAGCCTGCGTGTAGTGGTACAGCGTTGTCCACCTGTTCCCACTGCTCCGAAAACCACAGCAGGCACTACCAGTTTCAAATCGGCTTCCGGGGTGATGATGATGGCATTGTTGCCACCCAATTCGAGCAGGCTCCTGCCCAGCCTTCCGGCTACAGCGGTGGCTACCGTTTTACCCATGCGGGTGGAACCTGTTGCAGAGAGCAAAGGGATACGGGGGTCATCCGCCATCATTTTACCGGTGGAGGCGTCTCCTGTCAGGAGGCAAGAAACCCCTTCGGGTATGCCCTGTTCGGCAAAAACCTTAGAAACAATATGCTGACAGGCGATGGCCGAGAGCGGTGCCTTTTCAGAGGGTTTCCATACACAGGTATTGCCACACACCCAAGCAATCATGGCGTTCCACGACCATACTGCCACAGGGAAGTTGAAAGCGGAAATGATACCCACCACGCCCAGCGGATGGTACTGTTCATACATCCGGTGGTTGGGTCTTTCCGAGTGCATGGTGAGTCCGTATAGCTGTCTGGAAAGCCCCACAGCGAAGTCGCAGATATCAATCATCTCCTGCACTTCACCCCAACCCTCTTGCAGGCTTTTGCCCATCTCATAAGAAACGAGCCTGCCTAAAGCATCCTTGTGCTCCCGGAGGCGGTTGCCAATCAATCGCACAATTTCACCCCTGCGTGGAGCAGGTACCTGACGCCAATGCTGGAAGGCCTTGGTTGCCGCATCCATGATTTTTTCATAGTCGGCTGCAGTGGCCAGATTCAGTTGACCGATAATGCTGCCATCAACTGGTGAAACAGATGTAATCTGATGACCTTCGCCATGCCAGTGGAGGGTTCCGGTAGAAATTCCTGCCGGGTGGAGGGATATTCCCAATGATTCCAAAGCTGCTTTGATCATAGTTTATTTTTTGATTTGGGAAGTGAAGGTGCTTTCGAAGATCTTGTCGGCATTGCCCGCTTCAAATCCGTCGCGGTAATGTTCCCTTTTCAGGTCTTTGCGGTCGATGCCCGCAAATTCAGGCAGCACCCTGCGTTCCGCAAATTCCACATAACTCCCTGCTATGGGCAGGGTTTGTCCGTCGGCAAAGGGGGCCTCTATAACCTGCGCTACGGTTGAGCTTTGGCTGAGGAGTCCATCCGGACTGGTTTTGATCTTGCCGCCGGAGTCGTTCAGTTTGATGCCAATATTTTCCAGGAAGGTATTGAACTGTTCGCAGGTATTGTAACCATCCGGCAGGTGGTGGACGCTGATGGTGTAGTGGTTGAGGTAGTAACGGTTGTATATCACCCAGGAAGCATATTCGGATTCAGCCAGGAGTGCTTTGTAGTCTTCGATGGAGGGCAAACGCCAAAGGCCGGTATGCAGGAAGGCTCCCACCGCTTGGGGGTCATCGAGGTTGAGATCGTCTGCTGGATCATGACGCACTTCATCAGTATATGATTTCAAAATGCTTTGGGCATGGTCACTCAACTGATGCACTCTCAACTCACTGATGAAGATGCGCGGGAAATGTGGTGCCGGCGGGGCATACCAGTAGGCGTCCAGTTTTTTGGATTCGAAATTGAGGTGTTCCCGCTTGGTGTAGCCGTAATGGAGAAAAATTTTTTCCAGGGAAGTGATGCCCAAGTGCGGAACCCCCAGGGTGCGGAAGGCGATATGGTCGTTTTGGATATCATCCGCTTTGGAAATGATACCATGGCTGATCATGGCATTGATGATTTTATTGACATCCGGTACGCGTGTACTGTATTGGTCCATCAGTGCATCCATGACAACCTGCAGTCCTTGTAGCTTATCCATTGGTTTGAATTTATGCGTTGAACAATTGTCCGTTCTGCGTTTGCAGAAAGGCGTTGAAATTGATTTCCTCCTGTTTGATGAAGCCTTGTTGCGGCAGTTTGCCATCGGCCACCATTTCCACCACTGCGGCAATGGATGCGGCGGTAGTCCAGGAGATGGCTCTCCAGCTTCTGCCATTGACCGTAATCGGCTGGAAGGAGCGGTAATATTCTTCACGGGCCAGTGCATCATCCTTCCATCCTTCCACTACTGCATACACCAATACAACATCTTCGGCGACGGGAGGTTTGGCTTCGGTTAGGATTTCTTCCACCAATGCCCGTTTGTCTTTCAGGATCAGTTCGTAGAGCAGGAAGCGCATCAGTTTGGCATGGCCGGGGTAGCGGATGGTTTTGTAGTTGAGGGTATCCACTTTGCCGGCATAGGTTTCGCACATAGTGCCCAATCCGCCTGAAGTGCTGAAAGCTTCATAATCGCGCCCTTCAATGTTGATGTGCTCGAGTCCGTCCAACGAAGGCACCATCTTCCGTACGCCGTTGTGGATCACTTCGGCGTCGTTGATGTATTCGTTGATCACACCTGCTGGCGACCAGGTGAAGGAGTATGCGAGGAGCCCGTTGGGATAGCGCGGCAAGGCGCCAACACGCAGTTCGATGTCGCGCAACCTGGTGAACCGGTGGGTGAGGTCTGCGCCGATGATACCAATCAAACCTGGTGCCAGTCCGCATTGCGGCGCCATAACCCCTTTGGCGGTGGCAGCCATTTGCAGGATGGCTTGTGTGGTGGGTACATCTTCTGTGAGGTCGAAATAATGAACACCATGGGCGTGTGCAATGCGTGCGATGGGCAGGTTGAGGTTGTAGGGCATGCAGGAAACCACGGCATCGAACTGTGGTATGGTTTTGTCGAGTAGCGCAATATCCTGTATATCACCTTGAATACAGTCGAAGCCGGGACTTTGGGAGGGAATCTGTTTGTCGAAGCCCGTTACTGAAAAGCGTTTGTTCAGCATGATGCCCACCAAAGTTCCCACTTTTCCCATGCCAAAAACGAGTATCGTTTTCATGTGAAAAATTTGAGTTGGAAATGAATGAATTTGCAATAAAAAGGAAGGCTGTTTGCCGGTTATGGCACATGTGAACAGGCCGACCGCAGGAAGGCTAACAGCGAGCGTTGTCTGGCGAGGTCAGTGTTCACGGGAGGTGGAGTTTAGTCATATAAAGTTAAGGAAATCCTGATAAATGTTCCACCACCCCGGCTCCGCGAAGCGGAGCCACCCCTCCTACCAAGGTAGGTAAACCTGTCCAGTAGGGGAGTTGGTTAACTTGTAAGGTCGACCATCCTATTTGCAAGCTTGCAAGAAATGATGAGCCTTATGGAATGCTTTTAAGTTTGCATCAGAAAACAGCCGTTGTTGGCCAAAACACTCAAAAACATCACCATGAAAAAGAAAAAGACCATTTACCACATCATCGTCGACAAAAGCGGATCCATGTCTGATTGCATTTCCGGAACCATCGAAGGTTTCAATGAACAGATTGCCAGCATCAGGAAATTGGGTGAAGAATTTCCGGAGCAGGAAATGGTGATCGGACTCTCGACCTTCAATACAAGGGTGGAACACAAGTTTGTTTGCAAGCCTGCATCGGAGGCCTATTTGATGAACACGCACAACTACATTCCTTCCGGAAGCACAGCTTTGCTGGATGCTATTGGACAGTCTATCGCCCTGATCGATGAAGAGAAAGCTGCTGCAGAGCGGGAGATGCCCACCACAGTGGTGATGATCATCCTGACCGACGGTTATGAAAATGCATCAAAGTCTTACAGCCATGCTGAAGTGCAGCAGATGATTGAAAGAAGGCAGGAAACTGGTAGTTGGACTTTCAGCTATCTCGGAGCCACGCTGGATGCCGTGGATGTGGCGGAGACATTGTCCATCAAACGCAACAACAGCATCTCCTTTGAAAAAGGAAAAATCAAGACGCAAATCTGGAATCGTGTGTCCAGCTCCATGCGCGACTATTCTTATAAAAAGGAAATGAACCAGGACCTTTCGGATTTGTTTTAGTTGCCGTATTTTACAGGTATCAACTTTTAAAAAACACCATGGAAATAAACTTAATTAAAAGCAATGGTTTGTCGAAGGAGGTCTTCACGCAGGTGATGGACCTCCTTCAGGCCATTGACGGCCCCTTGCAGTTCAAATGTGACCCCCTATCCGTCATCAATTTTGGTAATGATGAAATCGAAGTCAGGCGGTTCACTGATCCCGATGATTTCAGGCGCAAGGAATTGCCACCACGGTATTCAATGCTCCGAAGCTATAACCTGGATATGGTTCCGGATGTGAATACAGTTTCCTGGGAAACGCTGTTCGACAAATGCGAGCGGTATCGCCGCCGCCATTCCATTGCACGCGATGCTTTTGTGATTCTGCTTACAGATGTGTCCAATAAGTACAATTGGTTTTCAGCATCCAATCCGGATAATCACTACGATGGTTTTGTGCATACGGAGGATTGGAATCATTATCTCGATGCTGCTCCGGCTTTTCCCATTGCTTATGAGGTGTTGGCACTGGTTTTGCAGCGTTTCATGTTTCAACACAAAGGCGACATGCAACGACTGGCCCATCAGCGACCGGTGGGTTGCGTCAACGACCTGTGCATGAACAAGCAGGATATCATCCTCAAGTTGCGGACAGCCGATATCTGCAGTACCTGTATGCAAGCGTTGCGCAATGGCATGCCTGACACGCATATCCGCCATGCATTGAAAATTATGGAGTCGTTGCGGTTGAAGATGCTCTTGAGCCAGAATTTTTTGCAGAATAGCGAACTCAGCCGATTGGTCATTGACCGTTTCAAAAATATCCGGCTGATTGATTTCGGCAACCTGGAGTTGCGTTTGAATCCTACAGAAAAAAGTCTGTATCTGTTTTTCCTGAGGCACACCGAAGGTGTTGCCATTGGGGCCCTCCCTCAGCACAAGCAGGAGATTTTTGATTTGTACAGCAGCTTGTCGCTCACAGGCACCCGTGCCGAAATGCAGCAGCGGGTGGATACTCTGGTGTCGGTTACCGGTAATGCAGTTAGTGAAAACATTTCCCGCATCAAAAAAAAGTTTACGGATGCTTTGGGGCTAGAGGTGGCTGTTCCATATTGCATCCAAGGCCCAAATGGAGGCAGGAAGTCCATTCCATTGGACCGGAATTTGGTATTGTGGGAAACGCAATGAAATCAATAGCGCAGACTCACCCTATCGTACCGGATGGAACCGTTTTCGATAACGAGGTATTCCCCACTCGTTCCCAGCGTATCTATAAGCTGGTATCTTGATCCGGTGATTTTACCTATCCGGTGGATGCGTTCTATTTTGGTATGCCCGAAAATCTGAATGCATTGTGATTCCAGTCGGTTTTTATTCGATTTCACCAAGCTTTCCGTTCGGATCCAGAAGGGGCCCTGTTCCGGATCATCACCGCTGGGTTCGGTTCCATTGAAGCGGAAGGCCATGGGATCTTTCAGAAACCGATCATTCAATAACGTTGAAATGTTTTCGTATTGCCAGTTGTCGGCTCCGAAGGTATTGTCCATAAACACGCTGCTAACCCCTGCGTGCGAAATGAGGAAATCGTCAAATTGGTAGGCCACCTGTAGGTTAGATCGGTGCATGTCGATCACTGTTTCCATATCGGTAAAGTGTTGTTCCTGATAGCCGCTGGTCATCAGATTGCCAACTTCTGGAAAGTAATGATGATCATGGTTACCTATGAGCATGACCACTTCCTTTTCAGGGTGGGTCATTTTGTATGCAATGATGTGCAGAAAGTTTACGGTCTGTTGGTGTGGGGTGTAGTCGATGTTGTCAAAGTAGTCGCCAACAAAGATGTACCGGTCGGCACTGAATTCCCTATCGATAATCTTTTTCCAGAGTGGCCTTCCGTGGATGTCTCCGATGACGACTGTTTTCAAATTTGGTGTTTTAAATGGTGAAGGGGATGGTTACTAATGCAAATTTATTTTCTTTTTGCGAATCCTTACACACTTACAAATTAAGCAAGTTTTTAGCAAGTAGCAAATGGGTAGTTATTTGGATCCGTGTTTTTATGGAAATGTATTGCCACAACACGTTATATTTATCAGGCAAACGAAAACACCATGCCCATCAATAAAAACAACGACCAGCGTTTTAAGATTCTGAATGAATTGTTGCGGTCGCCCAAATGGTATAGCGTCAGAGAATTGGCAGCCATCGTGAACGGGCAACTGGAGGAGGATGGTAAGAAGCCCGTTACAGAGCGCACCATCCGGAACGACTTGGAGACCATGCAAGAGATTTATCTGGTCGAGATCATTTGCAGGGATGGCCAATACAAATATGCCGACGCTGATGATTCCATCGATAGGTTTTCTCTGAGCAGTGAAGAAAAAGTGGTCATGGAGATGGCCCGTCATGCCTTTTCCATTTTCAGGGGAACACCTTTTTTTGAGCAGTTTGATACTATTTTCAGCCGCATCACCGGCAGTGTGGTTTTAAGGAACATCCAACAGGGGGTTCATGACCAGCGCATTTATGCCGGAGAGCCTGGTGTGGATACCGGTGTCAGGTGGTTGCATATCATCTACCAGGCCATCGTGCAGCAAAAGTGTTTGAAGATCAGCTACAGGCCATTCGGACAGCCCTTGAAAACCAGAACCGTGAGTCCGTATATCCTCAAGGAGTATCGCGACAAATGGTATATGGTGGCCCATGCGCGGGAGATCAAAAGGGATGTCAAAACCAATCTCTTCAAGCTGTACAGGATTGAGGCCATAGAGCCAGCATCCGATACTTATGTGGACGATCCATCCTTCAATCCATCCACTTTTTTCAAACATGCATTGGGTGTATTTCACAGCCATGATTTGCAACCTGAGCTGATCAGGTTATTTTTCATCAAAGAGATAGCGCCGCTGATTTTGGAAAGTCCCTTGCATCCTTCCATGAAAGTGATCCGCAACAATGCGGAAGGCTTGGAGGTCAGTCTGTACGTTTTCAACACCATTGAACTCCGGAATCTGGTGCTTTCCTATGGGGCACAGTGCAGGGTATTGGCACCGGAGATGTTGAAGGGTCAGATTCAGGGTGAATTGGCAGCCGCGCTGAAGCAGTATGAATGATCATGACAGTCACGTGAAAAAACAGGAATTATCGGTGCATTTCCCTTGCATGAATTCAGGAAATGGGGGAAATTGCAAGAAGAATCCCATTCATCATGCAGGAGGATATTCGGTGGAAGCAACGTTTTCAGAATTATGGCAAGGCTTTGATGCTGCTTGAAGAGGCTGTTGATGCCAACCGGGCAGCTGATCGTGAATTGATCAAGGCGGGTATCATTCAATATTTTGAGTTCACCCATGAACTTGCCTGGAAAGTGATGAAAGATTTTTTGGAGTATGAGGGCATGACCGGAATTGTAGGATCCCGAAGCGCCACCCGTGAAGCGTTTCATAAGGGTTTGATTGAGGAGGGGCAAGCGTGGATGGATATGTTAGAGACCAGAAATATTACCGTTCACGCTTATGATCCTTTGATCATTACAGAAGCATTTGAACAAATCGTCAACATCAATGTCGTTTTGCTCAGAAAGTTTCATCAAACCATGTTGGCTTATTTATGAGATTTGGACTCGACGATAGCATTATTGAACGGCTGCATTCGGTATTCCGCCGTTATGGCGAAGTGGATGAGGTGGTGATTTACGGTTCCAGAGCCAAGGGCAATTTCAGAACCGGTTCCGATATAGACATGACGGTCAAAGGTCAGGGAATTAACCGTAAAATCATGGGAGATATTTGGCAGGATATTGAGGACCTCAATTTTCCTTATAAGGTTGATTTGTCTGATTATGCTGCATTGGATGCAACATCCCTCTGCGAACACATTGAAAGGGTTGGCAAAGTTTTTTACAGTAAAACTCAGAGGAAGAAATAGGCTGCTGCAGCCATGGCGCTTCGGGCGCCCGGACAATCCAGTTTGGCGATACGTCGATTGTTCGTGTAATCAATCAGGTATTGGTTGTCGATTTTGGCGATGCGCTTGTTGGTGGTGTAATTGATGATGTATTGTCCGTCGAATTTAAGCAGCCTTTTGTAGGTGTTATAGGTAACCAGGAATTCCCCATCGAATTTATACATGCGTTGGTTTCCGGAGTAGGTGTATACATAATCGCCATCCACTTTCAGAACCCGTTGGTTTCCGGAGTAGGTGGCGACATAGCATTGGGATTGGGCACAATAACCTGCAAGCAGGAATAGGATGGTGAGCAGTCTTTTCATGATTTGGTGTTTCACAGTGAAGTTAAAAAGTAAACTTGAAAACAAGATAACATTGACGGAATTGGCCATCAGCAAAGGTGAAAGTTTATTTGTTTTAGTTATAATTTTTCCCTATATTAAGTATATGTGTGGAATTTTTCCATTCTTGCATCTCATCAGGCAATCGATTATGTTGTAATCCAGCATTGAATTCATACGCTTTAAAAAACAGGGCTGCGAAGCCCATTAAAATGTTATGCGTATGAAGTACAATCCATTTCAAGCTACAGGTAAGTATCAGGTCAATTCAGCGTTAGGCGAAACAGTGGAGCCGCCCCGTTATCTATATCATTTGGACTTTTGTGGCGGTAGGTATCATTTGGACAATGAGTATTTGCTTTATAAGCGGTTGAACATTGCCCGTGAAGGCCTCTTTGGCCGTGATATGGGCAATGGTGGTGTGTGGGCGAATGTTTACCAATCTTGCCCGTTTTGGTGGTTTCCAATCACTTTGGATCTCTATGATTGCCGGGATGAGTTATCGTCGAGGATGTTGGTGGGTTATTATGATGTTTGGCGCATTGATACCACTAAGGTTGACAACCGTTGGTATATTGATCCCAACATGTGTTTGGGAGAGGTCCGGGATTTGTCGAAATACCTCTATACGCCTGATTCCGTCTCAGGAAAAGCCCTGCAATTGTTCCATATGGAGTTGGATATGGATTTGTTGCAGCAATATCGCGTGTATCGATTGGCACCCTTGCAGCCCATGAAGCAAGTCAATGATTATATCCGTTTTGTTCACCGCCGCAAGCGGATTTATTATTACCGGGCTGCGTGAGGGAATTGGCAATTTCAAGTGAGGGCATCAAATCAAGTCTTGCAAGCTTGCAGGACTTGATTTAATTAAAATTCGGTCGTTATATTGAAGAATGTTAGCGTTTAAGCGGCTTACATTTCATTTTTTG
>JACCDV010749668.1_pt1 | contig 14777 bp, 14 predicted proteins | sample 7446131 | NCBI WGS metagenome assembly JACCDV01 (sample SAMN15323448, study PRJNA562643) | freshwater metagenome | isolation source: river surface water | place: USA:Blue River Watershed | collected 2017-08-17 | reverse complement strand
AGAAATTGGTAAGCTGCCTAAATCGTAATGGTCAATAACACTAACAAGACAAGCCAGTTTCAATAGGGAGTCAGCTTTCGATCAGCAACTCAGTGGAATTTAGTCTTCATAAATAGAAAAATAGCAAGAATGTATACAGTTTCGCCTATCAAGAGACTATCTGTTCCATTTGCCTATAAAATTAGAGCAATGCTTCTTCGTAATGCGGACATCCTTTTCACGTGAACTGCCTATACTAATGGATAATTAGGAAGCAGGAGTGTCCAGTCTGTAAGTCTAATAAGATGCAAAAAGTCGAGGTCTATTGTAAGCACTGCTATAAAAATAAAATAAAGCTAACCCTGCTTCAGCTTCCCTTCCTCAAGGTTGGGAGTTTTGATAACTTCCAATGCAAATAATGCACTATAATCAAATGATCATTTTCTATTTTATTCAGCCTAACTTTCCTCAACATGCTCAATTAAGACATACTCCTATTTCTTGCTCCTCAACTATCTATCTCTTTCACGAAGCATATAGCTTGAGGACACAAAATCCTCGATTTTAAACTAACTATCCAGTTACTTCTTCTTTGATTTCTTTACCATCGACTATTCATTAGAAAACTCACACTCTCTTTTTCTGGACTAGGTTTTCTTTTCGCCATAAAGTTACAATATTGATTTTTTTGTTTTATGCGTATCCTCATCCAAATTGGGTTTGTTTCGAGGTTTATTTCCTTTGATAAAGTTAGCGGATCTTCTCTTGAAGTTTTCATCCACAAACTTGAGCCTTGACTACATTTTTTATAGCATCACACTGAAGCAAAAGTTCTAAATAGCACCATCAGTACGGTTTTAGAGGCATTAACCGGAATATTTTAAGGAAGTTCCGCGAATCCCAGCAGGGGTAAATAATTGGAAAAGCCTGAGTGTTTGGAAAGCAAAAAATTAACCATCTCTCCAAGTGGAACTTTGTAACGTGCGATAAGACGATTTTTAGAGTACAACAAGAGTCCATTATTAAAAAATGTTTGATGTGGTTCTTCATAAAAGCATTCATACTTAGGTCTCTCGGGTAGTAGAATTCTCTGAATTTGAAATCAAAATCGATCAAGCCTCTAAGCTCAATAAACATTCCCAACCTCGTAAATCTATCGATTTGGTCCAAAGAGCCCTGTATGTGAATAGGTTGCAGATTATTCTTCCCGCCCATAAAGAATCTAATGTCGTAGCTTCTCAAATAAACGTTTGAGAGATAGGCCCTCAAAGATGTATCAATTGACTCTTTCATGTGGTAGCCCATCTATTGGAGCTTCTTTATATCAGCCACATTTCCATAAATTAGATTATTAGTTTGAGGTTAGAAAGTAAGTTCTTATTAGCTGTTATTATTAATATTTGTTTCAAAGATGTACAGCATATTCACGCTCTTATTATTATTATTGGAGTTCATAGCTTAGCGAATAAATTTACCGTACTCGTATTCTATTTACTACTTACTGGCTTTCATTCCTTAATCGATCAATTTTTTATCATCCAAGTCCAAAGCATAATAGTTAAAAGTGTACTTCTGCTTTTATGATCCATCATCAATATTCGTTTTATTAAAGCAATAAACCCTCATTACACTTGCTTCTATCGAGATATAAAGTATTCTTTTGCCTAGTCGAAACCCACCTAGTTTCAAATTGACCCCAAACTATTTAACCAAATTTTCTTTGACGATATGCTTTTTAATTTTCTTATCAGTCCCTTGGAGAATGAAATCGGTCTGTGGGCAGAAATTGGCAATACTGCTTAATAGTTATTGATCATTCCAATGATTTTTGCCATTGTCTTATATTTTGATGAAGTACTAATTGTTGATGTCTACTTCTAACTGGATTGAGATTTGGGTCGCACTCAATAATATGGAATTGTCAATGAGTAAGCCAAAAGCGGCAAAGGGAAACTATATTTGTTCTTATAATCCTGTTATTATGGCACTATTGAACTCACACTCACTCGAAGTAAACATAAACTTATTATGCTTCTAATAACATAGGCAACATGCGTTATTAAATGTTATCTCTGTATTTTATGATTTGCCTTCAGAGTTATTTAATTAGTCCCATCCGATTTTAATACTCCACAAATCATTTTCGTATGACCATCTTTCGTTTGTTTCCTCCATTCCTCCAAATAAAAATAGCTCTTCCGCTCCAACTGCACAAGAAAATCCATCTCTCTTTAGTAGAACTGAGTTAAAGGAGGAATCTTTGATCCATTAGCTGTTTTTAAGATTGTATATCCATAATTAAGAAAATGATGATTGAAGATTTCTTCCTCCCAATATGCAAATATAATCCTTTTGTATGGGGAATAAATAGCTCTCTGCTCTTGCTGTTATGTTAGGACTCACCTCAATTATCCTTATTTCAGCTTTTGCTTTTGAATACTTTGTTGGTGTATTTATTGTCAACTCATAAAAGTCATTGAGGTACTCTAGATGCTCACCTGATTGGCGAGCTCCACCGAACATGTAAACCTTTCCATTTTGAACACAGATGGATGTGCCAATCCTAAATTTGAGGATAAATTCGTAGTCCCCTTCGCATGAGTGCCAATTTTTGGAGTCGATTGAATAAATATAAAGATGGTGTGAGCTGTTAGTTGTTTTAGATGTATATCCTCGATAGTGTATAAGCCAGTTTTTCTAAAATCCGACAAGGCATCCTCCTTCCGATCCCTCTGGTATTTAGTTCTTTTGATCACACTTCACCCATTCATAACTGTCGAGATTCAGCTTCCAAAGTTGAGTTAAATAATCATCTTTTGATTTTACTTCCCCGAACAAGTACCAACGGCTGTTAATGACTGTGTGGCATTGGCCTAAAAATGCATCTTTATATTCAGGGGCATTTTTGCTTATTATTTTCCTCCAAAGTTTTGTTTCAAAGTCATAGACGAAGATGGGAGATAAATTTTACGCACTATTCACCTCCTGACTTCCTCCCCAGATATAGAGTTTACTTCGGTATATCATGGAAATGTGATAGGCACGTTGTGGAGGAAATATTTGCTATTCTTTAATACTTTGCTTTTATGGCTTGCGAAATACAATCCTTTATTTACATTTGAGATCAATTTATTTGTATGAGTTTTCAGCCTTCATCTATTATTGTTTATTCACCTCCTTAATCCGCATTATTAAATATATAGTGACTAATTTATTGAATATCGAAAAGATGATTGATTGTTTATTTCACAGGGTCTGAAAGTATGCTTCAAATTTTCTTTATAATTAATAAACGATAATTATGATCAAAAGATTAATTGCAAACAGAATCAACAACTATCTTATCTTCACAAATAAAAAATTTATTGCCAATAGCAAACCTTTGGAGTAGTCTTAAGTGCGACCGAAACAACCTTACGAAATCTTGCTTAATAACAGTATTGAGAATACGATTAAATTTCCCTCTCATAATATCTTGAAAGGGCTCAAGTCTAGGAATATTGCAAGGGTTATGGCTGCAAATCATAACCTCAAAAACGATGCTGATCAAGTCCTATAAGCCCATATCGAATGCCTATACTCACTAGCAAAAAGAGTGTAACCCTCTATCTAGGCGATCGTCATGTTCACTGAGAAGGTAAATATGCCCTTATATAGGTCTATTAGTCAATTGACAATCTTGCATAAGCATAGTTAAGTTCTCCCTCTCTTCTCAACCTTCTCAAGCCAACTGTTGTGCTTAAAATTGCAAAAATATGCCAATTAATAGACCCATTCTATAATTAGTCCATCCGAGGTCTCCTCGCAGCATTAATAGTTAAGCTTTTATAAAAATCAGCGATTAATGAAAGAGAGCATATAAAGTAGATGAAAAAGCTAGGATAGTAGTATGAGTTGGTAAAAAAAGGAGAGAAGCTGCTACATGACTAAAAAGGCAATCAAATAAAGAAAGAATATGTAGAGGATTGGTTTGTCCAAAGGCAAAAGTAAATAAATGAAAACCATCGATATCTTAATGACTTAGATTATTGGACAGGATTTTAGTTGGTGACTGGACTATAGTACTACACTGAGCCCTTTCTTTTATCTAATACTAAGCGACTAGAGCAAGTTCTTGAGAAAGATCCGCGAGGTTTTTAAATAGAGTAGGTTATTATAAAAATAAAATGTATACTCAACTTGCAAAAATTCAAAAACCATCACCAGCAAGTCTAGAGGGCACTAAAAACTCTTAACTTCTCCTACAATAGGCTGGTTGAGCAATATTTCAAAGTCCTCAGCAATTAGCGGAAGTATTGATAATTGTATTTAGCATAATCGAAATAATGAATAGTAGTGAGTCAACTATCCAAGCTAATTTGCTGACAGTCTTTTTGACTAACGATCACTACCAGAGGGCTAAGAAGGTTTATTTATAGATGTAATAAATGAATGACATAGTTTCAAAACGGTCTTCAACATTTACAATAATGGAGTGCTGCTTCTTGACGTGAAAAGGTTGCGAGGAATATTCTAGCTAGTCCTAATTCTCTACACACACGAAGATACCAAATAAATTCACTAAATGCTAGCTCAATTCGAAAAGATTACGGCTCTCTATCCCTTAGATAGGTTTAATAGAATTGAAGCTCATTATTACCTCGCATAGAAGTATGGCTATAAATCAGATTATTTGGCTGATGCCTTCTTCAAAGAACTCATCCAGCAAAAAGAAAAGTTAGAAAGAAACAAGGGTCACATTCATAGTATCCACCAAATCTCTAAGGAATTACAGCTGGCCAAAAAGCTCCTTATCTACAAGAATATTGCTTTGAAGCCAGCAAAGGAACAGCTGTAGAAGGCTAGCAGCTTGGCTCATTCCCTTTTCGATGCCAATGTATGGTACTGCTTAGCTGAAATATCAGAAATGGGGGAATATTTTTTAACTTCCTCCTCTTATAGCCATCAGTTTTACTTTCACAAGGCAGGGCTCGTCAACATATCCTTAAAGTCGAGCCAAAGGAAAAAAATATAGAGTCTACATCATCAGATGGGTCTTAAAAACATTAACAAGCAGTATGGGCAAGTCCTAGAAGAAATGAGGACATCAAACAAATCAAGCGTTAATATCAGGTTGAATCATTTGTCCAACTGGTAGCACAACCCACATGCGAGGATGAGGACTCTTCTTGAACTTGCCAATCATTCCATACAATATCTAAAAAGGAAGAATTATCAATAAGCCAACCATTTTATCCAACAATTTCTAAGCCAAACTGTAGAAAATTCCATTTTTTATAATGCCCTCAAACAAAAATTTGCCTACCCTCAAATTATTAACCAGCTAATTTAACTAATGTCGAACGTTGAGGCTAAAGCCCTCTCCATTCAAAGTAGGGATATTGAAGCTATTAAAAGAATGTATCATAGTCAGATATTGAAGATTCTGAAGTCACAGGTAAAGCCATCATTTGTATCGTATTACCAATAGCATGTTGATCTACTTCAATTCAATAGAGTAATGATCCCTTTTGACCGCTAAGTCTATGGCTTGTCCAATATAGCAGCCAGTGCCTCCTATAGTCTCCTGCTCCAAGCCATGAGGAGGTTTTAAAAGCAAAAGGATTACTTTAAAATGCAAATTGAGACCTTCCTCAAGTTCAACAAAGGAGGAGATATCTCAATCGAAACCAACTATCTTTAATTCCCACACTTGGCAGATGTAAAGATCAAGGGCAATAATGAAGAATCAGTCATCCTTTTCGAATCATATGAAGGCTAACTCAGTCATTTCCTTAACAGCAAGCAATTAGAAATGTTGAAGTCTTCGTAGGCATATTGGATCAGCAAAAGCTATTTAGTGAATACTGTAAGATGCTAGCGAGATCTTTAGAATTTGATAAAGAGAATAACAAAGGTGAATCCAAATGTGTAAAAATGAAATATTATTGATGTTAACTATCTAATAAATTAATATTTTTTGGTCCATTCTTATTGATTGTATCATTAAGTCATACTGAAGTGGCTGTTTATTCTATTCTTGTAAGGGATCATCCTTTGCATTTACTAATAGTTTTGCTATTAGTCATATGGGGCTGCCTATCTCTTTGGCCAGCTTGCGCCTTCAATGAACTCGCGCTCTCTCGCTAAGAATTGCTTTATCCAGTTGTTCCACTTGGATTAGAAGGATTCCAGGATCAATATCTTTTACCCTTCTGTCACAATTGCATGGTTGATCGAGTGATAAGCTATTAGCTTAAGATGCTTCAAAGTCCAGTTAAATGAAATTGCAGAAAGGAAATAATCAACAGTCGTATCCTCGTAGCCGAATTTACCAGGATCATCAGAACTAATCGACACTGAGTAGCCCATACCGAGCAATAGGGGAGCAGTTGACATTCTAATATCAGACATTCCGCCTGTGAGGAGGTTGGAGACAGGATTGAGTTCAAAGCAAACATGCTTGCATTGATTAAGATATTAGATTCTCTTTACAATATTGAGTCCATGTCCTATCCTCACACTGCCTGACCTGACTGACAGCTAAACATTATTATTAAGATGATCTTTAGTCTCTCCTGCATGGTAAACCTTCTTAAGGTTTAAATGGGCCCACTTTTTCAATATGCGATCTCCAACTTTAATGTAGGGCTCCATCGAACCATAAGGGTCTTCTTGTTGGACGAAATCGATTCCAACCATCCTTTACCATTCATAAGAGCACGCTTTATCTAACATTTCAAAATTCTTTTACTCACTGAATGCCTTAAGACCAAAGAAAATGAAGGCTGAACTAAAGAAAGGATTCTATTTTTTTACCTAAAAGTAAACCTAATCGTAAGCTTGCATGAACTTTACTTCGTCATGCTCTTTCACAAAGTTCCCTTTTTCATCATATTCATTAAGTTTGACAAGTAAAGCCCTAAACTAAACTCGATCATAGCCGTTTCTGATGTACTTTTCCAAAACATGCCGAACATACTTTTTAAAGATATGGAGTGCAAATATGAGAACGAAGAAATTAGAGATTTTTTCTTCGAAAAGGACCCAAAAGTCATGTTGTTTTCCAGACACAACAAGTAGTTATTCTTTTGAGAGCATGGTTAAATTGGAAACAAACTTAACTAATTTTCTGCGGTTTGGAAATTAATCGGCAAGCTGTTCGAATGACACCCACCCTTCTTTTTCTGCCTGCTCTTTGGGCCCTATTTTGAAAGATTTTTTGTCGGCTGCCAAATATATATTAGGATCAGTTATTATATGCTCACGATACTAGGTTATTAATTGATTACAAAATCTTCGTCCTAGTTGCAATCGAAATGGTCGTGATGCAAGACGCCCTTGGGTAAGTCCTTTAAAATTTCATATAACTAGCTGCTCCTGATGTGGTCTAAATGCGTCAAAGTGGTTTCTTTATTAACTCAACAAGTACTTCGGAAGAATCCTTACGGCAGTCTATTTCTTTCATAGATTCTAAGCTGCTAAAACTTTCTCTCAGCTTATTCGTCTTACTTTGTATACTTCCAGTTATTAGTCCTTGTAAAAATATCCAATAATCGAAGGTTAGGTTTGCTATTATCTTTGTGGTCTCCATTGAGAAACTGTTACACCCATTGTTTCCAGGAATGATTAAAGTTATGCAGGATGTGCCTTCTTTGTCTGTCTTTGCAAAGAGCGTGGTTGATGGAGTGGATCGCCACGAGTTTCAAATGTTTTAAAGTCCAGTCGTAGGAGACCGAAGACACAAAGAAATCAGCAGTTGCATCTTCAAATCCAAATTTGCCAGCGTCTCCGATATTGATACTTACTGCGTATCCCAACCCCAAAAGAATAGGAGCAGATGACTAGCGAGGATCTCCTGTATATCCAAGCAGTAAATTAGAGATTGGACACTTTTCGAAGCAAACAAATTTGCAGAAAGGCAAAAACTAAATCCTTTGAAGAATATTCAATCCGTGACCTATTCTTACGCTTCCTGCAACAACTGCCTATTCGATATTGGTAGAGAGATGGTTCTTGGTCTACCCTGCATGATATACTTTCCACAGGCGTATGCTTGGATACTCGGCTGCAACTTTCTCAACAATCTTATCATATTTATCTAATCCTCCGTATCTGTCTTCCTCTTGGACGAAATCTATCCCCATTACTCGGATCCATCCAAGCTAGCAAATTTTCCTCAGCTTTTCTTCAATTTACTGTTAAGGCTCAGATTTCTTCAAGCAGAATATGAAGCCAACTGAGAAATGAGGAAACTATTGCTCGATCTCAGCAAAAGCCGAGTCAAATATTTTTGCGTACTAGCTCTCTGGTATCTTTGATATATATTTGCCTTGAGGGTCATAAGTAGAGAGCTTCACAAGTTCAGCTCTAAACTAGACTCTTTGATAGCCATTCTTTATGAACTTTTTGACAACATGCTTCACATACTCAATAAAGATTTCTTTGCAGTAAATCAGCACATGAATACGCTCCATTTTTTCTCCGAACAGTCTCCATGCTTCACTATCGTTACCCCTACAAACTATCTTAAGTTCTTCTTGGTCAAAGAGGGTGATTTTGGCGACTGCTGCGATGAAATCTTATTATTTCTTGTATAGGCTGCGTGCATTTTTCATTGAAATCCACCTATATTTTTTGGCTTATTCTTTTGTACCAATCCTAAATGAGATGAAATCTTCTGTAATGTAGACATTTGGGTGAGGAATAATCACATTTTTGTACTAATTAGTTGATTAATTACAAATTAAATGTCCTCACAACAGTCGAAAAAAACGTTGTGCAAGACACCCTTTGGTAGAGTCTTTAGTGCCTTATACAATTTTGTAGATTTCATATAATCTAACCCTAGAAGAGCAGTTCCTTAATATATTATTATGATTTACTGTCGAAGAATTCTTTGGGTAAATTTTATCGTGCATCCTTTTAGAGCTCTGAAAATGCAATTTAAGCGAGTTAGTCGTCAGCAGAATAGCTCCAGTACTTAGTGGAGTCGAAGATGTCAAGATTCATTTAATTTATCAAAGTAAAATAAAATCAAAGATTGATATTTCTATTCAATCCCAAAATATAAAACTGCAAAATGTACAAATCCATCAATGACAAAATGCAATATCCTTGGTGCCATTCTTTCAAGATTGATCGACCCTTTCAATAGTTTTATTCATAAATATATTTTAATGAACAGTGGTGATTAGTTCCCTTTCAATGCTACATATGATTGGGGTAATAAAGTGTTCCTCGGAGAAGGTGGATTCGGGAAAGTGTTCAAGGCTAAGAACCTGAAAGATAACCAATTTTACGCGATAAAGCAAATGAAGATGGAGGACTTTAATCGCGATAAAATGTTGATGGATTCGCTCAAAGGAGAAATCGCCATAACAATGGAGCTTAACTCCTAGTACACTGTAAAGATGATTGATGCCAAAATTGGCAAAAAATTCACCTATATTGTTCTGTAAATCTGTGATAACGATTTGCGAAAGGAGCTGGCCTCGCGAAAGTTCACCTAGGAAGATTGTGTTCATGCATATGAGCAAATAATGCAAGGATTTAGGATCCTTGTCAACAAGGGATATATTCATCGAGACATTAAGCCAGCAAACGTGTTGCTTAAGAATAAGAGATATAAAGTTTCAGATTTTGGGTTTGCTTGCAAAGCAGATATTCTTGGCAAAAAGAAACTTACAGACATCTGTGGGACTCCAATTTATATGGCTCCTCAGCTCCTCAAAAATCAACCTTACACTGCCAAGTCAGACATTTGGAGTCTTGGACTTATGCTTTATGAAATGGTCTTTGGTTATGCTCCTTGGCCTTGCCGTAGCCTAGAAGAGTACATTAAAGGGATATACAATAAGCCGCTAAGCTTTCCTTACAATGCTAAGATTGGCTAGAATACGAAGGATTTCATAAAAAGAAGCTTGGTGGTTGATTAGAGCAAACGCATGAGTTGGTAGTAGGTTTTTAAGCACCCTTTAATTAAACAAAAAGATGTTGGATAAGTTGTGCAGTAAGTCAAAATCCAAACCAACATCCGAGAAATACTACTTAGGTTGCAATCTTCCTTCTCAAAGCAGGGCGGAAAATGGTCATATTACATCGACACATATTCCAATCAAAATATTAACTTTGCTCTCTTTCAGAAGTTCCTCAAGTAGATCGACTCTAATATTACCCCTGATGAGGCTAAACTCTTATTTTAATATTTCGACAAATAGAATAAGAAATCGCTTCATTGGAGAACCCTCGAATAGTTCTTTATTCACATCGATTACAGAGATTGCTAGGACATTCTTTCAAGGAAGATAGACGAGATCGTGGCGATTTTGAAAGAGAGGAAGACTAACCCCTTACAGGTCTTTGAATAGATTGATATCAATCACAGTGGATTCCTTGATATAAACGAGTTCAACAAATTTATCTTGGCTATTGCCCCCAAATATACCAATGCAGAGATCTTACAACTGTATAGACTGTTCGATAATGATAAAAATGGCTCGATTTCCAAGCAAGAGTTCATAAATCTTATTTCCAGCAAAATGCCAATTTAAAAGCAAAAAAAGATTGCAGTTACGTAGAGAGGGAAAAGCAACATGAAACTATTTAAGAGTTTCTTAAGTTGGTCTGGATTTACTCCTGAAAAGGTTTTTAATATGGGAGTTCGAAACAAGCATACTGTAATTACCTCGTAAGAATTTATGGAGCTGGTGTTGAATAAACTAAATTTCAAAATATCCAAAGAAGAAGTGCTAGAGCTTATTGGAATGATCAACACCAAAAATGACAGTAAGATTTCTTTGTAAGACCTAAAAGCTGCTCTTTCATGAAGATCATGATAATTATCCTTAAATTATATCGATCAATCATTCCTGGGCAGCTGATACGTTTGGGCTTTAAAAAGAACCCTTTAATTGGGATTAGGTCTCTCTTGAATATTAACATATAATTTACTGTTTTAATCTTATCTTTTATTTGTTTTACTTAACATATCTTATGGAAGCAGGCGACTAATTTCCTTACGGCGGCAAATTCGACTGGAATAACAAGATTTTTCTTGGAGAGGGTAGTTATGGGCAAGTCTATAAAGCCAAAAGCTTAGTTGATGGGCAGTTCTACGCTATAAAGCAAATGAAAATGGAGTAGTTCAATCATGACCCCATGCTTATGGATTCACTCAAAGGATAGATAAGCATTACAATGGACGTCAATTCTGAGCATACTGTTAAGATGATTGATGCTAAAATAGGGAAGAAATACACTTACATAATTCTTGAGATTTGTGATACTGATCTGAGAAAATAGCTAGCCTCCAGGAAATTTACTGAAGAGGAATGTGTGCACGCTTTTGAATAAATAATGCAAGGATTTAGCGTCCTTGTTCATAAAGGATACATCCATAGGGATATTAAGCCAGCTAACGTCCTGATTAAAAACAGCCATTACAAAGTCTCAGATTTCGGCTTTGCTTGTAAAGCTGACGTCTTTGGAAAGAAAAAACTAACTGACGTGTGCGGCACTCCTATTTATATGGCCCCTCAACTATTGAAAAACCAAGCTTATACAGCAAAATCAGATATTTGGAGTCTTGGGCTTATGCTTTATGAAATGATATTTAACTATCCTCCATGGCCTTGCCGTAGCTTGGAAGAATACTTAAACGGAATATGCTCAAAGCCTTTAAGTTTCCCGTATAACGCTGTCATTGGTGAAAACACAAAGGACTTTTTGAAGCGAAGCTTGGTAGTGGATGAAGATAGACGTATGTCTTGGGAATAGGTATTCAAGCACCCATTAATTCAAGGAAAGCATGTTGGTGACAACATTTAAGCAACAAAAATCGATCCCTATTGCCGAGATATTTTGCTTAAAATCCAAGCTGCCTTATTCAAACACGAATCAAATTGGTCCCATTACGTTAGCAAATACTCTAATCTGGTCATTAATTTTGAAGTCTTTATGAATATACTGAGATAAATTGACCCAACCATCACCACTCATGAAGGAGAAGTAGTTTTCTCATTTATTGACAAAGAGCATCAAAAAGTTCTTAAATGGCCGACACTTCAGCATTTTCTTATCAAAATAGACTATAGGGATTCCTAAGATATCTTTTCCAGGAAGATTGATGAAATTGTTGCTATTTTAAGAGAAAGGAAAGCTGACCCTGTAAAAGTATTTGATGAGATTGATCTTAACCATAGTGGTTCGCTTGACTTCAATGAGTTTACCAAATTCATCCTCACTATTGCCCCAAAATACACCAAGGCTGAAATACTTCAAATATATAAGTTATTCGATAATGATAAAAATGGGCTGATTTCAAAGCAGGAGTTTTTATAGCTTATATCAAGAAAGATGCCTTCACAAAAGCTCCATAGTCAGCACACCATTCAAAAAGAAAGAGCAGCAAGGAATATCATCCAATTGAAGAATTACCTCAAATGGACTGGCATGTCTTCCGAAACTGTCTTAAATGTTGCAGATAAAGATCATACATCAACACTATAATACGAGGAATTCGTAGATCTAATTTTAAATAAGCTCAAATTCAAAATTACCTCTGACGAAGTTGAGGAACTCTTCGCCCTTATCAATACCCACAAGAATGACAAAATTACTTTGGGTTAGCTGAGATCGGCCCTCTTATGATGTGAGATAGATAAAATATTATCATTTTCTGTTAATTTAATTTATATATTCTGTGTAATAATAGATTATAATGGAAGACTGCAAAAGATTAGAAAAGACAGGCTAGCAAAAAATGAGGATGAAGTAGAGGATATAGAATGCAATAATATAGAGAGATTACAATCGGTTGCGGTAGTCCAACTAATCCATAAAGAAAGTATGTATAATTGTATTTAGATACTGGTTATATCTGTAATTGCAATAGTACTTGTTACTGTAGCTATCATTATCACTGTCCTTATCTATAGGCATTTTTAAAATATTACCAAAAGTAACCCTCATTGTCAAGTTACTCACTTTCAAGGCAAAAATCTTTTTTAACCCACCTGCTTTATATGTGCATAGACTTACAAAATGGTTAATGGAGTTTGCTAATCGGCCTGAAATTAGCATTCAAATAGATATTAATATTTTAACTTTAACGCATGCCAATCTACAAATATTATTTTCGAAAAGTTAATAGTTCCTAAAAGTGAGTTAAAATATCACTATAATTTGAATTTGAGCTTTCGACTTAAGAGCTATTTGATTGAGACACTTTTGCCCTCCTTTTGGCTCAATCCAACTTTGTACTCAGATGATCCATACCTTGAAATGGTCTCAATGGGCTTCCTTTCAATGCTGGCTTTTTCCACTTTTTTCAATGAGTTGGCTGAAAGGCCTCCTTGATTCACTGAGGTGGATCTCTTTTTGATAGCTGAAGTACTTAGGCTTCTAGCAGGTTGTCGAGCAAGGATCCATTAATTTTTATTACTGAATATGAGCTTCCTGGCAGATTGAGCATTGGTGCTCTTTTTATAGTCAGGGTGGAGCTGTTTGGAATAAGATTTCCTTTTCTCTTTGGACCTTGATTGATTCACATTTTCCTTTGTTGTTTGCCTTTGGTTATTTATTAGGGCGTGGTTTCTAAGTCTCAAGTCATGCTGGCTCGACTTATATATTTCAGCTGCTATCTTTTGATTGGATCGATACTGCTTGAGACTATTTAGGGTGCTTCCTTGACTTACCAAAGTCTTCTTTTTAAACCTATTTTCTACATTGTTGCTATTCTTATCAGACTCTATATTCGCTATATGGAGTGCAGGCTGCCCCTCAGAATAGAACATAGCATTTCTAATTTCAATCTTTATGTTGGTGTTATACACAAATTTATCTTTTTATGTCTTCTTCTCTTATTTGGCAGCTTTTGTTTATTTGGATTAGTCAGTAGCCTTCTATCTGCTCTTTAGGAACTCCTGGTAATTGAACTTCTTTAAGATCCTATTGTTATCTTGCCTCATCTTATTCCTTTCCCTCAGCTTGTTTTTGAGCTTCTGCTCTTCAGATTGGATATAGTACTAGAACATTCTATCTTCAGGGAAAGAGCCCTTGAAGTTGAAATCATTGCTTTTATGACTACTTGGGATTGCTTTATCTATTTGTTTGCACATCTAATAAAGAATTTTCGATTCAGACATTTCGTTGAGATTGGAGTGGGAAAGACTGTTAAGAAGGGTACTATATCTTGACTTCTTCACAGCCTGTGAATCAGAAATACTCGACTAAGATTATTGCACACTGGTAATACTAAGGCCTTGTTCTTCTTTAAGCACCTTCTTGATTCTTTTGTAGTCAAATTATCTCTTTTTATCATAGTACTTGCCCATAATTTTCTCTACTCCCAGCTCAACTACCTTTGGGATGTCATTGTGAAACTTGTAATACTAGCTAAGATGAGTAATTTTCCCTCCAAACTACACTAACTAGTACTATCTTTTTAAAAACTAATCATGGTCATCAAGTGCCTGATACTATCTATATTTGCAGCCTGCAATTGCTTCAATCTGATTTGAAGGACTTTCCAGCCTCAGTATAGAGTCAATGTAATTAGTGGAATGATCTTTGGGATTTTACATATACTTAACCTTGAGGGCTTCGTTCATCATAAAGAAGAGCCCATCGCCTGATTACTCTTCACAGAATATGCAGTCGTTATATTAAACTTCATTTTTCGATTACTACATTATAGTTATTATTATAAACCAACAGATTTGTGCGACGATTCTCATTTAATTCCTTCTTTACGAGGAAGTCCTTAATTGTTTAAAGTCAATACAACTGAATCGGTCAAAATATAGCTGAGTTGTTTT
>JACCDV010344665.1_pt1 | contig 14788 bp, 11 predicted proteins | sample 7446131 | NCBI WGS metagenome assembly JACCDV01 (sample SAMN15323448, study PRJNA562643) | freshwater metagenome | isolation source: river surface water | place: USA:Blue River Watershed | collected 2017-08-17 | reverse complement strand
GAGGAAAACATCGACAACGAGATCCTGGTCTCCGAGACGAACGAGCAGATCATCCAGATGAGCAACGGCTGTGTGTGCTGCACCATCCGCGAAGACCTGCGCGCCACGCTGCAGCTGCTGGCGGCCAAGCGCCGCAAGGGCCTGCTGCAGTTTGACCGCGTCATCATCGAGACCACGGGTCTGGCCGACCCTGGCCCGGTGGCGCAGACCTTCTTCATGGACGACGAGATCGCAGAGACTTTCCTGCTCGACTCCGTGCTCACCCTGGTGGATGCCAAGCACGCCAACCAGCAGCTCAATGACCGGGTGGAAGCGCAGCGTCAGGTGGGCTTTGCCGACCAGATCTTCATCAGCAAGGCCGATCTGGTCTCTGCCGACGAGCTGGCCGCGCTGCAGCACCGCCTCAAGCACATGAACCCACGCGCGCCCCAGAAGGTGGTGCACTTCGGCGAGGTGCCGATCAAGGAAGTGTTCGACCTGCGCGGCTTCAACCTGAACGCCAAGCTGGACATCGATCCTGACTTCCTCAATGCCGGGGACCATGACCACCACCATGGCCATGACCACAAACATGGCGAGCACTGCGACCATGACCATGAACACGGGGAGCATTGTGCTCACGACCACCACGATCACGAACATGGCGAGCACTGCCACCACCCGCACCACCATCACCACGACGACGATGTCAAAAGCTTCGTTTTCAAGTCCGACCGTGCGTTCGATCCGGCCAAGCTCGAAGACTTCCTGGGCGCAATCGTCAACGTCTACGGCCCCAAGATGCTGCGCTACAAGGGCGTGCTCAACATGAAAGGTACCGAGCGCAAGGTGATCTTCCAGGGGGTGCACCAGCTCATGGGCAGTGATCTGGGCCCGCTCTGGCAGGACAACGAAGCACGCACCAGCAAGATGGTGTTCATCGGCATCGATCTGCCCAAGGACATCCTGCTGCAGGGCCTGGAACAGAGTCTGATCTGAACACTTTGGTGTTGTTTATCCCACGGATGCCAAATTTATAAATGGCGTCCGGCTTTTGCGGGGTTCAGTCGCTACAATGCCCGGCCTGTAAGGCTCCCTATTTCCGGGGGGTCGGCCTCAGAAGGTCGAACATAGGCTTATCCATGCAGCTGGGACGACCCTGAACCACCTGCACACCAAGGCACAGGACAGCCTGTTGACCTGGCCAGGAGACACGACGTGAAGACACCCGCCAAGAAAGCGACAAAAGCCGCTGTGAAAGTGCAGGCCAAGGTCGCCGCCCCGTCCAAAAAGGTGTCCGCCAAGCCACCCGCAAAAGCCAAGCCCGCTTCAGCCAAAGCCAAGCCTGCCTCGGTCAAAACCAAGCCTGCAGTCAGTGCACCCAAGGCCAAACCAGCTGCCAAGGCGCCTGCCAAAAAGTCGGCCACAGTCAAGGCATCCACCTCAAAGCCTGCTGCCAAGAAAGCGGCTCCTGCCACCAAGAAAGCAGCTCCCGCCAAAAAGCAGCCTGCAAAATCGACGCCTGTCGCCAAGGCTGCTCCCGCAGCCAAGAAGGCTGCGGTGGTACCCAAGGTGGCACCTGAGGCCAAGGTGGCAAAAGCCAAGCCCTTGCCTGTGGCGAGCGCCGCGGCACCTTTGCCTGCAGCCCCTTCCGATATCCCCTTACGTTCCAGTCGTCCTTCCGCACGACTGGCCCAGATCACTGTGCCGTCCATGCCGCAAGCTGTGGCTTCGACGGCTGCCAAAGCGAGTTTCCTACCCTCCATGCCCACGACTGTCATTCCCGTTCCCGCTGCATCAGCCAAAAAAGACCCGAAACTGGCCAACAACTGGAAAAATAAGCCGGTTGAACAGCTGACCGACGCCGAAGTTCTGGCCATGCCCGACAGCGAGTACATGAACGATGTGCAAATGGCGTTTTTCCGCCTCAAGCTGGTTCAGCTCAAGCAGGGCATCCTGAACAACGCTGGCGAAACCACCGAGCACCTGCGTGAAGACACGGTGGTGGTGCCCGATCCCGCAGACCGTGCGACGATCGAGGAAGAACATGCATTGGAGCTGCGCACCCGCGACCGCGAGCGCAAGCTGCTCAAGAAAATCGAACAGTCCATCGCACGCATTGACGCCGGTGACTATGGCTACTGCGATGAGACGGGTGAGCCCATTGGCGTCGGACGTCTGCTCGCACGCCCGACGGCCACGCTGTCGCTGGAGGCGCAGCAGCGCCGCGAGCTCAAGCAGAAGATGTTCGGCGATTGAGTTTGACGGCACCCCGTAGACCATGCCCCTCTCGCAGGGGCTTTTTTTCGTCTGCGCCAGATGACATTTTTTATGGTTTTTGCAATTTATTTGGCCCTTCAGGCGTTACTTTCAGTGCCTTCTCTAAGTGCCTCATTTTCAAGGAAAAAAGGCCGAAAAATTTCTCCCGAAAGTGCTCTAAGCCATTGATTTCATTGAAAAAAAACTGATACGACCCCTTGTGATGCAGGGAAATCCTGATACAGTGCAAAAAAGTGCAATTTGGTGGGAAAAAGTGCCCGCTGATTGCAAAGTTCACTGGAAAAGGTTGTCGCAGTGTTTCAAGGGGCTTCATCGCTGAGTCTGGATGCCAAAGGTCGGCTTTCTGTGCCGACCCGGCACCGTGACGTCCTCAGTGCCACGGCCCAGGGGCAGCTGACCATCACCAAGCACCCGCACGGCTGCCTGATGGTGTTTCCCCGCCCCGAGTGGGAGAAGTTCCGTGAACGCATTGCCCAACTGCCCATGTCTGCCCAATGGTGGAAGCGCATCTTTTTGGGCAATGCCATGGATGTGGAGATGGACGGCACCGGCCGTGTGCTGATTTCTCCCGAACTGCGTCAGGCTGCTGGCATCTCCAAGGACACCATGCTGCTGGGTATGGGCAACCATTTCGAACTCTGGGACAAAGCGACTTACGACGCCCAGGAGGCGCAAGCCATGCAGGGCGAGATGCCCGACGTCTTCAAGGACTTCTCGTTCTGATGAACATGAGCGAATTGCCCCTGATCCACACCACTGTATTGCTGGGCGAGGCCGTAGACGCCCTGCTCGGTGGTGCCGCGGGTGCCGACGGCAGCTATGTGGACGGCACTTTTGGTCGCGGCGGTCACTCGCGTCTTGTCCTGTCGCGCTTGTCTGAGCAAGGCCGCCTGCTGGCCTTTGACAAAGACCTGGATGCGATTGCCGAAGCTGGGCGGATTCAGGATGCCCGTTTTGCGATCCGCCACGAAGGCTTTTCCCATCTGGCGGACCTGCCCGATGGCAGTGTCGACGGGGTTTTGCTGGACCTCGGCGTCAGCTCTCCCCAGATCGACAACCCCGTGAGGGGTTTTTCTTTTCGTTTTGATGGCCCGCTGGACATGCGCATGGACACCACGCGCGGAGAAAGCGTGGCCGACTGGCTGGCGACCGCAACGGTCGATCAAATCACGGAGGTGATACGTGACTATGGCGAAGAACGGTTTGCTTTTCAGATTGCAAAGGCGATTGCAGCTCGCCGACAGGAGCGGGGCGCAATTTCAAGCACCGCTGAGCTGGCCCAGCTCGTGGCTGACACGGTCAAAACCCGCGAGCCGGGCCAGAACCCTGCAACGCGGACATTTCAGGCTTTTCGGATTTTCATCAACGCCGAGCTTGAAGAGCTCGAACAAGCGCTAGAAGCCAGTCTGCGCGTCATGCGCCCGGGCGGCCGTCTGGTGGTGATCAGTTTCCACTCCCTGGAAGACCGCATCGTCAAGCAGTTCATTGCCAGGCATTCGAAGGAAGTGGTGGATCGCCGGGTGCCCTTTGCCCAGCCGAAGGCCATGCGTTTGCAGTCTTTGGAGCGCATCAAGCCCTCCGATGCAGAGGTCGCGGCCAATCCGCGTGCACGCAGCGCCATCATGCGTGTGGCGCAGCGCACGGAGGTGCCCGCATGACCCGCCTGAGCGTGCTCTTGCTGTTGGCGGTGGTGACCAGTGCCATTGCGCTGGTGCATTCCCAATACGAATCGCGGCGCTTGTTCATGGCCCTTGAAGCCGAGCGCAAGGAGGCTGCGCGACTGGAGGTCGATCACGATCGCCTTCAGGTTGAGCGTCGTGCGCAGGCCACCCCTTTGCGTGTGGAGCAGATTGCGCGTCAGCAACTGCAGATGCGCATGGTGACGCCGGCCATCACCCAGTATGTGGGGAGCGCAAGCCAGCCTGCTGCGCAGTCCGGGGGGCGTCCATGAACCGCAGCGTGCGCAGTGTCCAGCTGGGCTCGAGCCCGCTGCTGGCCAGCAAGACGCCGGTCTGGCGCAGCAAGCTCATTGTGGGGGCGATCGCGCTGGGTTTCCTGGGCCTGATCGGTCGCGCTGCCTATGTGCAGGTCATCGAAAACGATTTTTTCAAGCGTCAGGGCGAGGTTCGCTATGCGCGTACCCTGGTGCTGCCAGCCAATCGCGGACGCATCCTGGATCGCAACGGCATGCTGCTGGCGTCCAGTGTGCCGGCCCCCAGCATCTGGGCCAATCCGGAAGATCTGGAACGAGATCCTGCCAAGCTCCAGCAGCTGGCCAAATTGCTCGACATGAGTTCGGCCGAGCTGAACAAAAAGCTGCAGAACGAAGACAAGACCTTTGTCTGGTTGCGTCGTCAGATGGACGAGCAGGTGGTCAAGCAGATCCTGGCGCTCGACATCAAAGGGGTCTACAGCATCAAGGAATACAAGCGCCTGTACCCCGAGGGGGAGGCTGCTGCGCACATTGTCGGTTTCACCAATGTGGAAGACCAGGGCCAGGAAGGCGTGGAGCTGGTCTTTCAGAAGCAGCTCTCCGGCAAGGCGGGCTCGCGTCGTGTCATCAAGGACCGTCTGGGCCGTGTGGTCGAAGCCGTGGGCGAGGCTGTACCGCCCGAAGATGGCCAGGACATCCAGTTGTCGGTCGACAGCAAGATCCAGTTTTTCGCTTATCAGAAGCTGCGCGATGCCGTGCAGGAGCACAAAGCCAAGGCGGGCAGCGTGGTCGTGCTCGATGCACAGACCGGTGAGGTGCTGGCCCTGGCCAACTATCCGAGCTATTCGCCGGACAAGCGTGTCAATCTCAGCGGTGAGCAGTTGCGCAACCGCGCCCTGACCGACACCTTCGAGCCTGGCTCGACGATGAAGCCTTTCCCGGTGGCGCTGGCACTTGAAAAGGGGCTGGTCAAGCCCGAAACCCCCATCCAGACCGCCCCGGGTCGCATCACGATCACGGGCTCGACCATCACCGACGCCCATCCACACGGCGTGCTGAGCGTCAACGAGGTGATCCAGAAGTCGAGCAACGTCGGCACCGTCAAGATGGCGATGCAGATCGAGGCCCGCGAGCTGTGGGACATGTACAGCGCTGTCGGGTTTGGCCAGAAGCCGCAGATTCCTTTCCCCGGCGTGGTCAGTGGCCGCCTGCGCCCTTACAAGACCTGGCGCCCGATCGAGCAGGCCACCATGAGTTACGGCTACGGCATCTCGGGCAGCCTGTTCCAGGTGGCACGCGCCTACACCGTGTTTGCCCGGGACGGTGAAATCGTGCCGGCCACACTGCTCAAGACCGAGCAGCAAGTGCCGGGTGTGCGCGTGTTCAGTGCTGAGAATGCCCGCGCCATGCGCAAGATGCTGAACATGGCAGCTGCCCCCGGCGGCACGGCGCCCAAAGCGCAGACCATGGGGTATTCAGTCGGCGGCAAGACCGGCACAGCCCACAAGCAGGAAGGCAAGGGCTACGCGGGCAAGAAATACCGCGGCTTCTTTGTGGGCATGGCGCCGATCGAGCAACCGCGCATCATCGTGGCGGTGATGATCGATGAGCCCAGCAACGGCCGCTATTTCGGTGGTGAAGTCGCTGCGCCGGTGTTCAGCACCACGGTGCAGCAAACCCTGCGCCTGCTGGGCGTGCAGCCCGACATGTCGGTCAAGCCGCAGGTCGTGGTCAAGGCGGTGGAGGAGTCGTTCTGATGGTCGAGCTCCAGACCCCGGTTCAGGCGGCCCAATGGCTGCGCCAGCGCGTGACGGGCGAACTGCGCACCGACAGTCGCCAGGTGCGGCCCGGTGACGGATTCATCGCATGGCCAGGCGCTGCCACCGATGGCCGCCAGTTCATGGCCCGCGCGTTTGAACAGGGCGCCGCTGCCTGTCTGATGCAGCACGAAGGCAGCGAAGCCTGGCAGGCGCTGCCTGTGGTTGACCGTCTGGCTTCCTTGCCCGGACTAAAGCAAAGCACAGGACTGGTGGCCGATGCCTACTACGAGCGCCCCAGCGATCGCCTGCGTGTGCTGGCGGTCACGGGAACCAATGGCAAAACCTCCACAGCCTGCTGGCTGGCGCAGGCACTGGCCCGGCTGCAGCCAGGCCAGCAATGCGGTGTGGTCGGTACTCTGGGTGTGGGCCTGTGGCCGCAGCTCGTCAGCACGGGCATGACCACGCCGGATCCGGTCCGTTTGCAGCAGGCATTTCGCGACATGCTGCAGGCGGGGGCCACGCAGTGCGCCATCGAAGCTTCGTCCATCGGTATCGCCGAGCACCGGCTCGATGGCACCCGCATTCGTACCGCTGTCTTCACCAACTTCACGCAGGATCACCTCGACTACCACGGCAACATGGCCGCCTACTGGGCGGCCAAGCGTGCGTTGTTCGACTGGGAGGGTCTGCAGGCCGCTGTGGTGAACATCGACGACTCCCAAGGCGCGCGACTGGCCCAGGAGTTGGCAGACAGCGCGCTGGACGTCTGGACCTGTTCACGCCACCAGCCAGCCCGACTGATGGCCCGCAGTCTGCCCAGTCGCGAAGGTCTGAGCTTCGAAGTGCTTGAAGGTCAGCAAACGCATCGGCTCGACACCCACTTGGTGGGCGACTACAACATCGACAATCTGCTGGGTGTGATCGGCGCCCTGCGTGCACAGGGCGTCGCTTTGCAACAGGCGGTGCAGGCCTGTGCGCATCTGGTGGCTGTTCCCGGTCGCATGCAACGTGTTCCCGTCGGTGACAAGGCCCCTGTGGTTCTGGTGGACTATGCCCACACCCCGGACGCATTGGAGCAGGCACTGCAAGCCCTCAGGCCGCTGGCGCGCCAGCGTGGCGGGCAGCTGTGGTGTGTCTTCGGTTGTGGTGGCGATCGCGATGCCAGCAAGCGGCCGCTGATGGCGGCTGTGGCCGAACGTCTGGCCGATCGGGTGGTGCTGACCAGTGACAACCCCCGCTCCGAATCCCCGTCGCAGATCCTGTCGCAAATGCGTGCGGGCCTGAAGCATCCCCAGGCCACTGCCTTGGTCGAGGACCGTGCAGTGGCCATTCGTCAGACTGTGCACCAGGCGGCCCACGAGGATGTGGTGCTGGTGGCCGGAAAAGGCCATGAGACCACGCAGGAGATCGGCGGGATTTTTCATCCGTTTTCCGATGTGCAGCACATCGAAGCGGCACTGCAGGAGGTGATGGCATGAGTCTGTCCGCCGCCGTGCCGATGAACCTGGTCCTGACGCAGGCTGCAAGCTGGCTCGCCGGAGTGCGGGCCGAGCGCATCGACGGTGTGCGCATTGCGCGTGTGCACACGGACACGCGCACCCTGCAGCCGGGCGATCTGTTTGTGGCACTGCGCGGTGAGCGTTTCGATGCCCACCAGTTCATTGCGCAGGCCGCTGCGCAGGGCGCCAGTGCGGTGCTCTGCGAACCCGCTGGTGAAGCCGCTGCACGGGCAGCCCAGCTGCCCGCCTTGATCGTGCCCGACAGCCGACTGGCCCTGGGGCAGCTGGCTGCGGCCTGGCGCGCACAGTTTGAGCTGCCGCTGATTGCCGTGACCGGCAGCAACGGCAAGACCACCGTCACACAGATGATCGCCAGCATCCTGCGGGCGCACGCGGGCGATGCCGCACATGCCACCCAAGGCAATCTGAACAATGACATCGGGGTGCCGCTGACGCTTCTGGCCCTGCGCGCGCACCACCGCATCAGCGTGGTTGAACTGGGCATGAACCACCCCGGCGAGATCGCCTATCTGGCCTCTCTGGTCCAGCCGACGGTGGCCCTGGTCAACAACGCCCAGCGTGAGCATCAGGAATTCATGCACACGGTGCGCGCCGTGGCCGAAGAAAACGGCGCCGTGCTGCAGGCACTGGCGGCTGAAGGCGTGGCCGTTTTCCCGCAGGACGATGAATACACCGAACTTTGGCAAGCGCTGTCCCAGAACCGCCGCTGCTGCCGTTTTGCACTCGGCGCTGGTGAGGTGCGGGCGGCCTTGGTGAACTGGCATGCCGGTGCATGGCAGTTCACGCTGCACACGGCGCAGGGCACAGCGCCCATCCTGCTGCACATCGCCGGTCGCCACAACGTCAAGAACGCCCTGGCCGCTGTGGCTTGCACGCTCTCGGCGGGTGTGCCTTTGACGGCCGTGGCGCAGGGCTTGCACGCGTTTGAGCCGGTCAAGGGCCGTTCGCGTGCGCTCACCCTGGACGCTGGCCGGATCTCCCTCGTGGACGACACCTACAACGCCAACCCCGACTCGGTGCGTGCGGCCATCGATGTGCTGGCCGAGCTGCCCGGCCCCCGCCTGCTGGTGCTGGGCGATATGGGCGAGGTGGGCGACCAGGGGCCGAAATTTCATGCCGAGGTGGGTGACTATGCGGCACAAAAAGGCATCGACGCCATGTTCACCCTGGGCGAACTGTGCGTCCACGCCCACCGTGCCTTTGGCACCCAGCGGGGACAACATTTTGCGGACATGGCGGCTTTGCAGGCTGCCGTTTGCGCCGTGTGGCGAAGCACCCAAAGCATTCTGGTCAAGGGCTCGCGTTTCATGAAGATGGAACGTGTGGTCGAGACCCTGCAGGAACAAGACATTCAAAAGGGAGAGGTCCATGCTGCTTAGCCTGGCCCAGTGGTTGCAATCGATGTTCCCCGAGTGGGGCTTTCTGCGGGTGTTTCAGTACATCACCTTCCGTGCCGTCATGGCCGCCATGACTTCGCTGCTGATCGGGCTGGCTGCAGGGCCTTGGGTCATCCGCCGCCTCACTTCGCTCAAGATCGGTCAGCCGGTGCGCGAGTACGCCATGCAAACGCATCTGGTTAAGAGCGGCACGCCGACCATGGGGGGCGTGCTGATCCTGATCGCGATCGCGGTCTCGACCCTGCTCTGGTTTGACCTGTCCAACCGTTTTGTCTGGATTGTGCTGATCGTCACGCTGGGTTTTGGTGCCATTGGCTGGGTCGATGACTGGCGCAAGGTGGTGAACAAGGACCCGGAGGGCATGCGCTCTCGCGAGAAGTATTTCTGGCAGTCGGTCATTGGCATGACGGCGGCCCTGTACCTGGTGTTCAGCATTTCCGAAAGCAGCAACCTCAAGGTGGTGCAGCTGTTTGGCAATTGGGTGATGTCGGGTTTTGACGTGAATCTGCCCCCCAAGGCGGGTTTGCAGCTGCCTTTCTTCAAGGAAGTGAGCTACCCCTTGGGCGTGTTCGGCTTCGTGATCATGACTTACCTGGTCATCGTCGGTTCGAGCAATGCCGTCAACCTCACCGATGGCCTGGATGGCCTGGCCATCATGCCGGTGGTCATGGTGGGGTCGGCGCTGGGTGTCTTTGCCTATGTGACCGGCAGCTCCATCTACTCCAAATACCTGTTCTTCCCCTACATCCCGGGTTCGGGCGAGCTGATGATCTTCTGCGCCGCCATGGCAGGCGCAGGTCTGGCCTTCCTCTGGTTCAACACCCATCCGGCGCAGGTCTTCATGGGCGATGTCGGGGCGCTGGCTCTCGGTGGCGCGCTTGGCACGATCGCCGTGATCGTGCGCCAGGAAATCGTGCTGGCCATCATGGGCGGCATTTTCGTGGTCGAAGCCCTGTCGGTGATGTTGCAGGTGACGTACTTCAAATACACGAAAAAGAAATACGGCGAGGGCCGCCGCATCCTGAAGATGGCGCCCCTGCACCACCATTTTGAAAAGAGCGGCTGGAAGGAAACGCAGGTGGTCGTGCGTTTCTGGATCATCACCATGCTGCTGTGTCTGGTGGGTCTGTCCACCCTGAAGCTGAGGTAAGCCATGCAACAGCTGCGCGACCTCCACGTTCTGATCCTTGGCCTGGGCGCTTCTGGCCTGGCCATGACGCGCTGGTGCGCACGCCATGGGGCGGTGGTCACCGTGGCCGATACGCGCGAGGCCCCGCCACAGCTGGCCACATTGCAGGCCGAGTGGCCCGCAGTGACATTCGTGAGTGGCCCCTTCAGCGCGGCGCTGATCGAAGGCACGCCGGTGCGTGCCGTCTTCCGCAGCCCCGGGCTTGCCCCCGAAGTGGTGGCGCCCGTGGTGGATGCCGCCCGCGCTGCAGGCCTGTGGCAAGGCGGAGAACTGACGCTGTTTGCTGCCGGACTGCAAGACCTGCAGGCGCGTTTTGCGTATGCGCCCCAGGTGTTGGCCATCACCGGCACCAACGGCAAAACCACCGTGACCTCGCTCACGGGGCAGCTGGTGGCGCGCGCTGGCAAGACCGTCAAGGTGGCAGGCAACATTGGTCCGACCTTGCTGGACACCCTCAGTCAGGCCATTGCCCAGGCCGAGCAGGAAGCCCCGGTCCTGGAGCAGCAGGAGCGCGAGGCCGAGGAAGCCGAAGCCGCACGTCTGCCAGAGCAGGCCGCACAAGCGGTCCAGGCGCAGGCTGTTGCCGAGGCCGAGGCGCCTGAAGTCGAAGCGTCGCCAGTCTCCAGCGACGAAGTGGTGGATCCGGCGGCACAACACAACGAGGAAGAAGCGCAAACCGCTGCGGTGCTGCAGGCGCCGACCCGGCTGCCCGCCATGGCGCGCGTGCTGCCCCAGGTCTGGGTGCTGGAACTCTCCAGCTTCCAGCTCGACAGCAGCGAAGGCTTTGAGCCCACTGCCGCCACGGTGCTGAACGTCACGCAGGATCACCTCGACTGGCACGGCTCGATGAAGGCTTATGCAGATGCCAAGGCACGCATCTTCGGCCAGCAGGCACTGATGCTGCTTAACCGCGAAGACGCTGCCGTGATGGCCATGCTGCCCGAGCCCATCCGTGTGAAGTTGCAAAAACCGGTGGTGCGTGCCCATGTCACCTTTGGCAGCGACATGCCACAGCGCCCGGGTGACTGGGGCATCGAAAACGTCAATGGCATGACCTGGCTGGTGCGTGCCCTGGAAGCCGACGAAACCCGCAAGCGCAGAAAAGGCGAGGAAGAGGAGCTGCACATCCAGCGCCTGATGCCCGCCGACGCCTTGCGTATCCGCGGCCGCCACAACGCCGTCAATGCCCTGGCGGCGCTGGCACTGGCCAGCAGTGCTGGTTGTTCGCTTGCCCCCATGCTCTATGGCTTGCGCGAGTACCGCGGAGAGCCGCACCGCGTCGAGCCTGTCGCCATCGTCCATGACGTGGAGTACTTTGACGACAGCAAGGGCACCAACGTGGGCGCCACTGTTGCGGCGCTGCAAGGCCTGGGCGCTGAGCGCCGCATCGTGGCGATTCTGGGTGGCGATGGCAAGGGGCAGGATTTTTCGCCCCTGCTGACTCCGGTTGCTCAGCATGTGCGTGCGGTGGTGCTGATCGGACGTGATGCACCGCGCTTGCGCGAGACCCTGCAGGACTCGGGTGTGAGCCTGCAGGACGCCGCAGATCTGCCCCAGGCGGTGCAAGCCTGTGCGCAGCTGGCACAGCCCGGTGACGCCGTCCTGTTGTCGCCTGCCTGTGCCAGCCTGGACATGTTCCGAAACTACGAACACCGTGCCGAGGTGTTCCGCGCCGCTGTAGGTGAACTCGCCGAAGCGGCGGGTGTGAGCATGGAGGGCGTGCTGTGAGCGAGTCCATGCCGTTCTTGCAGAAAGCCCGCGAGGGCTTCTCCCGCATCCTGGGCAGCAGTGCCGGGTCTGAGGCCGCCACGCCGCAAGGCCTTCCGGTCAACCTGGGAGGCTATGAGTTTGCCAAGAACAGCCCGGCAGCCGCAGCGCGACTGCATGGTGTGGACCAGGCTCTCGTCTGGGTGGTCGTCGCCTTGCTGATGTGGGGCATGGTCATGGTGTATTCGGCCTCGATTGCCATGCCGGACAACCCGCGTTTTGCACGCTACGCACAAACCCATTTCCTGACACGGCACATCATTTCCCTGGTTCTGGGCTTGGCCGTGTCCTTGCTGGCCTTCCAGATCCCGATGGACACCTGGGAGAAATGGGCGCGGCCGATGTTTGTGGCTTCACTGGTCTTGCTGGTGCTGGTGCTGGTGCCCTTCATCGGCAAGGGCGTCAATGGCGCACGGCGCTGGATCTCACTGGGGGTCATCAATTTTCAGCCCTCTGAGCTGGCCAAGCTGGCGACCATCATCTACGCAGCCGATTACATGGTCCGCAAGATGGACGTGAAGGAGCGATTCTTCAAGGCAGTCTGGCCGATGGGCGCCGCAGTGGCTCTGACTGGCGTCTTGCTGCTGGCCGAGCCCGACATGGGCGCCTTCATGGTGATTGCCATCATCGCCATGGGCATTCTCTTCCTGGGCGGCGTCAATGCCCGCATGTTCTTCCTGATCCTGGGCATCCTGATCTTCGCTTTTGTGATGATGATTGTTCTGTCGCCCTGGCGGCGTGAGCGCATCTTTGCCTACCTCGATCCCTTCAGCGCCGAATATGCACTGGGCAAGGGCTATCAGCTCAGCCACTCCCTGATTGCCATCGGGCGCGGTGAAATTTTTGGCGTCGGCCTGGGTGGCAGTGTCGAAAAGCTCCATTGGCTGCCCGAAGCGCACACCGACTTCCTGCTGGCGGTGATCGGTGAGGAGTTCGGCCTGGTGGGCGTCACGCTGGTGATCTGCCTGTTCCTCTGGCTGGCACGCCGCATCATGGTGATCGGGCGGCAGGCCATTGCACTGGACAAGGTGTTTGCCGGGCTGGTGGCTCAGGGCGTCGGCATCTGGGTGGGCTTTCAGGCCTTCATCAATATGGGCGTGAACCTGGGTGCGTTGCCCACCAAGGGCCTGACCCTGCCGCTCATGAGTTACGGCGGCTCGGCCATCATGATGAACCTGGTGGCGATCGCGATCGTGTTGCGGATCGACGCCGAGAACAAGCAGATGATGCGGGGAGGTCGCCCATGAGTCGCTGTGCCCTCATCATGGCCGGAGGCACCGGCGGTCACATTTTTCCGGGTCTGGCGGTGGCCGAAGCCCTGCGCGATGCCGGCTGGCGTGTGCACTGGCTGGGTGCGCCAGGCAGCATGGAGGCCCAGCTGGTACCGCCGCGCGGTTTTGCGTTCGAAGCGGTGCAGTTCGGCGGTGTGCGCGGCAAGGGCCTCAAGACCCTGGCGCTGTTGCCCTTCAAGCTGTTGCGCGCCTTCTGGCAAAGCCTGCAGGTGGTGCGCCGTGTGCAGCCCGATGTGGTGGTGGGCCTGGGCGGCTACATCACCTTCCCGGGCGGCATGATGGCCAGTTTGCTGGGCAAGCCGTTGGTGCTGCACGAACAGAATTCGGTGGCGGGTCTGGCCAACAAGGTGCTGGCGCAGATTTCCGACCGGGTCTTCACCGCCTTCCCCAATGTGCTCAAGGGCGCCGAGTGGGTGGGCAACCCCTTGCGTCAGGCCTTCACCAACCAGGCCACACCGGCGGCGCGCTTTGCTGGCCGCAGTGGCCCCCTGCAGGTGCTGGTGGTGGGGGGCAGCCTGGGTGCCAAGGCGCTCAACGACACGGTGCCGCAGGCACTGGCCCTGATCCCGCAGGCACAGCGTCCGCAGGTGGTTCACCAGAGCGGTGCCAAACAGATCGATGCCCTGCGTGCTGCCTACGCCGCTGCAGGCGTCGAGGCCACGCTGACGCCCTTCATCGACGACACCGCCAGCGCGTTCGCGCAGGCCGATCTGGTGATCTGCCGTGCCGGTGCCAGCACCGTCACCGAAATCGCGGCAGTAGGGGCTGCGGCGATCTTCGTGCCATTCCCCTTTGCCGTGGACGATCACCAGACCACCAACGCGCGCTTCCTGGTCGAGCAGGGCGGCGGCTGGTTGTTGCCCCAGGCCGATCTGACGGCACAGTCTTTGGCAGCGCGTCTGCAGCAACTGACGCGCGAGCAGTTGCTGGCCTGCGCGGAAAAAGCCCATCAACAACGAAAAATGAATGCCACACGGGAGGTCGTGGTGGCATGTGAGGAACTGGCTGCATGAAACACGCCATCCGAAAAATCCACTTCATCGGCGTCGGCGGCTCGGGCATGAGCGGCATCGCCGAGGTGCTGCTCAACCTGGGCTATCAGGTTTCGGGCTCCGACCTGGCCGACAGCGCCACCTTGCGCCGTCTGGCCAGCCTGGGCATCGAGACCCACGTCGGTCACGCGGCTGACAATGTCAAGGACGCTGACGCGGTTGTCACCTCGACCGCTGTCAAAGCCGATAACCCCGAGGTGCTGGCGGCACGTGAACGCCACATTCCCATCGTGCCGCGTGCCGTGATGCTGGCCGAGTTGATGCGTCTGAAACAAGGTGTGGCGATTGCGGGCACGCACGGCAAGACCACCACCACCAGCCTGGTGGCCAGTGTGCTGGCCGAAGCCGGTCTGGACCCGACCTTCGTGATCGGCGGGCGCCTCAACAGTGCCGGTGCCAACGCCAAGCTGGGCACGGGCGATTACATCGTGGTCGAAGCCGACGAGTCCGACGCCTCGTTCCTGAACCTGCTGCCGGTGATGGCGGTGGTCACGAACATCGATGCCGATCACATGGAAACCTATGGCCATGATTTCGGTCGCCTGAAGTCGGCATTTGTCGATTTTCTGCACCGCATGCCGTTCTATGGCACGGCGATCCTGTGCTGCGACGACCCCGG
>JACCDV010832218.1_pt1 | contig 14790 bp, 15 predicted proteins | sample 7446131 | NCBI WGS metagenome assembly JACCDV01 (sample SAMN15323448, study PRJNA562643) | freshwater metagenome | isolation source: river surface water | place: USA:Blue River Watershed | collected 2017-08-17 | reverse complement strand
GTAGAGGTGATGTTCACGATTGCTTGCAGCGCATCGCTGCCCTTGGCAGCCTCGGCAGCGAGTGCCTTGGAGTAGAAGGGGTCCTTCAATGCCGCGGCAAAAATGCTTGGGTTGGTGGTAACGCCGCGCACGCTGTAGTTCTCAATCAGGTGCTTTAGGTTTCCAGATTCGATGCGTTCGCGCGAAAGGTCATCCAGCCAAACGGAAACACCGTTGGCGGTTGCGGTTGCAAGTGGATTGGTCATAAGTGCTCCTAGCGGGCATTCTTTGCGGCAGCAACGACTGCCTCGGTGGTAATTCCAAATTCGCGGTAGAGCGTTGCGTAGTCCGCAGAAGCTCCGTAGTGATCGATACCAACGCTTGCGCCTTGGTCTCCAACGTATTTTCTCCAGCCCATGGTCAGACCGGCCTCGATAGAGACGCGAGCCTTAACAGACTTAGGCAAAACACTTTCGCGGTAGTCCTCAGATTGCTCCTCAAACCACTCCAGGCAAGGGGCAGAAACCACTCGAGTGGCGATGCCCTGAGCTTCGAGCACGGATCTGGCCTCGACTGCGAACTGCACCTCGCTACCGGTTGCAATCAGGATCACCTCTGGCTGGCCGCCGGATGCCTCCTGAAGCACGTATGCACCCTTAGCTACATTCTGTGCACCAGCGGCGGCGTCTCGCTGCAGCACAGGAAGGTTCTGGCGAGTCAAAATGATTCCGGCCGGCGCGTTCTTGCGCTTGAGAATCTCAAGCCAGGCGTAGGAAGTCTCATTCGCATCAGCTGGACGAACCACTGCCAGGTTTGGAATGGCGCGAAGTGCAGTCAGGTGCTCGATCGGCTGGTGGGTTGGGCCATCTTCTCCCAGTGCCACAGAATCGTGGGTCCACACGTAGGTGGCCGGGATTCCCATCAGGGCAGCCAGTCGAACAGCAGGTCGCATGTAGTCCGAGAACACCAGGAAGGTGCCGCCGAAGACTCGAGTGTGACCGGAGAGCGTGATTCCATTGAGAATCGCACCCATGGCGTGCTCACGAACACCAAAGTGCAAAATTCGTCCAGCCTTGGTCGGAGTCCAGTGCGCTACCTGCCACTTTTCCGGCACGAAAGAACCGCCACCCTCGATGGTGGTGTTGTTGGACTCTGCCAGGTCAGCCGAACCACCCCAAAGCTCAGGCATTACCTTTGCGATGGCGTTAATTACTTTGCCGCTTGCCGCGCGAGTTGCGATTTCGGTGCCGGCTTCAAATACCGGCAGTGCAGCCTCAAGATCAGCCGGCAGGTCACCAGCGATCAAACGCTCTAGCAGCTCAGCCTTGGCTGGATTCTGTGACTTCCAGGTGGCAAATTTCTGCTCCCATTCGCTTCTTACGACCGCAGAGCGGGTGAAGAGCGATCTAGTGTGCTCGATTACCTCTTCAGAGACTTCAAAGCTCTGCTCTGGGTCGAAACCGAGGGCCTGCTTTAGACCTGCAAGCTCCTCGCCGCCAAGCTTGGAGCCATGGATCTTTCCGGTGTTCTGCTTGCTCGGGGAAGGCCAACCGATGATGGTGCGAAGGGTAATGAGAGTTGGCTGATCGGTGTTGGCCTTGGCCTGCTCGATTGCTTCGTAGAGTGCGGCCACGTCCTCGTGGTAGTTGCCGTTCTTCCTCCAGTCGACCTCTAGGGTCTGCCAGCCGTAAGCGCGGTAGCGAGCCGCGACATCCTCGGTGAAGGAAATGTCAGTGTCATCCTCAATGGAAATTTGGTTTGCGTCGTAAATCACGATCAGATTGCCAAGGCCCTGGTGTCCGGCGATTGAGGCGGACTCTGCGGACACGCCTTCCTGAACGTCGCCGTCACCGGCAATCACGTAAACAAAGTGATCAAACACCGATTCGCCAGCTTTGGCAGTTGGGTCAAATAGCTCGCGCTCAAAACGGGCCGACATCGCAAAGCCGGTGGCCGATGCCAAGCCCTGGCCCAACGGGCCAGTGGTGATTTCGACACCTGCGGTGTGTCCAAATTCTGGGTGACCAGGGGTCTTCGAGCCCCAGGTGCGAAGTGCCTTGATGTCATCTAGCTCGAGGCCAAATCCACCTAGGTACAGCTGGTTGTAGATGGTGAGCGACGAGTGGCCAGCAGAGAGGATAAAGCGGTCGCGACCGATCCAGCGGTCATCTTTTGGATCGTGGCGCATGACCTTCTGAAATAGCAGGTATGCGGCTGGGGCCAGCGAGATTGCAGTTCCGGGGTGGCCATTGCCAACCTTCTCCACTGCATCGGCAGCCAATACTTTGGCGGTCTTTACCGCCAGGTCATCAATCTTGTTCCATTCCAACATGTGGTTAGCCCAATTCTTCAGATTTTCAATAAGGGGATTGACGTGGCGGCGGTGCCTACGCGAATGCCACAACTCTACAACGAATTGGGGTTTTGCCCAGCCCCGATTAGACTATTTCGAGAAATGACCCCTGACTCAAAATCTCCCGCTAAATCGCGCTTTGTGGCCAAGCTGAAGGCCTACTTTGCGCTCACAAAGCCACGGGTCATTGAACTACTTTTGATTGCCACCGTTCCAGCCATGATTTTGGCCGAACGTGGCGTGCCATCTATCTGGCTGATCCTCGCCACCTTATTCGGTGGCGCGCTATCCGCCGGCAGTGCAAACGCCTTCAACTGCTACATCGATGCCGATATCGACAAGGTGATGGGCAGAACCAAAAACCGCCCACTGGTTACCGGTGAGCTGACCCAGAAGGAAGCCTTGGTCTTCGCCTGGGCAATTGGAATCATCAGTGTGCTCTGGTTCGGGCTGCTCATCAATTGGCTCAGCGCACTACTATCACTCGCCGCGATCTTGTTCTATGTCTTTATTTACACCCTTGGGCTAAAGCGCCGCACCCCGCAGAATATCGTCTGGGGCGGAGCCGCTGGTGCCATGCCGGCGCTGATTGGTTGGGCTGCTGTCACCAATCAGGTTGAGCCAGCCGCGTGGGTCCTGTTTCTAATCGTCTTCCTCTGGACCCCACCGCACTACTGGCCACTCTCGATGAAGTATCTCGAGGACTATCGCGACGCTGGAGTGCCAATGCTTCCGGTGGTGGCTAAAAATGAGGTGGTCGGTCGCCAGATTATTCTCTACGCCTGGGCGTATTTTGCATCCAGCTTGCTACTGATTCCAGTTGCCCCAATGGGCTGGGTCTACACCGTGGTAGCGGTGGTTGGTGGACTTTGGTTCAGTCTGGAATCGCACAAGCTTTACAACGAGGCCAAGCGCGGCATTCCGAAGAATCCGATGAAGCTTTTCCACCTCTCGATTACTCACCTGACCTTGCTGTTCTTGGCGGTGGCCATCGATCCGCTGATCTACATCAGCCTTTAATTTCTTCCAATCGAGCTAGCGCCTCATCGCGCTCCGCGGAGTGGTCCACCACCGGAGCGGGATAACCATGATTCAAGCCATCGATTAGCTTCCAAGGTTCGTGCACCGCGCCGGTAGGGATATGCCTGAGCTCTGGGATGTACTTGCGAACGTAATCTCCGTTCGGATCAAACTTCTGGCCCTGCAGCGTCGGGTTAAAGACTCGGTAGTACGGAGAGGCATCTGTGCCACAGCCCGCGGTCCACTGCCAGCCGTGTGAGTTTGAGGCGGGATCAAAGTCCGTTAGCCACCTCTCAAACCAGCGAGCGCCGACCTGCCACTCGATGTGAAGGTCCTTCACCAAGAAACTTGCCACAATCATGCGGGCGCGGTTGTGCATCCACCCGGTGGTGATCAGCTGCCTCATGGCTGCATCCACAATCGGATAGCCGGTGTTGCCCGTTTGCCAAGCCGCCAGCTTTGGATTGCCCTCGGCTTCGTCATAACGCATCTTTTCGAACCTTGGCTCGTAGTAGCCGTCATAGGTGTGCGGATTGTGGAAGAGCACGTCGGCATAAAACTCTCGCCACGCTAGCTCTTTGCGAAACACCTCAGCTCCTGGCCCGTCACCAAGCTGAGCCAGCAGCGTCCTCGGGTGAATCTCGCCGTGTGCGAGCGCATGGCTGAGGTGCGAAGTGCCAGAAAGGTCACAGCGATTGCGATTCTCGCTGTAGTTCTCTAGGGCGCGAGACTGAAACCGCTGCCAAGTCTCCAGCGCGAATTCTTCAGATGCTCGAACAGTAATTGGGCAGTCGGGGGAGAGTACCGGCATTGCCCCCGCTCCAGCAATCCACTGAACGCTTTGGAGATCAACCGCATAAGGCTGCTGGCCGATGAACTGCAACCAGCGCTTGTAGAACGGTGTGTAAACCCGAAGCGGAGACCCGTCATCCTTGCGGACCGTACCTGGCTCAACCGCATAATTCGAACCAACCAGTTGCAGCGAAATACCCGCGGTGTAAAGAGCTTCTGCAACCTCCGCCTGCTCAAGCATGCCTTTGGTATCAAAGCATCTAGTGGCATAGACCACTGTTACCGACAGGCGCTGACACATTTCCAAAAGCTGTGTGGCGGGATTGCCACTGGCAAGCTGCATCCCCTGTGGGAGCGAGTGACTGAGGCTCTCGACAGAAGTAATCAGCGAATTCTTGCGGATGGGGGAGAGTGAGTCAAAGTCTTCTGGAAACACAAAGCCAGCGGCCAGCGCCTCGTTCTTTGATTTACCCCATGCCACCGCAGCAACGAGCGCTTGATTGTCTTGGACCCTAAGGTCCCTGCGAAACCAGAAAAGTACTGTCATCGATTAATTTTGCGGGCCGACAGCACCTGGAAAGTAACCAGTGCACTGAGGCTTGCAGCTCCAAACATGTGAATTCCAACTAGTAGAGCTGGAACACCGGTTCGAGCCTGCAAAATTCCCACCGCAGCCTGCCAGAGCGCAAATAGCACTGTCAGGGTAAGGATTCTGGTTGCCAAATCACCCCAAAGCTTGTGGCTTAACCGCCACTGTGCGAATAGCTGAAGAAGTAGCAGTCCCAGCATTAGGTAACCGGGGTAGGAGTGGTAGTGCTGCCAGATCTCAAGATCTAGACCATTGCGTGGGGTGTCGATGTCCCCGGCGTGCGGTCCAGCGCCAGTCACTATTACACCGAATGCAATGGTGATCAGGCTGGCGACCGCGCTTGGCCAAGCCAGTAGGCGATTGAGCGGCGCGATTTCAGAACTTGGCTTCGGAAGCGCCCGCCAAACCAACAAGGCTGCGATCGCTATCAAAGCGACCGAAATCATAAAATGCAGACCAACGATCCAGGAGTTCAAGCCGGTCAAAACGGTTATGCCGCCCACAACCGCTTGGGCGATAATGCCCAGTCCCAGCAGAAATGCCGGTGCGACTAGACCACCGAGTTCGACTGCCCGAGCAGTGGTGATGATGTTTAGGGCGTTAAAGAGCATTACCGCTGCTGCGAAGACGATCAGTGCTACTGTCCATGCGTTTAGACCGACCAGTGCCTGCAACAAAATGCCGATTGCCAAACCAAGGGTTGCTGCAAAAAATACGAAGGTTGGGAGAATCAGGCGGTCTTTAGCAGCGTGCATTCGCATGACTGTGACGTATGTCAACAGCGCGATAATCAGCAGCACAAAAGTCAAAAGTCGATTGCCGAACTCGATGATGCCGTGAAAACCCATTTCCTGAGTGGTCACCAGTGAGTCTTCGGTGCACTTTGGCCAGGTTGGGCAACCCAGGCCGGAGGCTGTGAGCCTAACCGCCCCGCCGGTAACGACAATCAAAACCTGAGTCACCAGGGATAACCAGACATAAAGTCGCAGTCTGGCCCGGGATACCAAGATGTTGAACCAGAGGTTTTTCAAAAGCCGCAATCTCACTCCGAGTTAGGTTTACCTAATCGCTCCAAACCCACCACAGCTGTTAGTCTCGTGGAGCGCTTTAGCAATTCTCCCACCAACATTGGATGCGGGAATACCAATTGCCAGGGTGGGTTGAACTTGTTGAAACCAGGAGGAACATGTCCGAGAAAATCATTGACCGGCCAGAGCTTGATGAGCTGGGAAATTACGAATTTGGTTGGTCAGACAGTGACCAGGCTGGTGCGGCAGCAAAGCGCGGCATCAACGAGGACGTGGTCAAGGACATCTCTGGCAAAAAGAGTGAGCCGGATTGGATGCTGGAACGTCGCCTGAAGGGCTATCAGTTCTTCCTGCAGAAGCCAATGCCGACCTGGGGTTCTGACCTCAGCGGAATCGACTTTGACAACATCAAGTACTTCGTTCGCTCGACCGAGCGTCAGGCCGAGAGCTGGGAAGAGCTCCCAGAGGATATTCGCCAGACCTACGAGCGATTGGGCATCCCAGAGGCAGAGCGCCAGCGCTTGGTTGCCGGTGTCGCAGCCCAGTATGAGTCTGAAGTGGTTTACCACCAGATTCGCGAGGACCTAGAGGCTCAGGGTGTGATCTTCCTGGACACCGACACTGCTCTAAAGGAGCACCCAGAGATTTTCCAGGAGTATTTCGGGACCGTCATTCCTGCCGGAGATAACAAGTTTGCGGCCCTCAACACTGCCGTTTGGTCTGGTGGGTCGTTCGTATACGTGCCCAAGGGCGTCAAGGTAGAGATCCCGCTACAGGCTTACTTCCGCATCAACACCGAGAACATGGGTCAGTTCGAGCGGACCCTGATTATCGCTGATGAAGACTCATACGTGCACTACATCGAGGGTTGCACCGCCCCGATTTACCAGTCAGACTCGCTGCACTCCGCTGTGGTCGAGATCATCGTGAAGAAGAACGCTCGCGTTCGCTACACCACGATTCAGAACTGGTCAAACAACGTCTACAACCTAGTTACCAAGCGCGCAATCGCCCACGAGGGCGCCACCATGGAGTGGATCGACGGCAACATCGGCTCCAAGGTCACCATGAAGTACCCCTCGGTTATTCTGGCCGGCGAGCACGCTCGCGGCGAGACCCTCTCGGTTGCCTTTGCAGGTGAGGGTCAGCACCAGGACGCCGGCGCCAAGATGATTCACCTGGCCCCTTACACCACCAGCTCAATTGTTTCGAAGTCAATTGCGCGCGGTGGCGGACGTACCTCTTACCGCGGTGAGATTCGAGTCAACCCAGGCGCCCACCACTCAGCAAACACCGTGCGCTGTGACGCGCTTTTGGTTGACACGATTTCGCGCTCGGACACCTACCCGGCGAACGACATCCGCGAGGATGACGTCTCCATGGGACACGAGGCGACCGTAACCGCGATCTCGGCAGAGCAGCTGTTCTACCTGCAGTCTCGCGGCATGGAGGAAGACGAAGCCATGGCAATGATCGTGCGTGGCTTTATCGAGCCAATCGCCAAGGAGCTACCGATGGAGTACGCCTTGGAACTCAACAAGCTCATCGAAATGCAGATGGAAGGGGCTGTTGGTTAATGGCACAGCACGGCATCAAGGAACACTCGCACGGCGGCCTAGTTCCAATTCAAACCAGAAACGAACGCCCGCGTTCGACCTCAATTGAGGACTTTCCAGAAGTTTCCAAGCTTCAGGAAATCTGGCGCTACCTGCCCATCGACAAGCTCAAGGGCCTGACCCAGAGCGTGATTGGTGAGCTCAGCGAAAACCAAGTTGAGCTCAAATTGGCATCCGGTATCACGGCAAACTGGGTTGACACTACTGAAGCGAAGGTTGGTCAGGCTGGTCTGCCTGAGGACCGCATTGCTGCAGTCGCCTGGACCAATGCGGCAAAGACCCTAGTCATTGATATTCCAAAGGATTTAGAGCAGTCGCAGCCAAGCTTCGTGGTGATGCAGCCAAACAGCGACACCGCAGCCGCCTCCCACGTGCTAATCAACGTTGGCACTCACGCCCGCACCACGATTGTTTTGGACCATGCGGGACTTGGAGTCCTGGGGGAGAACGTCGAGATCGTGCTTGGCGACGAGTCGGAACTGAACTTCGTTACCATCCAGGACTGGTCCAAGGGTTCCACCCACCTTTCCACTCAGTTCGCCAAGCTGGGTCGCAATGCGAATCTGCGTCACATCGTGGTTTCCCTCGGTGGCGACCTGGTTCGAGTAACCCCAGCTGTCGAGCTTTCCAGCCCTGGCGCTGAGGTGAACATGTACGGCGTATACCTAGCCGACAGCGGAAACTACTTTGAGCACCGTCCGTATGTGGATCACATCGCCGAGAACTGCAAGTCAAATGTTGCCTATAAAGGCGCGCTGCAGGGAGTTGGGGCTCACACCGTTTGGGTTGGTGACGTTCTGATCCGCGAAAGTGCGGTCGGTACCGACAGCTACGAGCTAAACCGCAACCTGCTACTCACCGACGGTGCCCGTGCCGACTCAGTGCCAAACCTGGAGATCGAAACCGGCAAGATCGAAGGTGCGGGTCACGCTAGTGCCTCCGGTCGCTTCGATGACGAGCAGCTGTTCTACTTCCAAGCCAGGGGTATCAGCGAGTCAGATGCCAAGAAATTGGTGGTTAGAGGATTCCTCTCCGAGATTATTCAGAAGATTCAAATCGAAGAAGTTGAACAGCGCTTGATTTCAGCGATCGAGCTCGAGCTAGAAAGGGTGGGGGTCTAAATGGCATTACGTATTTGCGCCCTGGAAGACATCAAGCCCGGTAAGTCAATCCGCGTAAAGGTTGGCGAGACCGCTATTGCAATCGTGAGAACTCCGGCGGGTGAGGTCAAGGCTCTTGACGACAAGTGCTCGCACGGCGAGATCTCGCTATCCGAGGGCTTTATCGACAATGAGACCATAGAGTGCTGGGCCCACGGTGCCAAGTTTGATCTCAACACCGGTAAGCCTCTCAGCCTGCCTGCCTATGAGCCGGTTGCCACCTACGAGGTGCTGATCGAAAACGGCGACATCTTTTTAGAAATCGAAGAGTAAGACTTAGTTAGGAAATCATGTCAAAGCTAGAAATTAGAAATCTGCACGTATCGGTAAACACCGACCAGGGCGCCAAGCAAATTCTTCGCGGCGTGGATCTAACCATTTCCTCCGGCGAGACTCACGCTGTCATGGGCCCAAACGGCTCTGGAAAGTCAACCTTGGCTTACTCGGTTGCCGGTCACCCAAAGTATGAGGTAACCGAGGGTGAGATTCTGCTGGATGGCGAAAACGTGCTTGAGATGAGCGTTGACGAGCGTGCTCGCGCGGGTCTATTCCTCGCGATGCAGTATCCGGTTGAGGTTCCTGGCGTGTCAGTTTCGAACTTCCTCCGCACCGCAAAGACCGCGATCAGTGGTGAGGCACCAGCACTGCGCGAGTGGGTGGGCGATCTAAAGACTGCAATGAAGAATCTACGCATGGACTCAGACTTCACCGAGAGAAACGTGAACGAGGGCTTCTCCGGTGGCGAGAAGAAGCGTCACGAGATTCTTCAGCTCGAGTTGCTCAAGCCAAAGATTGCGATCTTGGACGAGACCGACTCAGGTTTGGACGTGGACGCTCTCAAGATTGTCTCCGAGGGTGTAAATCGCGCCAAGGCAAACACTGACCTGGGCGTGCTGCTAATCACTCACTACACCCGCATCCTGCGCTACATCCAGCCTGACTTTGTGCACGTATTCGTGGCGGGCAAGGTTGCCGAGCAGGGTGGTCCAGAGCTAGCCGAGCGCCTAGAGGCCGAAGGCTACGACCGTTACCTCAAGGCCAATGCATGAGCGAAGCCAAAGAGCTCAGCGCTGAGCAGTATGACCGCGTCATCGACGCGATGAAGAACATCATTGACCCAGAGATTGGGGTCAACATCGTTGACCTTGGCCTGGTCTACGGTCTGCAGGAGTCCGAGGATGGGGCGCTTCTTATCAACATGACCCTCACCTCAGCAGGCTGCCCACTAACTGATGTGATCGAAGAGCAAACTGGCGACGCGCTGGATGGCGTGGTCGAGGCATTTCGCATCAACTGGGTCTGGATGCCGCCTTGGGGACCAGAGCGCATCACCGAAGACGGCCGCGAAATGATGCGGGCAATAGGTTTCTCAATCTAAAGAAAAACCCCTTGGATTTCTCCAAGGGGTTTTCTGCTTCTGTGTTGGCTACTTCAGCAGCTTCCAAGCCATTGGCACCAGTGCGGCGGCAGCAACAGCCTTGACTAGGTCGCCAATCAGGAATGGGTAAACACCGCCGGCTAGCGCCTGCTCCAGAGTCAAACCCAGGGTGATCATTAGTCCGCTGACGCCTAGGGCGTAGATGACGGCAGAGCCCATTGCGAATGCGAGAGTGAGCTTCAGCGGGTTCTTGGTCCACCCGCGGTTAGCCAAAAAGCCAATCAGCGCTGCAGCGGCAACAAATCCAATCAGGTATCCGGTGGTTGGAAGCACACCAGAGAGAGTCTTGGCCGATGCAAATACCGGCAGTCCGGCAGCACCCATCGCGAGATAGGTCGCCATCGAGATCGATGCGCGAGAAGCACCAAGGGTTGCCGCAACCAACAGCACCGCAAAGGTCTGCAGGGTCATTGGCACTGGAAACATTGGAATCTGAATCTGTGCTGCAAGGGCCGTTAGCACCGCACCGGAAATAACAAGCACAATGTCGTTGACTCGAGATCTAGGGATTACTCGGTCCGCCAGGTTTACAGCCGCAATAGTCATCAGGATTCCTTCTCTTGATAAGTCCTCAAATTCTATTGGCTTTGATCCTCAAAGGCCGCATCATCGCTCGCCTGGGTTCGCTTTTGTTTGCGCACCGGAATCACGCCCTGTTGCTCCAGGCGCAAACGCTTGTCATTGCGATAGGCCCAGAAGAAGGCGGCAAACGCCATGATGCCAAACAGCAACCACTGCAGGGCATAAGACAGATGGTTACCCTCATCCAAAGATGGCTTGGGCTGGGGGATTGGGGCGGTGTCAGGTGCAGGGGTCTCGCTTGATAGCCGGCCGTAGAACCGCGTTTCCAAATTCAGCTGAGGGTTCAGCGCCGAATATTCGACAAGGTCAATGCTGTCTAGCCGACCCGCAACCGACTGTTTTCCCGAGTCCGCTTCGCTTTGCCTAAGCCGAACGATTAGTTCAGTGGTCGCAGAGCCTGGCAGCGGGTTGCTCAGCGGCTCTTTGATGTCGGACCCGGCAGGCAGCCAACCGCGCTCAACGGCAACGACCTCTCCGGTCATTGTTCTAAACGGCACCAGCTGCAAAAAGCCTGGACTTCCACTAAGCGGTCGATTTCTTACCAGGATGGCGAATTCGGAGAGGTAGTTTCCAACCAGCTTCACCGGCCGCCACTCATCTGCTCGAAGCCCGTTACCCACTTCTACCCAAGAAACCTCAGCCAGCTCGATAGGTTGCGACTCGTAGTTTTCAATCACCTGATTGATCTTCTCGACTCGCTCTTCGCGGCGCGAAAACTGCCACCAGCTCAACAGAGTGGTGACGATTGCAAATAAAACGACCAGCGATAGCCAGGGGGCCCAACGCCTAATCGTCTGAAGGTTCAAAATCTCTAACTCCCAAATACATACCGCGGGTCTGGAGATAGTCAATCAGATACTGCCTGTGATCTAGGCACGCGGACCAAAGCTTGCGTCGGTCCGAGGAGTGAATTTTTGGGTTGCGCCACTCGATGAGAAACGCTGCAGGAGCCTGGCATCCCGCTCTGGAGCACTTACTCTTCATCAACAATTCGGATTTTACTGGCCGGAATCGATACCGCCGGAGCCACGATTTTGGTGGAGTTGTCCTTGGGATTGCTGCCTTGCGAGTTCGCAATAATCACTGCGAAGTAAGGCAAAAAGATCGCGAGCGCAAAGAAAATCCACATCAAGACACCTGTGGTGAATACTCCAGCCACGATGCAAACCATGCGCACACTCATCGCGATGGTGTACTTGCGCATGCGAATCTTGCGCTCCTCGTCGGGGGAGAGCTCCAAGGATGTGGCGCTTTGCCGCTTTGCCATTTGCTTACGCTTCTTCCGCTAGCCCAATTGCTAGGCTTTGGTATTCATAACGCGATTGCGTCAATGGTATTCCCGCAAGGAGCAAAAATGGAAAACTCCCGGACCGTCTTAGTCACCGGAGGTAACCGCGGAATCGGCTATGCCATCGCAGAGGAATTCATTGCCAAGGGTTACCGAGTTGCGGTCACCGCACGTTCCGGTAAGGGCCCGGAAGGCTCACTGACCGTTAGAGCCGACGTGACCGACGGAGCATCGCTCGATGCCGCACTGCTTGAGGTAGAGCAGCAACTTGGTCCGGTAGAGGTTTTGGTTGCCAACGCCGGTATTACCCGAGACACCTTGCTCATGCGAATGACCGACGAGGAGTTTGAAGAGGTTGTAAACACCAACCTTTCGGGGGTGTTCCGCGTGCTTCGCAGGGTTACCAAGGGAATGATCAAAGCAAAGTTTGGTCGAGTTATTTTGATTGGCTCCGTGGTTGGACTACTTGGAAGTGCCGGCCAGGTGAACTATGCCGCCACCAAGAGTGCACTGGTGGGAATGGCTAGGTCAATTACCCGCGAACTTGGTGGCCGCAATATCACAGCAAATGTGGTTGCTCCAGGATTTATTGACACCGACATGACCGCTGAACTCACCGAAGAGCTCCAAGCGACATACAAGGCAAAGATCCCAGCTGGGCGTTTTGCAGCCCCGAGCGAGGTGGCAAAGGTGGTCAGCTGGTTGGCTTCGGATGATGCGGCTTACATTTCTGGTGCCGTGATTCCAGTCGACGGTGGCCTTGGAATGGGTCATTAGGTAGTAACTTTTTCCATAACGCAACTTAGGAGATGGCTTTGGGAATTCTCGAAGGTAAGAAAATACTCGTAACCGGTGTACTCACCGAGGCTTCAATTGCCTTTACGGCAGCCAAGCTAGCCCAGCAGGAAGGTGCTGAGGTGCTGCTGAGCTCTTTCGGCCGCATGCTTCCTATCACCCAGAAAATTGCCGAGCGTCTGCCAAAGCCTGTGAAGGTCATCGAGCTTGACGCCACCAACCAGGAAAACCTGGACGCTCTTGCCGGTCACATCAAGGAGCACCTCGGCTCACTAGACGGCATCGTTCACGCGATTGCCTTTGCTCCGCAGACCGCACTCGGTGGAAACTTTATGGAGACCCCTTGGTCCGACGTCTCCACCGCGGTTGAGGTTTCTGCTTACTCACTCAAGGCAATCACCACCGCCTGCCTGCCTGTGCTCAACAACCCAAGCTCGGTTGTGGGCCTAACCTTCGACGCCACCGTTTCCTGGCCGGTATACGACTGGATGGGTGTTGCCAAAGCAGCCTTCGAGTCAACCGCCCGCTACCTGGCCCGCTACCTGGGTGATAAGGGTATTCGCGTCAACCTAATCTCTGCCGGCCCGCTTCGCACCACCGCCGCAAAGGGCATTCCTGGTTTCGCCACCATGGAAGAGCTCTGGACCGGTCGTGCGCCACTGGGTTGGGACTTGACCGACACCGAAGCGGCAGCCAAGGGCTTGGTTGCTCTGCTGAGCGATTGGTTCCCAGCCACCACGGGTGAAATGATCCACGTTGATGGTGGACTGCACTCAACCGGTGCCTAGGGCAGTAACTGAATTAGCAGGCTTAAATCGCGCTCGTTGAGCGCGATTTTTGCTTTCTGCTGAACAACTGGCTTGGCACAGAATGCCACCGATAGGCCAGCCACTTCCATCATTCCAAGGTCATTTGCCCCATCACCAACCGCAATGGTTCTGTGCTGCGGAACCCCGAGCTTGCCGGCCCACTCCAAAAGCGCAGCTGCTTTGGCCTGCCGATCAATAACCTTGCCAACTACCTGCCCGCTCAGCTTTCCGTCGACCACCTCTAGGGTGTTAGCTCGCTCTATGTCGAAACCCAGTTTTTCTTTCACTGGGCCCAGCAGTTGGATAAAACCTCCGGAGACTGCCGCCGCCTGGCCGCCGCGCTCATGAATGGCAGCAATCAGCTCTTTAGCACCCTGAGTGGGGGAGAGCTCTTGAGAAACCGAATCCAGGACCGATTCGTCAAGGCCGGCAAGTGCTAGAACTCGCTGGCGCAAGCTGGCTTCAAAGTCCAGTTCGCCTCGCATTGCTCGTTCGGTTACCTCAGCAACCTCCTCGCGCTTGCCTGCACGAGCCGCCAGTAATTCAATTGCCTCGTCGTTGATGAGCGTGGAGTCGACATCAAAGACCACTAGAAACTTCGTCAAGGTGTAACCAAGCGCCCCTTGGCGACCACAGTGATGCCGCTATCGGTAACGGTGAAGCCGCGCTCTAGGTCGCGCTCTTTGCTTACGCCAATGCTGGCACCATCTGATACCACGACGTTTTTGTCCAGAATCGCCTTGCGGATCGTGCAGTCGCGACCGACCTGTACGTCGTCAAGCAGGATTGACTCGGTGACTAATGTCCGCGATGAAACTCGAACGTTTGGTGAGAGCACAGAGCGATCTACCACTCCGCCGGACACCACAACTCCAAGGCTCACGATGGAGTCCTGGGTGCGACCCTGGTTGCCCTCGGAGTCGTGAATGAACTTTGCCGGTGGCAAGTTGATCTGCTGGTTGTATACCGGCCAATCCGAGTTGTAGAGATTAAAAATTGGCATAGTTGAGATCAGGTCCATGTGAGCGTCGTAGTAGGAATCGATGGTTCCCACATCCCTCCAGTACGACTTATCGCGAGCGGTCGCTCCTGGGATCTCGTTGAATGTGAAGTCATAGGCTCCGGCGGTGCCTTGATTCACGAAGTACGGGATGATATCCCCACCCATATCGTGTGACGAGTCGGGATTCTCGCCATCGCGCTCGATTGCATCGATTAGGGACTGGGCATTGAAAATGTAGTTTCCCATTGAAACCAGGGCCTGGGTTGAGTCCCCAGGAACTGGTTGTGGGTCGGCTGGCTTCTCACGGAAAGCCGCAATCTTTACAGGATTGGACTCAT
>JACCDV010787716.1_pt1 | contig 14790 bp, 13 predicted proteins | sample 7446131 | NCBI WGS metagenome assembly JACCDV01 (sample SAMN15323448, study PRJNA562643) | freshwater metagenome | isolation source: river surface water | place: USA:Blue River Watershed | collected 2017-08-17 | reverse complement strand
AAGGCAAGGACATGGAGGTGTAACGGATACGTGTGGGGAACATCTCGACCAGCATGGCGGCGATAGGACCGTACACCATGGTCACCAACAACACCAGGTAAGACAAGATGATGATGACGGTGACCTTGTCGAACTTGGCCATGTCAGCCTTGGCAGGATAGCCAGCAGCCTTCAAAGCGGCGCCGAGGTTGGAAGCCAGCAAGGTGGCGCCCGCGGTCTTCTCGTTGCTCAGGTCCTTGACAGACTTGGTAGCGGCTTCGATGGCCTTGGCATCCTTGGGTTCTGCCGCGTTCAGAGCGGCCAGCTTTTCCTCGGCCTTGGCCTTGGCAGCAGCCACGTCTTCAGCCGAGTACTTGACCTGCACGGTGGTATCGCCCACTTTGATGATGGCAGGGGTGCCGGCAGGTGCCACTTCGTTGGAGTAGCTCACCGAAGCGCCAGCCAAACGTTGCTTGGCGATGTCGCAAGAAGACGTGAACTTCTTGGTGCCCGTGGGGTTGAACTGGAACGAGCACTCGGCTGGATCAGCGATCACCACCACTTGGGCTTTTTCCTGTGCAGCAGCCAGGTCGGGGTTAGCGGCCTTGGTCAGTGCCTTGAACACGGGGAAGTAGGTCAAAGCGGCCAACAGGCAACCGGCCAAAATGATCGGCTTGCGACCAATCTTGTCAGACAGGGCGCCGAACACGATGAAGAACGGTGTGCCGATGATCAGCGAGATCGCGACCATGATGTTGGCGGTAGCACCATCCACCTTCAGGGCCTGGGTCAGGAAGAACAAGGCGTAGAACTGACCGGAGTACCAAACCACGGCTTGACCAGCGGTCAAACCGACCAAGGCCAAGATCACGATCTTCAGGTTTTTCCACTGGCCGAAAGACTCGGACAGCGGGGCTTTGGAGGTCTTGCCTTCGGCTTTCATTTTCTGGAAAGCAGGCGATTCGTTCATGCTCAAGCGGATGTAGACCGAAATGATCAACATCACGATCGAAACGATGAACGGCACGCGCCAGCCCCAGTCGGCGAAGGCTTCTTCACCGATGGCGGTACGTGTACCCAGAATCACCATCAGCGACAAGAACAGACCCAGCGTCGCTGTGGTCTGGATCCAAGCGGTGTAGGCACCGCGCTTGCCTTGAGGGGCATGCTCGGCTACATAAGTGGCGGCACCACCGTATTCACCACCCAAAGCCAAGCCTTGCAGCAAACGCAGGCAGATCAGGATGATGGGAGCGGCCACGCCGATGCTGGCGTAGTTGGGCAAGATGCCCACGATGAAGGTCGATGCCCCCATCAACAAGATGGTCACCAGGAAGGTGTACTTGCGACCGATCATGTCGCCCAGGCGGCCGAACACCAAGGCGCCGAAAGGACGCACGATGAAACCGGCAGCAAACGCCAGCAGCGCAAAAATGAAGGCAGAGCCTTCGTCCAGGCCGCTGAAGAATTGCTTGGCGATGATGGCGGCCAAAGAGCCGTACAGGTAGAAGTCGTACCATTCAAAAACGGTGCCCAGAGAAGAGGCGAAAATCACCTTCTTCTCTTCCGCCGACATCGGGCGGGCTGCTGCTGTAGCCATAAAGCTGTCTCCAAAAAAGAGTCTCCGACACGGAAACTTGGCGCGATTCTTGGCCGCCCCTCTTTCCCCGTTCTGACAGCTCGCCAACAAGGGCTTACACATCACGGGAAAACCCTTTGAATCTATCCCGCATCATGGGAAATTGCCATTTTTCACGGGTAATCCCTATTCAGCTTTAGGCCGATAATCTCCGGCATTCCCTCCGAAACCCCAACCCGATCCCTTGTGAGCACGCCCCGCGCCATCGCCATCCGCCGCAAAATCCGCCGCTTGAACTGGGGCTTGTTGTGCACATGGGCCCTGGCCAGTTTTGCCTGGGTGCCGTTTGCGCGCCATCTGGACTTCCGCTGGGGCGACTGGACCTTCAACTTCTGGATGGCCGCGCAAGGCAGTGTGCTGCTGTTCTTGCTGCTGACCATCGTGAATGCCTGGCTGACCAACCGCTGGGAAAAAGAGCTGGCCGCCGAATGAGGGTCAATCGGCCACGGTGGCCAAGTGCTCGAACGGCAAGCTTTGCTTGACCAGGATCACTGTGCAGGATGTGCCCATCGCCACCTTGATCGGCACGGTGGCCACCAGACGCTGCATCTGCAAGCCGTGTGTGGCGGCCCCCATGATGATCATGTTGACCTGGTTGCCCTCGGCATAGGTCAGCAAAGCATGGGCCACATCGCCCGACTCCAGCACATGGAATGAGGTCTGGTGCTGGCTCAGATCCAGCGGCTGCGCCCACTGCTGCAGACGACTCAAATGCCAGCGGTGCACACGGGTTTCGCTTTTTTCGGACTCGGTGCTGCTGGTCTGCCCCGGCGAGATGACCGTGACACAGGCCAGACGGGCCCCGGGCCGGATGCCCAGCGAGCGCGCCACAGCTTCGCGCAATGAATACAAAGTGGCATCGCTCACATCGTGGTGCGGCACGGCCACCATGATGATCGGCACCTGCTCGATCTGCTGCACAGGCACGGGACTGGGTTGGTAGGCCATGCCGCTGGCCCGGATCCAGCGTTTGAAGTGCTTCCAGAAGCCTGTCCCCTGGGTGCGTTGGCCGCGCTGTGTGACTTTGACCTGGTCAGGGTGCGCCAAGTCAAACGCCAGATGTGCGGCCGAGGGGTAGCGGTCAGCCGCCACCGGCTCCAGACAGGTCAGGATCACCTCTTGCAACCACTGCGGCACATCGGGCCGATGCTGACGCGGTGGCACCGGGTCCATCCACAGGCGCTGGCGCAAACCGCCCTGTGTGGCGGGCTCGCCAAACGGCAGTTCGCCTGTGGCCAGCTCATAGAGCATCACGCCGATCGCAAAAATATCGCTGCGTGGATCGCCACGCACCCCCACCACCTGCTCAGGCGAAATCCAGACCGGCGAGCCCACCGCCTTGCGCAGTTCTTCGGCCAGCAAGTCGGGGTAATGCGCATGGCACGACAGGCCAAAGTCCAGCATCACGGCAGAGCCGTCGGGTCGGATCAGCACATTGGCGGGCTTGAGGTCCAGGTGACACACGTTTTGCTGGTGCAGGCTGTGCGCGGCCCGTGCCATGGCTGCGCCCAAAGCGGCGATCTCGGTCACCGTCAGGCGGTCTCGTCGGTCCAGCCAGTGTTGCAAGGTCTGGCCTTCGACATACTCCATGACCAGGTAGGGCACGCGCAACAAATCGCCGGCGGCCACAAAACGCGGCACATGCGTGCCCTTGAGCTCACCCAGGATCTGCAGCTCAACTTCAAAGCTGATGATGTTTTCTGCGCCGTCGCCCGCCGTCATGCGCGGGATTTTCATCGCCATCGGAAACTCGCAGTCCCGCCGTGTGCCGTCTGCACCTGCGGCATACACCACCTTGTAAATGTGGGCCATGCCACCGGCATGCAAACAGGCTTCGATTTCGAAGCCATCGATCACGTCTCCAGGGTTCAGGCGTTTCAACGTCCACGCTCCAGTCGTTGTGCAAAAAATTCGGGCAAACCCGCTTGGCGAATCGCGGCGGCGGCCTCGGCATGGTTGTAGGCCACGCGGTGAAAACTCATCTTGCGGGCCGAGCGGTCGTACAGGGCGTACATGGCCCGGGGATCGCCATCGCGGGGCTGACCGCACGAGCCCACACACGCCACCATGGGCCGGTGCGGCGAGATGGGCACCGGCACACCGGCTTGAGGCTCAAAGCGCATCAGCAAACGCCCTGCCCCCTGGTAATACAGGGTCTGGTGGTGCACATGGCCCACAAAAACATGGCTACCCTGTTTTTTCGACAAGGCCACCTCCAGGCAATGGCCGGCGGCGCGTTCGCCATCCACATAACGCCAGGCCTCGGGATGGTCTGCGCTGGCGTGCACCAGCAACATGTCTTCATGGCTGAAGGTCAGCGGCAAGGCGCTCAGGAAATCGCGGTGCGCAGGCGTCAACTGCTCATGGGTCCACTGCGCGCCTTGCGCCCCCAGCGTGGCCTCACTGCCTTGCGAAGGTGGCGGCTTGAGCGCCATCTCATCGTGGTTGCCCTGGAGCACCCAGGCCCCCTGCGCCGCCAGCGCCATGACCTGGTCCAGCACCGCCACGGGGTCGGCCCCGTAGCCCACCAGATCGCCCAGAAATGCGTACTGGCTTGCACCCTGTTGGCGCGCATGCGCCAAGCAAGCCTCCAAGGCTTGCCGGTTGGCATGGATGTCTGAAATCAGGGCCAGTCTCATGGGTGTCTCCTGGCCCATGATGACAGGCCAGACTGATGCCAGTCTTGCAACAGATCAAAGGAACGACACACCGAACGGCGGTGACACCGGTGGGTGACTTGGGCCGCACCCTGTCGGGGCTGAAGCCGCCGACCTACGGGGTCAAGGGCTCGGAGCGACGCGCCATCTGGCAGGTCGGTGGCTTCAGCCCCGACAAGTTGATTTTGAACGCAGGCTGCCGGTCACAGCATCCGCGCCAGCGCCGCCTGCAATTGCTCGGACGGCAAACGCTTGAAGCCCGAGCGGGCAAAGCGCTGCAAACGGCCTTGCATGAATGCCACCAGCAACGAAGCAGCCACCTGGGCATCGGCGGTGGGGGTCGGCGAGTCGCTGGTCTTGAGCGACTGGCGCAATTGCGCTTCGATCTTGTCGAACAGCAAATTGATGCGTTCTTGCAAACGCTCGTGCTCCAGCACGAGTGCGTCGCCGGTCATGACGCGGCACATGCCTGGATTTTTTTCGGCAAACTGCAAGAGCAACGCCACAATGCGCGCGGCCTGGTTCGGCCCCACCGGTTCGCGGTCAGTGACTTGCCGGATCAAGCCGATCACCGACTGGTCCACAAAGTCGATCAGGGCCTCGAACATCTGGGCCTTGCTGGCGAAGTGGCGGTACAAAGCCGCTTCACTCACGCCGATCTTGGCTGCCAGACCGGCGGTGGTGACGCGTTCGGCACCGGGTGCCTCCAGCATGCTGGCCAGGGTTTGCAGGATCTGCAGGCGACGCTCGCCCGGACGCGGGCGCTTGCGGGCCGGTGCCGCATCTTCGGGAACCGTGTCGTTGTGGTCTTCGCGCTCGCTCATGTCTCCCCTTCGGTTTGTTTTTTGTGAGCCCGTTTCAGCGGCTGCGGATCATCGTGCCGAAGGCTTGCTCCGACAACACTTCCAGCAGCATGGCGTGCGGCACACGCCCGTCGATGATGTGCACCGCGTTCACGCCGCTCTTGGCGGCATCCAATGCACCAGCGATCTTGGGGATCATGCCGCCGCTGATGGTGCCGTCTGCGCACAGCTCGTCGATGCGGTGCGGGGTCAACTCGGTCAGCAATTGGCCTTCCTTGTCGAGCACGCCGCGGATGTTGGTCAGCATCAACAATTTTTCGGCCTGCAACACCGTGGCCAGTTTGGCCGCCACCACGTCGGCATTGATGTTGTAGCTTTCATTGTTCTCGCCAAAACCGATGGGGCTGACCACCGGGATGAACGCATCGTCCTGCAAGGCCTTGAGCACACTCGGGTCAATGGACACGATGTCGCCCACCTGACCCACGTCGTGTTCCTTGCTGGGGTCCTGGCTGTCCACCAGACGCAACTTCTGAGCGCGGATCAAGCCGCCGTCACGACCGGTCAGACCCACGGCCTTGCCGCCTGCGCGGTTGATCATGCCCACGATGTCTTGCTGCACCTCGCCGCCCAGCACCCACTCGACCACTTCCATGGTCTCGGCATCGGTCACGCGCATGCCCTGAATGAACTCGCCTTTTTTGCCCAGCCGCTTCAATGCGGTTTCGATTTGCGGGCCGCCGCCGTGCACCACCACCGGGTTCATGCCCACCAGCTTGAGCAGCACCACGTCTTCGGCAAAGGCCTGCTGCAAGGCCGGATCGGTCATGGCGTTGCCGCCGTATTTGATGACCAGCGTCTTGCCGTGGAACTTGCGGATGTAGGGCATGGCCTGCGCCAGGATCTGGGCTTGGTCTTGCGGAGAAACAGCGGTGGTGTCAGTCATGTTGCGTCAGGGGTTTCAAAGTGCATCAAAGGTTGAAAAGGATTGTGCCGCAAGCCTGCCAGGCTCAAAGGATCTCGGCCAGCAAGCGGTCCACACCCTGCTGCCAGGCGGGCAAGACCAGCCCAAAGCGCGTCTGCAAACGCTGTGTGTTCAGGCGCGAATTCAGGGGGCGACGCGCAGGCGTCGGGAAAGCCGAGGTCGGCACAGGTGCGATCTCGGTCACTTTCCAAGGCGCATCGGGCTTGAGCTGCCGCGCCTGCGCAATCGCATGCGAGGCATAGCCATGCCAGCTGGTCTCGCCCGAAGCCACCAGGTGGTAAATCCCTGACAAACCGGCGTCTTGCGTGGCCCACGCCTGGCGGATGGCGTGCGCCGACACGTCGGCGATCAGGTCTGCCCCGGTGGGGGCGCCACGCTGGTCATCGATCACGGTCAGGCGTTCACGCTCTTGCGCCAGGCGCAGCATGGTGCGGGCAAAGTTGCCACCGCGCGCGGCATACACCCAGCTGGTGCGAAAAATCAGGTGCTTGCAGCCACTGGCCGCAATGGCCTGTTCGCCTTCGAGTTTGGTCTGGCCATACACCCCCAAAGGCCCGGTGGCATCACCCTCTTGCCAGGCGCGGTCACCTTCGCCATTGAACACATAGTCGGTCGAGTAATGCACCAGCCAGGCCCCCACTTCGGCGGCGGCGCAGGCCACGGCAGCCGGGGCAAGGGCATTCAGGGTCCGTGCCACATCGGGCTCGGACTCGGCCTTGTCCACCGCGGTGTGGGCGGCTGCATTGACGATCACATCAGGGCGCACATCGCGCACGGTTTGCGCCAGGGCCTCGGGGCGCGAGAGGTCACCACAGTGCACCGTGCTGTTGCGATCCAGAGCGATCAGCTCACCCAGCGGGGCCAGACTGCGTTGCAGCTCCCAGCCGACCTGGCCGTTTTTGCCGAGAAGAAGAATTTTCATGATGCCCTGGATCAAACCGGCCAGCCTCTGCCATCGGGCAGCTGCTGGCCACATGCTGTGACGGTTGGCGCTGCCCAAAGCGACGCCAGAATTTTGAAGATTTTAGAAGCAATGTGTGACGCCTCGGGTTAAAGTGGATGCCTCAACCAGGAGTTGCACCATGGCCAAATCACCTGCATCTGACAAACCCACGGCATCGACAGACACCCCCAACTCGCCCGCCTCGCCTCATCAAATCTGGCTGGCTGGTCTAGGTGCCATGGCCAAAGCCCAGGAACAAGGCAGCAAAGCCATCGAGGCCTTGGTCAACGATGGCCTGGCATTCCAGCGCAAAAGCCAGGCCGAAGCCCAGCAGCGGCTGCATGAAGCCACCGAGCGCCTGACCCACATGGCCACCGATTTTGGCCAGCAAACCTCGGTGCGCGTGGACCGGCTGGAACACCTGTTTGAAGACCGCGTGGCCAAGGCCTTGCAGCGGCTGGGCATGCCCACGCTGTACGACCTGCAGGCCCTGACCGAACGCGTGACCCAGTTAGAAGCACAGCTGGCCCAAACCCAGGCCGCAGCGCCCCGCAAGGCAGCGGCACCCGCCAAACCGAAAGCCACGCCAGCCACCCCGGCGAAAACCACACGCCGCAAGGCCTGACCTCAGCGCCGCGCTCGCCCATGGCCAAAAAAGCCCCTCGCCGCACCGCACAACGCATCGCGGAGGTGACGCTGGGCTTGTTCAACCGCTTTGGCGAACCCAATGTCTCGACCACGCTGATCTCGTCCGAGTTGAACATCAGCCCGGGCAATCTGTACTACCACTTTCCGTCCAAAGACGCGCTGGTCAACCACCTGTTTGACGGCTACGAAACCGCGATGCTCGGCCTGCTCGACGCGGCGGCCGATGTGCACGACGTGGAAGACGCCTGGTTCTTTTTGCACTCGCTGTTTGAACAGGTCTGGAACCACCGCTTCCTGTACCGCGACCTGAACAACCTGTTGTCGGGCAACCGACACCTGGAGACGCATTTTCACGCCGTGCTGGAACGCAAAACTCAGGCCTTCAGGCAATTGCTCGAATCTCTGGCCGCTGCAGGTCTGATGCGGATCAACCCGGACAGCGTCGAGACTTTGTCCACCAGCATGTCGGTGATGGCCACCTACTGGCTCAGCTACGAATACGTGCGCAACCCACGCCAGGCCCTGGAGCCCGCCAGCGCAGGCCTGGCGCTGAGCCGAGGTGCCAAACACGTGCTGGCCTTGCTGACCCCCTACATGGCCAGCCCTGAACTGCAAGCCCACCTGCAATCGCTGACGGCCGCCTACAGCGACAACGCCGCTTGAAGGCGATCGCTCAGGCCGGCACCACGTTGAAGCGCTGATCGGCCATGGTCAGCAAGCCATCAAAGATCAGGTTGTCCACCAGCTCGAACTGCAGCGACATGCTGGGGGCCATTTTCCAGCCCGCACCACCGGTCATCACGCACATGGGCTCTTGCCCTGTGTGCTCACGCAGGTGTTGCACCATGCGCTCGCACGCCCCGGCGATGGCGTAGGTGCCACCACTGGTCAGGGCGTCGCTGGTGTTGGTGGGAAAGGGCCGCACCTCGCCGGTGGGCACATGCAAACCGGCCGTTCCGGACTCCAGTGCCCGCAGCATGATGCCGTGGCCCGGCAAGATCAGGCCCCCCAGAAAGCGTCCTTCGGCATCGATCGCTTCGACCGTCACCGCCGTGCCCACCATCACCACCACCAAGGGCCTGGCCGGTCCTTGTGCCAGCATGCGCTGGCGCGCGCCGATCATGGCCACCCAACGGTCAGAGCCCAAACGCGAGGGGTGGTCGTAGCCATTGGTCACCCCGGCTTCGAACAAACTGGGCACGACCCACTGCGGGGTGAAATCCCACAGCTCCATTTGTTCCTGCACACGGCGCTTGATGGCGTCTCCGGCCACCACACAACCGAGCATGCGCTCGGGCACCGGCAAGTCCGTCCAGGGACCGTCCGACAAGCGGTCGATGTTTTCCAGAAATTCCGCCCCGTGCGCCAGGAGCTGCGCCTGGGGGTGAGGTCGGTCGTACAACGCCCATTTCAAACGGGTGTTGCCCACATCGATGGCTAGAAATGTCATGCCGCGATGATAATGAATTTCACGGTTTGACATGGCCGCTCGGTGCGCCCCCCGCACGCGCCCTCGAAACGCACAAGGCAGCGCTCAGTCGGTCGTGCCTGTGGCCTGGGCTTTTCGGATCGCATTTTGGGCATGATCCGGCTGACCGCCGGCCTGAGATGCATCGACCTGCAACAGCAAGCCCTGCAGGCGGGCGCCGTGCTCCACCGCCATCGAACCGTACTTCACATCGCCCTGAACCAACGCGCTGGCATGCAACTCCACACGCTCGTACGCGTCGATGTTGCCCGACACCTTGCCCGCCACCACCACACGCCGGGCGAACACATCCCCCTGGATTTCGCCTTCCGCGCCCACCACCACCGTGATGGCTTCGTCTTTGGGCGCTTCCACATTGCCAATGACCTTGCCGTCAATCCGGACACTTTGCTTCAAACGCAAAGCGCCATGGATTTCAGTCTGACGCCCGATCAGGGTGTCAAAGCGCTCGGGACTTTTGACCAGCGGTGTGCTGTGGTTTTTTTTGCTGCCAAACATGTGTGTCTCCTGAAATCCATCGGCTCAAGGCTGCCAATGCGGACGCGCCCAGGCCGCGAATGCTTTGACCGGGTGCATGGCCTGCCCTTGGTACACCACCTCGTAATGCAGATGCGGCCCCGTGGATCGACCGGTGTTGCCCAGCGCGCCAATGACTTGCCCGCGCTCGATGCGCTCACCCTCGTTGACGCGGCGACGGCTCAAATGGGCATACCGCGTCACAAAGCCCTCGGCATGCGCCACCTCGATCATTTCGCCATAAGCCCCGGCACGGGCAGAGCGCACCACGGTGCCGCCTGCAGTCGCTCGCACCGGGGTGCCCGTGGGGGCCACAAAATCGATGCCCTCGTGCATGCTGGGCGCATGCGTCATGGGATCGGCACGCACACCAAAACCACTGGTGATGGCGTAATCGTTGTCCAGAGGCAATGCCGTGGGCAAGCGGCTCACGCGCAGCACATCCTGCTGCCACTGTGCGTGCTTGGTGGCCAACGCCTGCTCCAGTGCCTGAAGGTATTGCGCTGTCGATGCCAGCTCACCGTTCAAATCCGCAGAACGCACCGCCTTCAAAGGCCCGCCACGGCCATCGGCGTCTTCGGCCTTGCGCCGCGCACGCCCCTGCAACAAGGCCTCGATGCCCAAACGCGCGAGCAAATCCTTTTTCTGTTCTTCGATTTGGCGCAGACGGTCCGCCACCGACGTCAACTGCCCATGCAAGCCTTCGAGTTTGGCGCGGTAATCGGCTTCCAGCTTGAGCTGCTCGGCCTGGCTGGTGACGCCGCCCATGCGCTGCGCCAACTCGGGCGAATAGGCCACGGCCACACGCCAACCAATCAAGTGAAAAACCGAGCCCAGGATCAACAAAAACAAAGCGATCGCGGTCACCGACAGCAGCACCTTGCGCGCCGTGATCGATACAGCGACCACCCTGGCCGTTGGCCCGGACACCCAAATCAATTGCATCAACACTCCCGGGATTGTTTTGACAGGCCCAAACCGGGTCGGCCCGGTGGTTGGAACAAGCCGCGTATCTTAAAGGAATGAGGATTTCGGAGTCATTCAAAAATGACCCAATAAACACAGTTAATAGCTATATTTTTGATAAAAACAAATTCAAAGAATTTAAATTCCATGGGGCGCCCGTTTGCGCCCCAGCTGCGCCTTCTGGCCCACCAAAGCCTGCTTCACACCCGCCGGTCAGCGGCTTGGCTGGCCCGTCAAATCGAGCGCCGCCAAAGCCATGATCTTGGCCGAATCGACCAGCTCCTGGATGCCCACATATTCATCGGGCTGGTGCGCCAAATCCAGAATGCCAGGGCCATAGGCGATGCAGTCGCGCAGCTTGCCGCTGCGCACGATGTGCTTTTGGTCGTAGGTGCCGGGGCTGGCGATGTAGCTGGGCTCGCGGCCCAGCACGCGCGCAATGGCGCGGGCTGTAGCGTCCACCACGGGCGCGTCCTTGGGCGTGGCGGTTGGCACAAAACTCATGATGTCGCGGATGCCGTAATCAAAGCCTGGCCGTGTGCGCTTGAGCTCGTCGAGCATGTCCACGATCTCTTGCTTGACCGCCTCCAGGTTTTCTTCGGCGATGAAACGCCGGTCCAGCACCGCCTTGCACAGGTGCGCCACCACCGGCGCGGGCAAATCGCCGGTGGGCCAGCCGCGCTCATCGAGGCTGTAGCGCTGCTCGACCTGCCCGCCATGGATGCTGTTGATGTTGAGCGTGCTCACCCGCGCACCCGGTGGCTCCACCGGCTCGGCGGTGTGCCGACCTTGCAAACGCGGCTGCAACTGGGTTTCCAGCAAATGCAAAAAAGCGCCCATGTGGTTGATCGCGCTGTCGCCCAGAAACGGCATGGAGCCGTGCGCGATGCGCCCACGTGTTTCAACCTCGCTCCACCACACGCCCCGGTGGCCCAAGCAGATGCGGTCCACACCCAAAGGCTCAGGAATGATCACATGGTGCACACGCGGTTTGCTGAAGTACCCCCGCTCGGCCAAATAGCCCACCCCGGCAAAACCGCCCGACTCCTCGTCCACCGTGCCGCTGATCTCCAGCGCCCCAGACAAAGGCAGCCCGGATTCCATCAAGGCCTCACACGCGATGATGCTGGACGCGAGCCCCCCCTTCATGTCGCACGTGCCCCGGCCATACACACGGCCGTTGGCCACCTGCCCGCCGAAGGGCTCAAAAGTCCAGCCGGGACCGGCTTCGACCACGTCGATGTGGCTGTTGAAATGCACACACTCACCCGGGTTGGGCGCTTGCCAACGCGCCACCACGTTGGTGCGCGGGTGGCTGTCGCTGTCGCCCGGTGCACCAATGGCGCGAACGTATTCCACCGCAAAGCCCTTGCGCGCCAGGCGCTCACCGATCAGATGCGCGCAGGCCTCGTAGGCATCGCCGGGTGGGTTGATGGTGGGGATGCGCACCAAATCCTGCGTGAGGGCCACCAGCTCCTCGCGTTTGGCTTCGATGCTTTGCAGCAGGCGTTGGGTGTCGTGCGTCATGGGGCCAGTTTATCGCTGGCCCATGCTCGCCCGGTATCGCGCAAAGCACAGAGCGCCAAGCCGCGCCCTGGCCAGACCTCAGCGGCGCACGCGCTGCAGCAAAGCGGCCGTCGACGCATCCAGACCAGAGGCATCGCCCGACACGATGCGCGCATGGATGTCTTTGGCCAGCACCTTGCCCAGTTCCACACCCCATTGGTCAAAGCTGTTGATGCCCCAGACCGAGCCACTCACAAAAACGCGGTGTTCTTGCAGCGCAATCAAGGCACCCAAGCTGGCCGGCGTCAATTCATCGAGCAGCAAAAAGCTGCTGGGTCGGTTGCCGGTGAAATGCTTGTGACCGCCTGCATCCGACTTGCCCAGCATCAGCGCCTGGGCCTGGGCGATCACATTGGCCAGCAGCAGCTCATGGTGGTCTTTCAGGCTGTGCGTGGGCTTTTTCACGGCGATGAATTCCAGCGGCACGACGTCGGTGCCTTGGTGCAGCATCTGAAAGTAGGCGTGCTGGCCGTTGGTGCCCGGCTCACCCCACAGCACGGGGGATGTGCCATAGGGCAGTGCATGGCCGTTGCGGTCCACGCGCTTGCCATTGCTCTCCATCTCCAGCTGCTGCAGATACGCGGGCACGCGGCGCAAAGCGCTGTGGTACGGCGCAATCGAGCGGCTGGTGTAGTTCAGGAAGTTGCGGTACCAGACATCCAGCAAGCCCAGGCGCACCGGCAGGTTGCTCTCGAGTGGTGCGGTCTGGAAATGTTGGTCCATCGCATGCGCACCGGCCAACAAGTCTTGAAAGCCCTGCGCCCCGATGGCGATCGCCACCGGCAAGCCAATGGCCGACCACATCGAATACCGACCGCCCACCCAGTCCCAAAAACCAAAGGTGGTGGTGATGCCGAACTCGCCAGCCGCTGTCACGTTGGTGGTCAGCGCCGCAAAGTGGCGCGCCACATCGCTGCCGCCCTGGGCCTGGAACCACTGCAGCGCCGAGCGGGCGTTGGTCATGGTCTCGATGGTGGTGAAGGTTTTGGACGCGATCAGGAACAAGGTGTTCTCGGCCTTCAAGCCCTTGAGCACGCCTGCCAGTTCATGGCCATCCACGTTGGACACGAAATGAAAGCGCTTGCCCTCGATCACAAAATCCTGCAGCGCCAGCACCGCCATTTGCGGCCCCAAGTCCGAGCCGCCGATGCCGATGTTCACCACGTCGGTGATCTGCGCATCCGCACGCACCTGCTCGGCATAGGCCAGCATGGGTTTGAGCGTGTCATGCACCAGCTTCAACGGGGCGGCCAGCTCGCCCTGCAAAGAGCCTTCAGGCTGGCGCAGCAGCCAGTGCATCACGGCCCGGTCTTCGGTGTGGTTGATCGCCTCGCCTCGGAACATCGCATCGCGGTGCGCGGCCAGACCCGTTTGCCGGGCCAGCTCAATCAACAGCGCTTCGGTGGCGGCATCGGTGTGGTTTTTCGACAGGTCGGCAAACACATGCGGTGCCGACTGGCTCAGCGCATCGGCACGCCGTGCATCAGCCGCAAAAGCCGTGCGCAAATCAAAACCGGCAAAAACCTGCGCATGGTGCTGCAGGTTTGTCCAAGCGGGGGTCTGGTCACAACGCATAGGAGACTTTCAGTCAGTGGATCGCTTGCAAGGCAAGCTGCAAAAAGTTTGTAGGTCGGTGGCTTCAGTTTTGTAGGTCGGCGGCTTCAGCCCCGACATGGGCCTGCGCCAAATCCACATCTGTCGGACCTGAAGGTACCGACCTACAAAACACTCAGGGTTCAGACCTTCTTCATCAGGTCTTCAAGCTTCACAGCATCGGCACAAAAGGCGCGAATGCCTTCGGCCAGCTTCTCGGTGGCCATGGCGTCTTCGTTGAGCGCCAGGCGGAAAGAAGCTTCGTCATAGCTGACCGCTGGCAAGTCCATGCCCTTGGCGGCTTGCGCGTCCAGCGCTGCGGTCAATGGTGCCTCTGTGGCGGCCAACTGCGCCAGCAGCTCAGGGCTGATGGTCAGCAAATCGCAACCCGCCAACGCGGTGATCTGGCCGATGTTGCGGAATGACGCGCCCATGACTTCGGTGGCAATGCCGTGCTTTTTGTAGTGGTTGAAGATGGCCCGCACCGACTGCACGCCGGGGTCGTTGGCCTCGGACTTGGCCGCTTCGTCCCAAGCAGCGCCTGCGGTCTTTTTGTACCAGTCGTAAATGCGGCCCACAAAAGGCGAGATCAATTGCACCTTGGCCTGCCCACATGCCACCGCCTGGCAGAACGCGAACAAGAGCGTCAGGTTGCAGCGGATGCCCTCGCGCTCCAGCTCGGCCGCCGCTTGAATGCCTTCCCAGGTCGAGGCGATCTTGATCAGCACACGCTCGCGGGCAATGCCTTGCGCCTCGTACAGCGCCATGATGCGGCGTGCCCGCGCCACAGTGGCCGCGGTGTCAAAGCTCAAGCGGGCATCCACCTCGGTGGACACACGACCGGGAATGGTTTTCAGAATCTCGCAGCCAAAGCTCACCAGCAGGTGGTCCATCACCACGTCCAGGGGCTGGCCCCGGTGCGCGGCCACGGTTTCGGCCAGCAAGGGCGCGTACTCGGGCTTTTGCACCGCCTTCAAAATCAACGACGGGTGGGTGGTCGCGTCTT
>JACCDV010320089.1_pt1 | contig 14790 bp, 15 predicted proteins | sample 7446131 | NCBI WGS metagenome assembly JACCDV01 (sample SAMN15323448, study PRJNA562643) | freshwater metagenome | isolation source: river surface water | place: USA:Blue River Watershed | collected 2017-08-17 | reverse complement strand
TTGCTTCTTAAATATCCTTCTCCTCTACATCGTTAAAGGAGCGCCACGTGCCAGAGAATAAAGTCAGCTATGCCGGTCAAGTTGTTGTCATTACCGGTGCAGCTCGTGGCATCGGAGCCGCTACTGCACGACTCGTCGCAGAGCGCGGCGGAAAAGTCTTTGCACTCGATATTGCTCGTGATGGGTTAACTTCGCTACAGAAAGAGTTATCTCTTCCTGATAACCAAGTAGCTGTTATCGATCTTGGTAGCCAAACATCTGTAAAAGAGAACATTGATGCCATCTACAAAATCACTGGCCGAATCGATGCGCTCATCAACACAGCAGGCGTTGTTGGTCCAACAAACGTCAAAGTTGAAGATGTGAAGTGGGAGGATTTCGAATCCACTGTCCGCATCAACCTCTTTGGAACTGTCTGGCTCACTCAGGCGGTTGTGCCTTACATGAAGAAGGCTAAGTACGGCCGAATCGCACATGTGGCTTCAATTGCCGGCAAAGAAGGAAACCCAGGGATGACCCCTTACAACGTTTCTAAGTCAGGAATGATTGGCTTTGTAAAGGGCGTTGCCAAAGAGATTGCACCAGATGGAATCACCATCAACTCACTAGCACCTGCAGTTATTCGCACACCGATGAATGCTGATACCAGTGATGAAACTTTGAAGTACATGATTTCGCGTATCCCGATGGGTCGCGTTGGTGAAGCAGAGGAAGTTGCTGAGATCTTGGCCTTTATGGGATCGAGCGCATGCTCATTTACAACCGGCTTTACCTTTGATGCATCAGGTGGACGAGCTACCTATTAATTATCCTTCGTCAATCATCTCTGCATAAATCTGCGAACGGTAACTGACGCCGAGATCCTTGAAGATTTTCTTTAAATCTGACTTCACAGTGTTGACGCTAATGCCTTGGGCATCTGCAATCTCTTGATTATTGAGCCCCTTGATAACTAAGTGGACGGTTTCTTGGTGGCGCACGTTCAGGGCTTCAATCTTGCGCTTCATTGAAGCAGTAGGCGGCTCGAGAGTAACAACTTTCTTTTCGCGAGCTTTATCAAGATATGTTTCAAAGAGGCGACCTAGGGTTCGAAGTAGCTCTAAGTCACGGCTCTTTCCGGGCGCTGCAGTTCCGAATGCAAGAGATAGGCAGTAACTTGAATCTTTGCTCCAATGAATTGGTTGGCAGAGAATCTCTTCGATACCGAGTTTTTCTCTAAAGAGAGCGCTCTGTGGGTACTTCTCTAACCACGCCTCTTTGCTTGGAAGATAAACATCGTTGCCAGAGTTGAGGCAATCTATTGTCGGAAACTGTGTCGTGGTACGGAGCCAGCTCAAACCAACTAAAGATTCTTGATCTAAGCCAGAGCTGCCAAGGATAAAGAGTTCACCTGTTGCGCTCTTTTCAGTCAGCGCGACATAGACAGCGTTATCTTCGGCGAGAACGTTCTTGTGGAGGTTACCCAGTATCTCCTGCAAATCAGAAGGGCTGCCAAGCAGATATGCGGCAAAGTCTTCAACTCTCTTCACACGCCTAGTATCTGGCATAAATCAAAGAAATCTCTGTGAATTGAAATAAGAGATAAAAAAGGTGCGCAGTAACAGTAGCCCCGACGGGATTCGAACCCGCGTAGCTGGCTTGAGAAGCCAGAGTCCTAGGCCGCTAGACGACGGGGCCCTAGTTCTTCAATTTCACAAGGCCTACGGCCTTTGAAATCTTCTTCAATTTCACAAGGCCTTAGGCCTTTGAAATCTTCTTCAATTTCACAGCAAACAACATGTACTGCGCTGGGGTACCAGGACTCGAACCTAGACTTACTGAACCAGAATCAGCAGGGCTGCCAATTACCCCATACCCCAATAACTTTTTTGCGCTTGGCGGCGCAAGGCAGAAGTTTACCTCAAGAAAAGAGGGCGAATTTACAGCGATAAAGCCAGCGAAATACGTGCAAGGCAGGCCTGCTTACCGAGCAACTCCATCGATTCAAAGAGCGGCGGTGAGATCGTGCTGCCTGTTGTTGCAATACGCAGAGCGGTAAATGCAATACGTGGCTTAAGACCCATCTCTTCAATCAGCGAGGCGCGCAGTGCGGCTTCAATTGATTCATGGTTCCAGGTTGAAAGCTGCTCTAAATCAGATTGAGCGCGCTTTAAGATTGACTTAGCGCTCTCATCATTTACCTTAGAGACTGCATCGCTATCGATGGCAAACTCTTTGACAAAGAGGAATTTCAAGAGCTGTGGAGCTTCATCCAATTTCACAATACGCTCTTGGATAAGTGGAAGCGCCTGCTTTACGAGGGCAATCTCTTCATCTGTGCCTTGGATGATTCCAGCCTTCTTAAGGAAGGGAATAGTCCACTGCGCAAAATCTTCAAGGCTTAAGGCGCGAATCTTGTCGCCATTAATTGCCTCAAGTTTCTTCATATCAAAACGAGCTGGTGAAGAGTGAACTTTCTCTACTGTAAAGAGCTCTGTGAGCTCCTTCATCGAGATGTTTTCACGATCATCACCTGGTGACCAACCAAGTAGCGCCAAGTAATTGCAGATTGCCTCTGGTAAATATCCTTGTTCGCGATACCAGGCGATAGAAACTTCGCCATTGCGCTTGGAAAGCTTGGCATTATCTTGACCCATCACAAATGGAAGATGGGCAAATGCTGGGTAATCTGCAGGGGCAACGCCCATCGCCTGATAGACGCGAATCTGTCGTGGTGTGGATGAAAGGAGATCTTCACCGCGCAATACGTGAGTAACGCCCATCAAGACATCATCGACAGCTACGGCCAAGGTATAGAGCGGTGAGCCATCGGCGCGCACGAGAACAAAGTCAGGAACAAACTTGTGATCGAAGGTGACCTCACCGCGGATTTCATCAACAAAAGTTGTTGTGCCATCAGGCATACGCATACGGACTACACCTTCACGGCCCTGCGCCTTAAAGGCAGCAATCTGTTCTGCAGTTAAATCGCGACAGTGGCCGTTGTAGCCTGGAGCAACGTTGGCTTTACGTTGTTCTTCGCGGACTGCCTCAAGTTCTTCTGGTGAGCAGTAGCAGTAATAAGCATCCTTCTGATCGAGAAACTTCTGCGCCCATTCAGCATAGATATCTAAACGTTGTGATTGCAGGTATGGACCATTAGGGCCACCAACTTCTGGGCCCTCATCCCACTGCAGACCGAGCCACTTCAAGGTATCGATAGCTGCCTGAATGTATTCATCAGTGACGCGAGTGGTATCGGTATCTTCAATACGGAAGAGGAATGTGCCACCGGTGTGACGCGCGTACGCCCAATCAAAGAGCGCGGTGCGGATATTTCCGACATGCAGATCACCTGTTGGTGATGGTGCAAAACGTACCTTTACCTTTTTAGCGCTCATGCTCGTGCACTCACCTTATTTGTTAGTTGGCCAAGACCCTCGATGGAGATTGCAACGGTAGATTTTTCAGGCATTGGCCCGATTCCTGCAGGCGTACCTGTGATGATGACATCTCCCGGAAGCAGCGTCATCACCTGCGTAACAAAGTGCACGATATCAGCGACTTTAAAGATCATGTCCGAGAGCTTGGCATCTTGCTTGATTTCACCATTAAGCGTTGTGGTGATGCGCTGATTGCCCGGAACAAACTCTGTCTCAATCCATGGGCCTATTGGACAGAAGGTGTCGAAAGATTTGGCGCGCATCCACTGCCCATCCTTCTTCTGGATTTCGCGACAGGTAACATCATTTGCCATTGTGTAACCGAAGATCACATCGTTGACGCGTTCTTTCGGAACTTCCTTGCAAACGCGACCGATAACAATGGCCAGCTCTGCTTCGTAATCAATAGTTGGAGCGATAGCTGGCCAGACGATGGTGTCGCCCGGTCCTATCACTGCGGTATTTGGCTTTAAAAAGATGATGGGTTCATCTGGCACAACACCACCCATCTCAACAGCGTGATCGGCATAGTTCTTTCCGACAGCCACAATCTTGGAGCGAGGAATAACTGGCGCCAAGAGGCGGACCTTGGTCAGCTCGACCTTAGCTGCGGTCTTTTGAATACCGTGATAGATCGGATCTCCCGAGATGATTGAGATCTGATTATCGTCTTCCAGAATTCCATAGAGCGGGTCGCTACCAAGTCCTGCATCAGGTTGTGGAGAGAATCGAACGACGCGCATTGGCCAATCTTATCTTTTGTGAGGCGATATTCCTAAAGCGAGGTTGCTTCGCCGCCAGAGTTGATATAGAAAAGTGTTGCAGTTGGTGAAAAATCCTTGATCGCCTTGCTATTTGCAGGTTGCGCACCACATGCAACAACGCTTTCAATTCCAGTAATTCCTGATGCAAGAGCTACCGTCAGTACCGCTTCGAAGGCATCAAGATTGAGTGATGGCGAAGAGATATTGATGGCGACATATGTGCGTCCAGTGTTATCGCGTAGAGCTGCAGCCTGAGTTGCTCCGCTGCGCGCTAAAGTTGCAGTTGCAAGGGTGACTAGCTTTTGATCTTCTGGGTTATTCACCTTCAGCAACCTCCTTCTCAACGCGTTCAATAATAACTGAGCTAATGCGGCGTCTGCGGCCGATTGGGCGCTCTGATGTCACAGACCATCCATGTAAATCAATAGTTGAGCCGGCAATTGGCACACGCCCTAGTTTTTCAGCCATGTAGCCACCGATAGTGTCGACATCTTCATACTCTTCACGATCGATTTCAATGCCAAGTTCATCAGCTAAATCTTCCACGTGCATAGTGGCTTTTGCGCGAGCCTTCTTATCGCTAATCCAAGTAAAGGTTTCTACCCCATCGTCATATTCATCTGCAATCTCGCCGACGATTTCTTCGATGATATCTTCGATGGTAATGATTCCAGCAGTTCCACCGTATTCATCGACGACAATCGCTAAGTGAATCTGATCGCGCTGCATCTCTTTGAGTAGCTCTGCCGCCTCTTTATTTTCAGGGACAAAAACTGCAGGGCGAATATGTTGTTCAACTTTTTCAGTTGTTTCTGCCTCATGGTGATCAAGTGCGCGTTTTGCTAAATCTTTTACGTAAGCAATACCAATGATGTTATCGATACCGGTGCCGACTACAGGAATGCGCGAATAGCCAGAACGAAGAGCCAAAGAGAGTCCTTGACGAAGAGTCTTATCGCTCTCAATCCAGACCATATCTGTGCGTGGAACCATCAGTTCGCGCACCAAGGTATCGCCGAGTTCAAAGACGTTGTGAATCATCTCGTGCTCATCGGATTCAACTAACCCTCGATTGTGGGCATGATCCATCAGGTCGCGTAGCTCGTTCTCATTGGTGAAAAGACCTGCGGCAAAGCCTTTAAATGCCAGCTTTAACTTCTTACGAATTTTGATCACTTCTGTGACCACTCCTTCACTATCTTCTCTTGTAGAGCGAACATAACTTTTTCCTCGTCAGGATCGGCATGGTCATAGCCGAGGATATGTAAGAGGCCATGGGTAGCCAATATATAGATTTCATGTTCAGTGCTATGACCCGCTTCTAGCGCCTGCTTTGCTGCAACTGCTGGTGCAATCACAATATCTCCGAGCGTGACGATATCGCCTTTCTTTTCAGGCATATCCATCGGAAATGAAAGTACATCGGTTGGACCTGGTTCATCCATCCACTTGATATGAAGTTCTTCCATCTCTTGTGGATCAACAAAGGTCAGAGAAATTTCGCACTCAGGATTGAGCTCCATATAGTCGATGCCAAAGTTAAGCAGAGTATGCATCTGACTTTCGGGCACCAAAGCGCCAGAGCGATTTACTAGTTCAACGGTCATATGTAATTAGTTGTTACGAATTGGGCGAGGGACTGATTTAGCCGCCTCAAATGTGTCGTATGCCTTAACAATGTCACCAATCAAGCGATGGCGAACAACATCTTCGGAAGTGAGATCCATAAATGAGATATCGGCAACCCCGCCCAAAATATCGCGGATGACGCCAAGTCCAGAACGTTGTCCATTTGGCAGATCGGTCTGTGTGACATCGCCGGTGATTACCATCTTGGAACCAAAGCCAAGGCGGGTAAGGAACATCTTCATCTGTTCAGGTGTGGTGTTTTGTGCTTCATCCAAGATAATGAATGCATCGTTGAGTGTGCGCCCACGCATAAATGCCAGCGGCGCAACTTCGATAACACCAGTCTGCATCAAGCGCGGAATTGCTTCGACATCAATCATGTCATGGAGCGCATCAAAGAGCGGGCGTAGATATGGATCGATCTTTTCACCCAGTGTGCCGGGTAGGAATCCCAACTTTTCGCCTGCTTCAACTGCAGGGCGAGACAAGATGATGCGATTTACCTTCTTCGCTTGAAGAGCTGCAACAGCCTTAGCCATCGCTAAATATGTCTTTCCAGTTCCAGCAGGACCAATGCCAAAGGTAATTGTGTTCTCTTCAATCGCATCGACATAGAGCTTCTGATTTGCTGTCTTCGGTCTAATGGTGCGACCGCGATTGGAAACGATATTGAGTGAGAGAACTTCCGCAGGGCTCTGTACGGGTTCTGCCTCCAACATAGTAATCGAACGCTTCACGGCATCAACTGTGAGCACTTGTCCCGAGCGAATCACAAGCATCATCTCGTTGAGAAGTTTCTCCATCGCGATGCAATCGATATGTGGCCCGCGAAGAGTGATTTCGTTGCCACGAACTGTGACATTTACTGAAGGAAAGGCCGCCTCAATTGCCAACATATTTGCGTCATTAGCTCCGACGAGTGAAACCATCGGAATGGCTGGTGGGACCGTAATTAAAAGGCGTTCCATATGGATGAAAATCTATCGGTATTGGTGTGAAATCACCACACGGAAAGGGCGGTGTTGACCGCGGCAAGCGCTGCCAAGCCAGCATGTGCCGAGCGAAGTACTGGACGGCCCATCAGAGCCACCTTGGCGCCACTTTCCGCAAAAAGGTTGACCTCTTCATCTGTAAGCCCACCCTCTGGGCCGATGATGATGACAACGTTGCGGCAACCTGGTTGAACAAGCTCAGAGACCTTCTGTGTTGCAGATTCATGAAAGACAATCGCTAGATCAGCTTTAGCGATCTCATCAACTACAAGATTAGTTGAGGCTACTCCCATTACCTGCGGAATACGAAAACGTCGTGATTGCTTACTTGCTTCACGCGCTGTGACTTGCAGTTTTTCAATCTTGTCATCAGATTTACCGATGCTGCGTGCAGCTTTCCACATCACAATTTGATCTACGCCGCCTTCAGTGCAGAGCTCAATAGTTTCCTTGATGCGATCGCCCTTTGGAATTGCTTGAATTACAGAGAAGCTAACGCCCAGCGCTTCTTGATAGCCACTTTCTAAGACCTTTACTTGTGCAGATTTTTTGCCAGCTGTCACCACTTGGACGCTTGACCAGCGACCTGCACCATCAGAGAGATTGAAGATTTCGCCGGTGCCGATGCGCAGTACTCGGACTGCATGGACAGCATCTTCGTTATCGAATTCGTAGATCTGGCCTACTTCAGTAGGAAGATCGTCGACAAAGAAAAGGCTCAGCATTAGCGGCCGAAGGCATCTCTGAATTTAGAGAACAAGCCTTCGCGGTGCCCCTTAATCTTTACATCGCCATCTCGTTCACCGCGTGACTTTGCAAACTCCTTTAGGAGCTTCTCTTGGTCGCGGCTTAACTTCTGCGGAGTTGCTACATCAACATGAACAATTAAATCTCCGCGGTGGGTACTGCGCAGACGCGTCATTCCCTTACCTTTCACAGAGAGCATCGAACCGCTCTGGGTACCGGCCTTGATATCGACCTTTACTGGGCCATCAAGAGTTTCTACGTTAACGGTTGTGCCGAGTGAAGCCGCAGCAATTGAGACTTCAATAGCCACATGTAAGTTATCGCCATCGCGAAGTAAGAACTCATGCTCCTTCTCAACGATTTCAACATAGAGATCACCGGCAGGGCCGCCACCAGCACCTACTTCTCCACGACCAGCTAACTGAATGCGATTTCCTGTTTCTACGCCCGCTGGAACTTTGACGTTAATGGTCTGTCGTGCGCGTACACGTCCATCGCCAGCACATTCGCGGCACGGATCTGTAATAACGCTGCCGTAACCAGAACAATTATTACACGGCCTAGATGTCATTACCTGACCCAAGAAAGATTTCTGCACGAATTGAGTTTCACCGCGCCCCCTACAGACAGGACACATAGATGGTGCAGAGTTATTGGCAGTTCCTTGTCCTTCGCACTTGGTACAGACAACTGCTGATTCGAGAGTGATATCGCGATCGGTACCAAAGCAGGCTTCATTGAGATCTACCTCAATGCGAATCAGCGCATCTTGTCCCTGGCGCATACGTGGACGTGGTCCGCGATTTCCACCGCCACCAAAGAATGCATCCATGATGTCGCTAAAGCCACCGCCGCCGAATCCCCCACCAAAACCTCCGCCAAAACCTTGTCCACCCATGTCATATTGCTGACGCTTCTGGGCATCACTTAAGACATCGTAGGCAGCGGTTACCTCTTTAAACTTGTTCTGAACTTCAGGATCTGGATTTACATCGGGATGAAGTTCGCGCGCAATCTTGCGATAGGCCTTCTTAATTTCATCCTGAGATGCGCTGCGATCAATGCCTAAGAGATCGTAATAATCAGCCATTACTTAGCACTCTCTGTGATAAAACGGCTGACATAGCGAGCCACTGTTGAAACTGCTGCAATTGAGCTGGCGTAATCCATACGAGTAGGCCCAAGAATTCCAAGCGAGGCATCAGAGCCGTATCCCACTGTCACAAGTGAGGTTGTCTGCAAGCTGCTCTCTGCTTGTTCGCTACCAATTGTTACGTGCACTGTGGAATGAGCATCTCCGAGCAGGCGCAGTAATACAACTTGTTCTTCCAGCGCTTCCAGAATCGGTGAGAGCGTTGCACCTAAATCTTCGCCAGAGCGAGCAAGGTTTGCAGTTCCAGAAATAGCCATCATTTCGCGCCCATGTGAATCGCCAATATTGGGGTACTTCACAACTGCAACCTGCTTGGTGATATCGGCAAGTAACTTAGCGCTGCGCTTAACAACATCATCGAGATCAATGGCGCCTTCTAAGAAAGTTTCAATAGCGCGACGTTCTGCAGTTGATAGCGGTTTAACCGTTGCCAACTTATCTACAAAGAGGCGGTAGCCACGATCGGTGGGAATTCGACCAGCGCTTGTATGAGGTTGAGTAATCAAACCTTCTTCTTCAAGAACCGCCATCTCATTGCGGATGGTGGCAGGGCTGATGCCAAGAGCGCGCTTATCAGCGATTGCCTTCGACCCAACCGGTTCTTGGGTTTGGACATATTCATCGACGATTGCTCGCAGAATCTCGAGGCGGCGATCAGTTGTCATGGTTTGGCAATCTTATCGCTTGCCAATTAACGAAGCATTTCATGGGTGATGCGGTCGGCAATGAGCCGCCCAGTCGCAGTCAGCGCCAAAGAGTCTTCTCGCTCAATAACATGGCCGCTCTTGATGTACTCCATGCTTCGTTCGTATTGCGCCACAGTCAAAGCAGCCTTCCTTACGCCCTGTGGCATACGAATGGCGAGCATGATGTATTCAGATTTCTTCTCATCATCTCCCAGAGTTTCAGAGTCTTTGATTGGTGAGCCACCAGCAAAGACCTTCTCCTTGTATGCGTTCGGGTGTTTCACATTCCAGAAACGCTTCTGATTGATATGTGAGTGCGCACCAGGTCCAAGGCCCCACCAATTATTTGATTTCCAATAGGCAATATTGTGGCGACATTCATGTCCTGGCTTTGACCAGTTAGAAAGTTCATACCACTTAAGACCCTTTTGCAGACATTGTTGATCTACGAGCAGATACATATCTGCCATCAAATCATCATCAGGCATTGTGTATTCACCGCGCTTAATCTGCGCCGCCAGCTTTGTGCCCTCTTCAACGATGAGTGCGTATGCGCTGATGTGATCAATATTGAGCGAGAGCGCCTCTTTCACAGTTGCCGCCCAATCACTCAGTGATTCACCTGGCGCTCCATAGATAAGGTCAACGCTGACTGATGCAAACCCTGCTGCGCGCGCCACATCAACAGCTTTTCTTACATTCTCAGGGTTGTGGGTGCGGTCTAGAACTTTCAACACTTCTGGGTTGGCCGATTGCATTCCGAATGAGATGCGATTAAATCCAACAGAGATCAACTCATTGAGCTTGTCTTGCGTGACAGAATCTGGGTTTGCTTCAAGGGTGATTTCACAATCTTCGGTAACCCCGTTACGAGCCTTAATCGCTGCAATGACTCTGCCCAGATCCTTCGGTGGAAGCAGAGATGGGGTTCCTCCCCCAAAGAAGATTGTGGGAACTACATCTGTGGGCGTTGTTGCAAGCTCTTGGAGAACAGCATCGATGTAATCGCCTGAAACAATCTCGAGTGTTGCACCATCTTGTAGTTCGGCAGGTGTGTAAGTATTAAAGTCGCAATAGCCGCAACGTCTTACGCAGTAAGGAATATGGACGTAATACGAGAGCATGACCAACTAGCCTTCGAGCTTGCGCGCTGCTTTAATCTTCTCGATATCAGCATCGGTAGCAAGGGCTGCAACGAAGGCTTCTTGTGGAACTTCAACGCGTCCCACCATCTTCATGCGCTTCTTGCCTTCCTTCTGCTTCTCAAGAAGTTTGCGCTTACGTGAAATATCTCCGCCGTAGCACTTAGCGAGAACATCTTTACGAATCGCACGGATTGATTCGCGGGCGATAATGCGAGAGCCAATAGCGGCCTGAATAGGGACTTCGAACTGCTGGCGTGGGATGAGTTCACGCAACTTGCCGGTCATCATCACGCCATATGAATAAGCCTTATCGCGGTGAACAATTGCGCTGAAGGCATCTACTGCTTCGCCTTGCAACAAGATATCTACCTTGACCAAGTTACCTTCTTCATCGCCCATCTCTTCATAATCTAGGGATGCGTATCCACGAGTACGGCTCTTAAGCTGATCAAAGAAGTCGAAGACGATTTCAGCAAGGGGCAAGGTGTAGCGAATTTCTACACGGTCTTCGGAGATGTAATCCATCCCCAGCATCACACCGCGACGATCTTGGCAGAGCTCCATGATGGTTCCGATAAATTCAGCAGGCGCCAAAATAGTTGATTTAACGATTGGCTCTTTTACATTATTGATCTTGCCATCAGGAAACTCTGATGGATTAGTAACAATGTGCTCTTTGCCATCTTCCATAGTCACGCGATAAACCACGTTAGGTGCAGTTGAAATCAAGTTGAGCTTTGCTTCGCGCTCAAGGCGTTCGCGCACGATTTCCATATGAAGCAGTCCAAGGAAGCCACAACGGAAGCCGAAGCCAAGAGCGGCAGAGCTCTCTGGTTCATAGACAAGAGCCGCATCATTGAGTTGCAGCTTTTCTAGCGCATCGCGCAAGACAGGAAAGTCGGCGCCATCGAGTGGGAAGAGACCAGAGAAGACCATTGGCTTTGGATCTTTATACCCACCCAGAGGTTCCTTTGTTGGGCGTGCAAAGTTGGTGATGGTGTCACCGACTCGTGATTGGCGAACATCTTTTACACCGGTAATTAAATAACCTACTTCACCAACACCTAAGCCCTTTGATGGCAGTGGTTCTGGGGAGATAACACCAACTTCAAGAGCTTCGTGCTTTACGCCAGTTGAATACATCTGAATCTGCTCGCGAGGATTAATGCGTCCATCGACAACGCGCACATAAGTAACAACGCCGCGATATGCATCGTAGACAGAGTCAAAGATGAGTGCGCGTGCAGGTGCGTCGGGATCTCCAACAGGAGCCGGAATCAAATGAATGATCTGGTCAAGTAGATCAGCTACGCCGTCGCCAGTTTTACCGGATACGCGCAAGACATCTTCAACTTTGCAGCCAATGAGTCCAGCAAGTTCTGCAGCAAACTTTTCTGGTTGTGCGTTGGGAAGATCAATCTTGTTGAGCACCGGAATGATGGTGAGGTTGTTCTCCATCGCCAGATATAGATTGGCCAGAGTCTGCGCTTCGATTCCTTGCGCACAGTCGACGAGCAAGACAGCGCCTTCGCAGGCGGCAAGTGAGCGCGACACTTCGTAGGTAAAGTCAACGTGTCCGGGTGTATCAATCATGTTGAGGACATATTCCTGTCCATCAATACCGCTGCGCCATGGCAGACGCACTGCCTGAGATTTAATGGTGATGCCGCGTTCGCGTTCAATATCCATACGGTCTAGATATTGGGCGCGCATATTGCGAGCTTCGACGACTTCAGTAATTTGGAGCATGCGATCGGCCAGAGTTGATTTGCCGTGATCGATGTGGGCAATGATGCAGAAATTACGAATCTGCGCTGGATTAGTTGAGGCTGGTTGAGGCGCCTTGGCAATCGAGATTGCAGGCACTTAAGAGACCGTTACCTTCGAATTATCTTTTGAAGAAGCGGCGAAATTAACGAACGCCGGCTTTAGCTGCAGCCTTAGCCATTGAAGACTTCTTATTTGCAGCAGCGTTCTTGTGAATAACGCCCTTTGAGACTGCAACATCGAGAGCCTTGGATGCTGCGCGGAGTTCAGCGGTAGTTACAGCAGCGTCACCCTTAGCAACTGCTTCGCGGAACTTGCGAACAGCTGTCTTGATTGATGATGAGACAGACTTGTTGCGAAGGTATGCCTTCTCGTTTGTCTTAATACGCTTGATCTGCGACTTGATATTTGCCACGTGTATTGCTCCGATTTATCTGTTTTAGCCAAACCTTGTGATTTGTGCAGGAGCGTAGGTTATCAGCGCGGGGCTATGACCCCAAAATCGAGATTTACCGCGCGGAACGGGCAGCGGCGATGGTCCGAAGGGCTTTTTCCAGCGCATAAATCGGGTCAGATGAGGCCCCCTTCACATCAGCATCTGCCTGGGCGATCGCGATAACAGCAGATGCGATTCCACGAGGAGTCCATGATTGTAATTGGCGACGCGCCTTATCAATCTGCCAAGGCGCCATTCCAAGCTGTCCTGCAAGTTCAAATGATTTAGCGCCGCGACTGACTCCAGAAACTTTCGCCATAGAACGTAGCGATGAAGCGATGGCCGATGTGACCATTACAGGATCTGTACCTGTTTCAAGAGCGCTGCGCAAGGTAACGAGTGCGATTGGCAGATTACCTTCAATAGTTGCATCGGCGACATCAAAGCCTGTTGTCTCAATTCGTCCCTGATGGAATTTATCAACGATTTTTTCATCAATAGCGCCGGCAGGTGCATCGAGTGAAATCTGTGAAACTGCCTGTTGCAATTCACGAAGGTCGCTACCGAGTGCGCCAACCAACGCTTTGATTGCACCGGGTGTTGCCTTGCGACCAGAATCAATAAATAAATCTCTGACGAAGCTCTCTTTATCCGCTTCTTTTTTAATCGCATCGCAGGCGATGGTTTCAGGCTTTGCCTTCTTAATCGCATCGAGGAGCGCTTTGCCTTTGACTCCGCCTTTATGCACAAAGATCACTGTCATCGTTGGATCAGGAGAATCTAGGTAGCGCGTTACTTCCTCTTTGGAATCTTCGGGCAGATCTTGTAAATCTTTAATAATCAGAGTGCGCCGTTCAGAAAATAGCGAGGGCGCTAGCGCATCGGCGATATCACCAGGCAGCGCATCACTGGCAGCGATTGTGGTGATCTCAGAGTTTTCCTCTTTAGATTGCGCAACCAGCTTGGCGAGGGCGCGATCAGCAAGAGCGCCTTCAGAGCCGAGCAAGAGATAGAACGAGTTCATATATCTCCTTTTCGGCTGCCGTCTTTCTACCTCTAGATAGTACTCAGTACCAAGAAAATAACCGAGTCCAACGTTTGGCTCGTTGCACGGTTAGTCGATGATCTGTGGCGCGAACTGCCACTGCCCCATCTCTATCGGTACGCAGAACTCTAGTCCCTGTGCGCTCGAGGGCGGTGAGGACCTCAGGTGCAGGATGGCCAAAGGTGTTTTCAACACCGACGCTGATAATTGCTAGCTGCGGTGAGAGCTCTGTCATCAATTGAAAATCTTGGTAGCGCGATCCGTGATGTGAGACTTTATAGATATCTACTTCACCAATTTTTCCAAGGAGCCGCTCTTGCGCCAAGGGTTCTAGATCTCCGGCTGCAAAGAGAGTGAAATCTTTACTGCGTATCGTCGTTGCAATACTTGAGTTATTGGGACTGTAGCCATCACCATCTGGCCAATGCACTGTGATGTGGTATTCGCCAATCTGCGCAGTGGTTCCTGCATAAATGTTTCCGTACCACGTTTGACCGATGGTGCGTCTTTTCTTGGCACCCAACAGACCGCCGACATGATCTGCATGTGAATGAGTGAGGATTAACAAGGGAATCTCTTTGATTCCCAATTGATGCAGACAGCGATCAATGAGTTCAGGGTCTGGGCCCACATCAATCACAATGGCTCGCTTATTCTGCAGGTTAAGTACTAGCGCATCACCTTGGCCAATATCGCAATTGGCAATCTGCCAATCACCCGCTGGAAAACGCTGTAGCCAAGTAAAAGAGAGAATCAGTATTAAGAGAACTGCGGCAGCTTTTCGTCTGCCCCAGACTAAGAGAGCAATCAGGAATACAGCTGTAACAAATCCGTAAAGCCCTGTGCGCAGCGTGAATACAGGAAAGCGGGCGCTCCATTCAGCAATCTCTGTAATCCAGAGCGCAAAAGGTTTAATGAGCGCCACCAGCAACTGCGCTCCCAAAGGCGTGAGGGGCGCAATTAGCGCTGCAATAAATCCCACAATCGTTATCGGTGTTACGGCT
>JACCDV010499547.1_pt1 | contig 14791 bp, 7 predicted proteins | sample 7446131 | NCBI WGS metagenome assembly JACCDV01 (sample SAMN15323448, study PRJNA562643) | freshwater metagenome | isolation source: river surface water | place: USA:Blue River Watershed | collected 2017-08-17 | reverse complement strand
CAAGCACCCATTGCCCGCCCACGGGCTTCAGGCTCACGCATTTGAGGCGCGCACCCATGACCTGCGGCTGGGCTGTGAGGTTGGGCCAGACGGGGGTGACGGCCACAACTTCGTCGCCCGCATCGACCAGGGCCTGAAAGGCCAGCATCAGGGCGTTCACGCCGCCCGAGGTGATGGCGATGCGGTCCATGCCGATCTGGCCATGCAGGCCCGTCATGTAGTCGGCCACGGCCTGGCGCAGCTCGGGCAGGCCCAGGTTGTGGGAATAGAAGGTTTCGCCGCGTTGCAGCGATTCGATGGCCGCCTGGCGCACCACCTCGGGCGTGACCTCGTCGGACTCGCCAAACCAGAAGGCCAGCACATCCGATCGGCCCATGCCCGCGTTGGCGACTTCGCGGATGCGGGATTCTTCAAGGTCAAGAACGGTCTGGCGCAGGAAAGGAATTGAATTCATCCCTCCATGCTAACCAGCCAGACACGCCAAAGCTGTCGCCTCTTGGCGAAGCCCATGGCCCTGCCTAAGATGAACAGACAACAGGGAGGAAGACATGCAAAGACGCATCACCGTGATCGCACTGGGCGTGTGGCTGGCCGGAATGGGGCTCGGGTCCGTTGCGGCACAGGCCAGCAGCGGGCGCTCTGCCCGAGGCCGCAAGCCGCCCGTGGACAAGGGCCCCGCCGAAACGCGTGCCGAGCGCGACAAGCGGCTGCAGCGCGAATGCAAAGGCAAGCCCAATGCAGGCGCCTGCGAAGGCTACGGCAACTAGCCCCACCATTGCGCCAAGCCACTGGCCCGCACGCTAGGCCGGGCGATGGCGGCTTCGAGCAAACCGACCTCGGCCTCGATCAGGGTGAACTGCTCGCGTGCCCGGGTGATGCCGGTGTAGACCAGCTCACGGGTGAGCAACTCGGCACCGCCAGGAGGCAGCACCAGGGCCGTGTGCTCGAACTCGGAGCCCTGGCTTTTGTGCACCGTCATGACAAAGGCCGTTTCAACCTGTGCCAGTCGCATGACGCTGACCGAGCGCAGGGCCTCGCCGTCGAGGAACCAGACCTTGAGCTTGCCTTCGAGGTTGGGCAGCGTGACCCCCACATCGCCGTTGAACACGCCCAGTTGCGCATCGTTGCGGGTGACCATGACCGGTCGCCCGGCAAACCACTCGCCTTGCGGCTTGAGCAGACCTTGCTCAGCCAGCGCCTTTTGCACGGCAGCGTTAAGCCCCTGGGTGCCCCAATCGCCTTGGTGCACCGCGCACAGGATGCGAAAGCGCTCAAAAGCCTGGAGCACACCGCGCACCCAGTCGGCATGGGCCTGCTCACCCTGCCCTGCCGGACCTTGCTGCAGGCGCTGCAAACAGTCGGCATACGAGGGCTGACCGCCTGTGCCCAGCGCCAGGGCGCACACGGCCTGCGGGCTGCCCGGCTGCAAGGCCGCCACAGGCGCAGCGGCATCGGCCAAAGTGGCACGCGCGGCCACAGCGTCGCCACGGTTGACGGCCAGGGCCAACTGGCCAATGGCACCCTTGAAGCGGCGGCTTTGGCGCAGCATCACGGTCTGCTGGGCCAGCACAGGGGCTTCGCCCGCAGCCAGGAATGTGTGGGGCAAGGTTTGACCTGTGACGGCCTGCACAAAGTCTGCGGTAGCCGCGCTGTAGCGGCCTGCCGCCGCATCGCGGCAGAGGTCGCCGAGCACCGCGCCGGCTTCGACCGAGGCGAGCTGGTCCTTGTCGCCCAGCAGCACCAGCCGCGCCGTGGGCGGCAAGGCTTGCAGCAGTGCGTCCATCATCTCCAGGTGGACCATCGAGGCTTCGTCAACGATGAGCATGTCGACGTCGAGCAGGTTGGCCGCATGGTGGCGGAACTGGCGCGTGTCGGGCCGTGCGCCCAGCAGCGCATGCAGCGTGCGGGCGGGCCCCATGCGGGCGATCAATGCACCCAGATCCAGACCGCTGTCTGCGGGCACCTGCATCTGCAGCGCCACCAGCGCCTGGTCGATGGATTGTTTGAGCCTTGCGGCCGCCTTGCCGGTGGGTGCAGCCAGCGCCACGCGCAGCGGGCTGCCTGCCCCGTGCAAGGCCAGCAACAAGGCCAGCAGACGCGCTGCGGTGTAGGTCTTGCCGGTGCCGGGGCCACCGGTGATGACCGACAGCCTGGCCCGCAATGCCACCGCGCAAGCGACCTTTTGCCAGTCCGTGTCCGCAGCGCCTTGCGACGCGGGCACAAAGAAACGGTCCAGCCAGCGGCGGGCAGCAGCGGCGTCCACCGCCAGCGGTTCGCTCGCACGCTGCAACAGGCCTTGCCCCACCCGCTGTTCGTAACCGGCATAGCGGCGCAGGTAAAGCAGTGGCGCGTGTGGCGGCCCGCCCAGCACCAGGGGCTGTCTTTGGTCAGGCGCATCACTGCCCCGCACGCACCGCCCCTGCAGGGCGGCCAGCCAGTCGGGCACCGTGGTGGGCAGGTGCGCCCACAGCGCCCGCAGGCCTTGCGGCGCATCCGCCTGTGCAGCAGGCCAGCCCAGCAGGGCCAGTGGCGGTTGGCACAGGGCCTGCACAGGCAGGCAGGTGTGGCCCCGCCCCTCCACCTGCGCCAGCAAGGCGGCCGCCACCAGCAGTGCAGGCTGCGCCTGCGGGTCCAGGCGCAGCAGCTGCGCTGCGAGTGCGCTGTCGATGTGGCGCAGCAGGCCTTGGGCTGTCCAGAGGTTCAGCCATTCCAGGGTTTGCGCAGCGTTCAGGCCCGGGCTGTCGTTCAGCCAATCCATTTGTGCTGCGGGTGCGGGCGTCTTGCGTGCGGACTTGTTCAAACTCATGGACTGACCTCCGCACTCAGCATGGCGTCCAGGCCGTCCAGCAACTCGATGGGCGCGGGCAAGGTGCAGCAGCCCTGCGCCGGGCCGTCGATGCCGCGCAGGAACAGGTACACCGCGCCGCCCAGTTGCCGCGCCGGATCGTAAGCCGCCCCCAGGCGGGCACGCAGCAATCGGTGCATTGCCAACATGTACAGCGCAGCCTGCACGTCGTAGCGGTGGTGGGCCATGGCGTCGGCCAGGGCTTGCGGGGTGTAGGCCGCATCGCCAGGGCCGAGGTGGTTGGATTTGTAGTCGTGCACCCAGTAGCGACCGCCGTGTTCGAACACCAGGTCGGCAAAGCCCATCAGCATCCCGTGCAGCTGTGCATCGAGCAGTTGCGGGCGGCTCACGCCCGCCAGCAGGTGCTGGCGGCACAGCGCATCCACCTCGCGGGCATGCAATCGCTCGGCGGGCAGCCAGAACTCCATCTCGGGCAGCACGGTTTGCAGGGCCTGCAGGGACGCGTTCGGTCCCGGCAGGGGCTGCGCGACCACGCGGGTCAGCCACTGCACCACATCGTCGGCCTGGCTTGTGTAGCCTGCGCGTTCGCAGCGCTGCTTCAAGCGCTCGGCCTTGGCCTCGTCCAGCGCAAAGCCATCGGCGGCCAGCCATTCGAGCTGGTCGTGCAAAAAGTTGCCCGCCGTCGGGCCCTTGGCAAAACCGTGCCACGGGGCGAGTCGCGTCACAGGCTCGGGCAGCGGCGCATCGTCTTGCGGGGGTTCGTCGTCAGCCGGACGGGGGATGGCACTGTGCAGTGTGGGTTGCGATGCCAGGTCGCGGGCCAGCCGCGAAAAACTCGCGATCGTCCAGGTCTTGTCGATGCGCACGGTGCAGCTCAGGGCCTCGCGCCATGCGGTGGCTTGTGCGGGCTTGGCCAGACGGGTCAAGGGCACATTGGTTGGGGCTTGTTCCAGCCGGACAGACAGCTTTTGGCCTTGGCCATCCTGCTGCAGGGCTTGCAGTGGGGTCAGCCACGCGCCTGCTTCCAAGGCCTGGCCGCCGCCCAGCAGATGGCCCGGCGCACTCAGGTGGTTGCAGCAGGTGTCGCTGTGGCCGGTTTTGGTCGCACTCCAGCCCACCCACAGCGCATGACGTGCGCGGGTCAGGGCCACGTACCACAGGCGCAGGTCCTCGCGCAGGCGGTCGCGGTCCGCGCCCGCGGCATCGTTCTTGTCAAAGGCCAGCGACCAGCGGCGCTCACCCGCACCGTTGTCCAGTTGCAGCACAGGCGCCTTGTGGGCTTCGACCACGCGGTGGCTGTGCGCAAAGGGCAGGCAGACCACCGGATACTCCAGACCTTTGCTGGCGTGGATGGTGATGACCTTGACCAGGTCTTCGTCGCTTTCCAGCCGCACGGTCTGTTCTTCGCTGTCGCCCGAGCCCCCTGCAGCCACTTCGTCGATCTGCTGGGCCAGCCAGCGGATCAGGGCCTGCTCGCCATCGAGTCGGCTGCTCGCCGTCTGCAGCAACTCGGCCAGGTGCAGCACATTGGTCAGGCGCCGCTCGCCATCGCTCTGGCCACGCCAGCGGCCTGCCAGTTGCAGCACATGCAGCGACTGGCGCAGCATGGCCAGCACGCCCTGGGTTTGCCAGGTCTGGTGCAGTTCGCGCATCTGCTCGGCGCGTTGGTCCAGCCGCTCGTCGTCGGTGGCCAGTTCGTGCAACTCGGTCAGCGACATGCCCACCGTGCGGGTGCCCAAAGCGGCGCGCACGCGGCGCATGTCCTGCGGCTCGGCCACGCCGCGCAGCCACAGGCACAGGTCCTGAGCTTCGTCGCTGGCAAACACCGAGTCGCGGTCCGACAAATACACCGAGGCCACACCCCGCGCATGCAGGGCGTCACGCACGGCGGCGGCTTCCTTGCCGGTGCGCACCAGCACGGCAATGTCTTTGGGCTGCAGGGGCTTGTCCGCCTGCTGGGTGCCTGCAAAGCGGGCCTGTGGATCGCTCAGCCAGGCCACGATCTGCTCGGCGCACAGGGCCGACAGATGCGTCAGCGCGTCACGCACGCTGCGCAGTGTGGCGTCGTGCACCACGGTCATGGCCGGGACTTCAGCGCCCCGGGTTTGGAACACTTGATCGCGGCCCTTGGCGGACACGCGCTGGAAAGGCAAGGGGTTCTCGTCGCCCTGGCGGTAACCAAAGGCGTCCGGCGTCAGCTCGAACCAGTGGTTGACCACATCGACCACCGCCTGGGTGGAGCGGTAATTGGTGCCCAGCACATGGTGCCGCCCTACCGTGGCGCGGCGCGCGGCCAGGTAGCTGTGGATGTCCGCGCCGCGAAAGCCGTAGATCGACTGCTTGGGGTCACCGATCAGGAGCAGCGCGGCGTCCTGCCGGTTGTCGGCGGTGGCGTAGATGCGGTCAAAGATGCGGAACTGCAGCGGCGAGGTGTCCTGGAACTCGTCGATCATCGCCACCGGGAACTGCTCACGCAGGCGCTGGGCCAGGCGCTCGCCCGATTCGGGGTCGGCCAGCGCCACATCGAGGCGCTGCAGCATGTCGGCAAAGCCGAACTGGCCGCTGCGCCGTTTCAGCTCGGCCATGCGCTGCAGCACGTGCGTGCGGGCGTGCAGGCGGGCGGCTTGTGCGGGTTCGGGCAGGGCTTGCAAGGCCTTTTGCAGATCGGCAAAGGCTTGGCTCTCGGGCGGCAGGTCTACAGGCTCTGCGCCAGCTTTCAGGCATTCCAAAAGACCGGAAGGCGTGAAACGGTCCCAGCCGGTCTTCATGGCCTTTTGCAGGGCTTTGCCGTCTTCTGCTCCCTGCACCCAGGCTTTGAGCACCGCCAGCCATTCGGCACACTTTTTGAAGTTGAGTTTGCGGCCATCCCAGCGGGCTTTGTGGTGCTCCAGCTGCGCTTCTATCCAGACCAACAAGTTATCGGCTTTCTCGTCCCAGCCTTGCTTGAGGGCTGCGAGTTGTGCATCGCACTCAGCCAGGGCTGCGCCGAAGACCTGCGCCAGCGTGCCGGGGCCAGGCTCAGGCAAAGGCACCGCCATCAGGGCGCGCATGTCTTTGTCGAGGGCTGGCACGTCGCGCCAGATGCGCTGCACCTGGGCCAGCAGCGGCGTGGCCATGGGGTAGAGCTGCTGACGCCAGTAGTCCTGAACGGCTTCCAGGCGCAGCGCGGCTTCGTCGCCGACCAGCTGCTCTTCAAACAGGTTACCGCTGTCAAAAGCGTGCTCGCGCAGCATGCGCTGGCACCAGGCGTCGATGGTGTAGACCGCCGCATCGTCCATGGCCTGGGCGGCCAGCGCCAACCGCCAGGCGGCCTGCTCGCGTGGCTCGCCCTCGGGGTATTCGTCCCGCAGCTGCAGCAGGAAAGCGTCTGCGGTGTCGGCCAGGCCCCTGAACACCTGCGCCGCCTCGGTCAGGCGGGCGCGGATGCGGTCTGACAGTTCGCGCGTGGCCGCGCGAGTGAAGGTCATCACCAGCACATCCTGCGGCAGCAGCGGTCGCACAGGCGCGGTCGACGTGTCACCGTGGCCCAGCACCAGCCGAACATAGAGCGCGGCAATCGTCCAGGTCTTGCCGGTGCCTGCGCTCGCCTCGATCAGGTGGCTGCCGCGCAGCGGAAAGCTGTGCGCCTGCAGGGTGTGGGCGCTCATACAGCGTCCTCCTGCGCTTCGTCTTCGCCCGCATCGGGCAGCAATTCGATCTCGGCCTGCGCAGCCCATTCGGACAAGGGCGCGTAAATCGCCTGCGCCAGCCGCCCCAGCGCGTCCGTGGCCAGCAAGTCCTGCAGCGTGGGGTAGGTGCGGGCCAGCGCCGAGTCCCTGTCCTTGTCGGCACGCCGGAAATCGCTGCCCTCGTACGCATCGGCCAGCGCATTGAGGTTGTCCCGGTCCTTGAGCCACTGCAGGGCCACGCCCGGCGGCAGCGGCAGCGGCCAGCGCATGCCCTCCACCCAGGTGTCCAGCAGCACCTGCAGCTGGTCGCGCGCGTCTTGCGGGTGTGGCGGCGGCATGCGCACCACGGCATTGCGACCCACGGCCACACAGCGCAGCGGCCGGTCCATGGCCGCAGCGGCCAGCGACTGCAGCCACAGGTCGATGAGCTTTTCGGGCAGCGCCGTCACCTTGCCGGCCTTGGACACACTGACCAGCTTGCTCGCATGGAGGCTCAGCAACTGCGGCCCGGCTTCACCGTTCAGCACACCGCCCAGCACATCGTGCAAAACGACCTGCGCGTGCGCCACATCCACCAGCACGCGCCCGGCGGCCTCGGGGCAGGCCTCACGCTCGCGCAGGGCCGCAGCCAGCTGGGTCTGCAGCAGGTGCACCAGCCTGTGCGCTTCGAGCGTGCCCACACCGGCCAGAGGCAAGGCCCCAGCCTGGCGCAGGCGCTGCACCGCCTGTTGCGCATGCGCAGGCAATTGCGCGGGGCCCAGGTGGGCAGGCACATGCTGCAGTTCGTGGTCGAGCAGCTGGTAGAGATCAAGCCCGTCCAGACCAAACCGTTCTTCGTCGTGCAGTTCGCTGCGTTCGGCCTCCAGGTTTACCTGCAGGCGCTCGCGGAAAAAAGCGGCCACCGGCTTGCGCAGAAAACGCGCGAGCTGGGTGAGCGAGAGGGTCGGCAGGCCCAGGGCGGCATCGAGTGGGGGCAGCAGCGCGGGCAATCGCGGCGGGGTCGCCGCTCCTGCCAAGGTGGCTGGGTTCTCCTCTGTAGGAGCGGCAACCTCGCCGCGATGGGTCTCCTGCGCCGCCCGCCATTCCTTTGCATAGGTCTGCAGCGGGCTGCCTTCTTCGAAGTAGGCCCGGCTGAAGGGCTGCAGCGGGTGCAGCGTGGTCAGGCGCTCGGCCGTGCCCTTGCCCCAAAGCAGGTCGATCTCGTCGCGCAGCTGCGACACCAGCACCGAGGGTGGTTGTTCGCTGTTGTCGCGCACGCTGCGGCCGCTCCAGCTGACATACAGCACCTGCCGCGCAGACAGCAGGGCTTCGAGCATGAGCTGGCGGTCGTCGTCGCGGCGCGAGCGGTCGCCGGGGCGCTGCATGCCAGGCAGACCCATCAGGTCAAAGTCGGCACGCGGGCTGCGGCGCGGGTAGTCGCCGTCGTTCATGCCCAGCAGGCACACCGCCTGGAAAGGGATCGCCCGCATCGGCATGAGGGTGCAGAAGGTGACCCCGCCCGCCCTGAAGCGCTGCTCCAGTCGGGGCGTTCTGAGCGCCTCCAGCCAGGCCGAGCGGGCCACCGCCAGCGGCACAGCCTCGTCAAAACCGGCTTCATCGCAGGCGCGCACCCAGTCGGTGAGCGCCTGGTCGAGCGCGGCCAGCGCGTTGCGGTCGTTGTCGTCACGCGGCTTGAACATCGTGGCCAACAAGGCCCGGCCGCGCTCGGCCCATTGGGCGGGTGTGGCGCTTTGCGTGCAAATGCGCCACCAGTCGATGAGGGCCTGGAGCACATGGGCCAGCGACCCCGCCAGCTCGGCGTCGAGCCCGCCAACTTCGGCATAGGGCGAACCACCCGCGGCATCCAAGGGCAGTGGATCGGCGCCGCAGGCATAGCCCATGAGCATGCGCTGCACGCCAAACAGGGCCGAGTTGTCCTCGCCGCATACCGCCAGGCCCAGCCCGGCGCGGTGCTCGCTCGACAGGCCCCAGCGGATGCCCGAGCCTGCCATCCAGCGCGTGAGCGTGGGCAGGTCTTCGTCGTTCAAGCCAAAGCGGGCGGCCAGCGCGGGCACTTCGAGCAGTTCGACCAGTTCGCTCATGCGGCTGCGTTGCTGCGGCAGCGCCAACAACCATTCGAGCGCATGGATCAGCGGGCTGACCGCCTCTGCGCCCAGGTCGGCAATGTCATACGGGATGAAGCGCGCATCGCTGCGCTTGTACTGGCCAAACACCGCACGGATCGCCGGGGCCATGCGCTCGATGTCGGGCACCATGACCACCACATCGCGTGGCGAGAGCGGCTGGCCAGCCGGCGGTGTGTGGAACCACTGCAGCAACTGGTCGTGCAGCACTTCGAGTTCGCGCACCGGGCTGTGCGCCACGCTGAACATGACCGAGTGATCGCCCGCGGTCCAAGGCGCTGGCGGCTTGCCGCCGCTGGAGGGTTCCAGGTCGCGGATGCGCCGCTGCAGCTGGGTCAGCAAACGGTCTGGCGCTTGGCCGGGCACGTCGTCGAAAAAGTCCAGGCGGGGCCACTGCGTGAGTTGCCGGGCCGCCTGCAGGTCGTCAAACGCATCGAGCTGGCGGATGAAGTCGCGCCCCTGCCGCCCCCAGGCGGCCAGCAGCGTGGGCGCGTGCAGGTGCATCTGCGCCAGCGGCAAATCGGCCAGGGCCTCGCCCCGGTAGGCGTGACGTCGCCGCTCGGCCTGCAGCCATTCGCGCCCGTCGATGATGTCGCCCCAGTGGTACTGGCAGGGGTTGGGCACGGCGAGCATCACCTGGCTGTGGGCGGCGAGCGCGGCCAGCATCTCGAGCAGCTGCCCCGGCATGTGGCTCATGCCAAACACCGAGACACGCCGCGCTACCGGGCTGGCCAGTGGCTGGCCCGACTGCAGCTGCGCCAGCGCCCGTGCATGCAGTGCCGGGCGGGTGGCTTCGCGCTGGTCTTGATCGAGTGTGCTGAGCACAAGCCGCCACAGCTCGGCCTGCCAGCGCTGGTCGTCGGCCAGCGCGGTTTCGCCAGCGGCCTGGCGCAGCACATCGCGCCCGGCGGCCCAGTCCTGCAACCAATCGGGACGGTAGATCTGGTACTGGTCAAACAGGTCGGCCAGGCGGCTGGCCAGCGGCAGCAGGCGGGCGGGTTCGTCACCACGCAAACAGCCCGCCACGGGTTTAAAAACAGGATCGCTCAGGCACGCGGGCAGCAAGGCCATCAGCCGCCAGGTCATGGGCAGTTTGTCGAGCGGCGAATCGGGCGGCACGTTCTGGTGGCCCAGCACTTGCCGGTAGGTGCGCCACAAAAAGCGCGAGGGCAACTCCACCCGCGTGGCGGCGCAGACGCCCCCCTGGCGGGCGAGTTCGATCTTGATCCACTCGGCCATGCCGTTGCATTGCACCAGCACGACTTCGCTCTCCAGCGGCAGCCAAGGGTGCGCACGCAGCCAGCCCGTCAGGGAGTCGGCCCGCACCTCGGCGCGGTGGCTGTGCAGGGCGATGAAGCCGGGCTGGATGGAGGCGCTGGACATGCAGATTGGGGCAAAAGATCAACGAAGGCGGGGTCAAGAATAGCCGCAATCGTGCCGCACTCCGGGCGCATGGGATGCACCACGACATGCCTGTTTTTTGTGCAAAGCATGGCAGCCCAACAACCATGCGCCTCCTGGCAGTTGTTCGGTGACTTATCCACATGGTTGACCACGGTCGCTGGGGAAAGCCCGCGACACGCCTTGCCCAGGACATGACCCACAATCCGGCCGCTGGACAAACACATTGGCCGAGGCAAGCACCCATGAGCACCACACACTCCCGACACCTGGGCCTGATCGGTCTGGGTGTGATGGGCGAGAACCTCGCCCTGAATTTCGAACGCAATGGTTTCTCCGTCTGCGGCTTTGACCTTGACGCCCGCAAGCGCCAGCAATTTGCTCAACGCACGCAAGGTCTGCAGGCCAGCACCGCAGAGAGCCTGCCTGCTCTGGTGGGCAGTCTGCAGCTGCCCCGGCGCATTTTGATGATGGTGCCTGCAGGCGGTGCAGTCGACGCCGTGCTGACCGAATTGCGGCCACTGCTCTCCCCGGGGGACGTGGTCATCGATGGTGGCAACACGCTCTACACCGACACCGCGCGCCGCATCCAGGCGTTGCAAGGCAGCGGCATTCTGTATGTGGGCTCGGGGGTGAGTGGCGGCGAAGAAGGCGCACTGAGGGGTCCAGCCCTCATGCCCGGCGGTTCACCCGAGGCCTGGACACGGGTGGCGCCCATGCTGCAGGCCATCTCGGCCAAAGCCGATGACGGTGAGCCCTGCTGCGACTGGATGGGCCCGGGCGGCGCGGGCCACTTTGTGAAGATGGTGCACAACGGCATCGAATACGCCGACATGCAGATGATCTGCGAGGCCTGGTGGCTGATGAAGCACCTGCTGGGCCTGTCACCTTCGCAATGCAGCGAGGTGTTTCACGAATGGAACCAGGGCGAGCTAGGCAGCTATCTGATTGGCATCACCGCCGACATCCTGGCTACGCAGGACCCGGAGACCGGCGACGCACTGGTCAACCTGATTATGGACACCGCCGAGCAAAAAGGCACCGGCAAATGGACCAGCCAGGTGGCACTCGATCTGGGCGTGACGGCTCCCACGATTGCCGACGCGGTGTTTGCGCGCACCGTCAGCGCCATCAAGACCGAACGCGTGGCGGCGTCTGCGGTGCTGTGCGGGCCAACCCCTCAAGCCAGCGGCGATCAGCGCACTTTGCTGGCACACATCCGTCAGGCACTGCTGGCCGCCAAGATTTGCGCTTACGCGCAGGGTTTTGCCTTGATGCGCGCCGCAGACCTTGAACACGGATGGGGCCTGTCATTCGCGCGCATCGCCAAAGTCTGGCGTGCAGGCTGCATCATCCGCGCCCGCCTGCTCGAGGACATGCGCCATGCCTTCGATGCCGAGCCCGATACACCCAATTTGCTGATGGTCCCGCACTTCGCCAGCACCATGGCAGAGGCCCAGCAGGCTTTGCGCGAAGTGGTTGCCCGGGCCGCCATGCAGGGGGTACCTGCACCAGCCCTGATGAGTGCACTGTCGTATTACGACGCTTACCGCTCAGCCTGTCTGCCCGCCAACCTGCTGCAGGCCCAGCGCGGCTATTTCGGCGCCCACACTTACCAGCGCACCGACCGACCCGGCACATTCCATACCCACTGGAACCGCTGACCCTCCTGCGCTCCCACCCGAGCACCCCCGCCAGGCTTAGCCTCGCGGGGTTTTTTTATGTCTGCGACCACCCTATATTAATGACAGTTGATTTTTACAGTTTTACTGTTAATATTTGTGAATGGACCCGGTTTTCACCCTTGACCAGCTGTGCACGCTGGCCGACTGCCCCAAGCGCACCGTGCGCTATTACGTGCAGCTCGGCCTGGTGGACCGCCCGACGGGTGAAACACGGGCGGCACGCTACGGCCGCCGCCACCTCGAGCAACTGCTGCAAATCCGCCAGCTGACCGAGTCCGGTGTTTCCCTCGAACGCATCCGCGAGGTGTTGGGCGGCAGCGCCCCGCCCTTGCCGCCCAGAGCCCGTGCGCCGGGCAGCGTGCAGGTGCGCAGCCACGTCTGGGTTGCCCCGGGCGTTGAACTGCAGATCGACCCTCAGGAAGCCGGTCTGCCCCCCGAAGACCTGCACAACTTTGTGCAGGCCGTCATGAGCCAATGGAGCCAGCGCCATGAACAAACCCTCTGAACCCCTGGGACTGCGCAGCCCCGATGGCCGCGAGGCACAACTGTTGTCCGTGCAAGTGCATGGCGAAGTGCTGGGCTTGATGTGGCGGCTGACCGTGCGCCAGACCTGGCGCAACACCAGCGGCGCCCCCATGGCCACACGACTGGCCTTCGCCCTGGCGCCTGACCAATGCCTGCTGAGCTTGCAAGCAGAGCGCAACAGTGGGGTTCAAGCCATCGGCCACATCAACCGTCAGAGCCGTGGCATCTGCAGCGCGGGCTTTGGCGTGATGAACACTGGAGAGCAGATCACCGTGCAGTGGCGCATCGGTCAATTGCTGCACCTGCAAGGCGGCAGCCTGCGACTGCAGGTGCCAGCCGCGGTGGTGCCGCCCGCACTGCGCCCCGCCAAACTCAGCTTTGAAGTGCACGATCCCGCGGCACGCGGCACGCCAGGCAGCGCCTCGCACGAGATGCAGAAAGTGCGGCATGCCAACGGCATGACCTTCCTCATGGTGGCACCCCATGGACTGCAAAAGGATTGGGGCCTGGCCCTGCACGGCCTGCGCGACACGGGCTTCGCGCTGGCCAGCCCTGATCGTTCACACCCTGGGCACGGCACCTTGCTGGTCAGTCGCTGCCTGGCACCGGGCCATTTGACCCTCTTGTCACAGCCCCTGCGTCTGAAACTGCTGGTGGATCAGAGCGGAGCGATGGGCGCGGAGCGTCAATCGCACATCCAAATGGCACTGGAGCGACTCCTGACAGATCTGCAAGCTCAAGACCAGCTCTCCTGCAGCCGTGTCGGTCAGCATCTGGTCCACGATCTGCCTCGTCTGCAGCCTTGCAGCGATGCCTACATCAAGCGCGCCCGTGCGCTGATCCGCCACATCGATCTGGACCCCGGTCCAACAGACTGGACCAGCGCACTGCAGGCGCTCATTCACATTCGCGACGAAGACGAGGAAGCCGTAGAGGACGCCTGCATCCTTTTGGTCACGGCGCAGCCCCTCACATCGGGCTTGGACATGGTGCAGGCCCTGCGTTCTGCTGGCCATCGGCTGCACGTGATGACGGTGGGAACGGCCGTCAGTGAAAGCGACTGGCGCGCCCTCGCCCAGGCCAGCGGCGGCAGCTGCGAAACCCTGGGCCCGGGCCAGCACAGCCAGCCACCCCTGCAACGCCTGTTCGATCGGATGCGCAACCTGCGGCCGGTACACGCGCAGCTGTCACTTGAAGGTGCGCCGCTGGCCGGGGCACAGCAGGAACACCCACACATGGCGGCGGGGGACACTTTGCACCTGTGGGCGCCTTTTGAATACCCTTCCACCGCGGCCGACCTGGCAGGTTGCCCCCAATGGCAGGCCCGTCTGCAGTGGAACAACGCCGACCCCGCCGCGGCGACAGGCGCCGACTTCGGTCTGCCCGTGGTCTGGGACAGCGAAGGTGACCTGACCCGCTTGTGTGCCGCAAGGCAAGTGCAGCTGATGCAGAAGGACCAGGCGCGTGAAGCGCTGATGGCGCAGCACCAGCTCGTCATACCCGACGAACACCGCATGGCCATCTCCGCCGCACGCGCTGCCGAGAGCACTTCTTCGCTGGCAACATCGAGCCCAGAAAAAAATGCCGTCCAGCCCCCAGCGTCGGCAGTGACACCCATGCCCAAGCGCCCGAGCACGAACGCTCGGCCTGCAAGCACCAACCCCATGGTCACTCTGGTGCAGGCTTTCAACCAACAGGCCGCCGGATACCAGCAGTTCCGCGCAGCGCTGTCGGCCACATTGCAACAGACCCCGGCCCTGATGGTCGATGGCCTGGTGATGCAGCTGGCGCGCAAGGCGGGCAATCCTGGGCGAGTCTGGGCTTTGCTGCTTTACTTTCTGCATGCCGAGCATGAACTGCTGCTGCAGGGCCATGCCTTGGAACTGGTTGAGCAGGAACTGGCCAGCATGCCGCTGGTCTTGCGCAGCGAACTCAACAGCACGCTGGCCGCTGCGCCGCTTGTTGTGCAGCAGACCACACGCCGCGCGGCCTGACCAAGTGATGATCCCAACAAGGCGTACCAACGCCCGACGTGAAAACGTGCGACAATGCCGATGTTGCCGCCGCCAGTGGCCGCAACATCAGCGTTCTGCTGGGGCCTGACCCGGAATGTCTTCCGCGGTTTCCATGCCCACTCCCCTGAGACCGATCGGTCATGACTGGCTGTTGTGATTCACAACGGAAAAAGCCGATCCCCTGCGCCTGTGTGGCGCTCCATTGAATGAACTTTGAAGAACTGAACCTGGCCCCGGCCATCGTGCAAGCCGTGCGTGAGCAAGGCTACGAAACCCCCACCCCCATTCAGGCCCAGGCCATCCCCGCCGTGCTTGCAGGACAAGACCTGCTGGCTGGCGCACAGACCGGCACCGGCAAGACCGCCGCCTTCACCCTGCCCGTGCTGCACCTGCTGAGCCAGCGTGAAGCGGGCAAGAACCGTTTCGGCGGCAAGGCCATCCGCGCCCTGGTGCTCACCCCCACCCGCGAACTGGCCGCCCAGGTCGAAGAGTCGGTGCGCGACTACGGCAAGCACCTGCAGCTGAACTCCGCCGTGATCTTCGGCGGCGTCGGCATGAACCCGCAGAT
>JACCDV010227954.1_pt1 | contig 14793 bp, 11 predicted proteins | sample 7446131 | NCBI WGS metagenome assembly JACCDV01 (sample SAMN15323448, study PRJNA562643) | freshwater metagenome | isolation source: river surface water | place: USA:Blue River Watershed | collected 2017-08-17 | reverse complement strand
ACATCGAAGAAGACGGCCTGGCTTTGCGCGGCACTTTCGTGATCAACCCAGACGGCGTGATCAAGACCATGGAAATCCACTCCAACGAAATCGCTCGCGATGTGTCTGAAACACTGCGCAAGTTGACAGCTGCTCAATACACCGCCGCCAACCCAGGCCAAGTGTGCCCAGCGAAGTGGAAAGAAGGCGCGAAGACTTTGGCTCCTTCCATCGACTTGGTCGGCAAGATCTAATTTTTTAACCCCCTGCTCGCGCAGGGCGTTGACCGCAGCGCATCTTCACCACAAGTGGGTATGCGCTGTACTCAGCGAATTCCCCCCAACTTTTCAGACCCGGGTCAGCGCAATGGCGCATTGACCTAGGACGTTTGCACCCTTTTTCAGGAGATCACCATGCTCGACGACACCCTCAAAGCCCAGCTTCAACAATACCTCGGCATGTTGCGCCAGCCCATCCGCTTGATCGCTTCGCTTGATGAGAGCGAGACCGGCAACGAGATGCGCAACTTGCTCGAAACCATTGCTGGCTTGTCTGACTTGGTCACCTTGGACACCGCGGGCAGCGATGCACGCAAGCCCTCTTTTGTGGTGGCACGCGCTGGCGAAGCCCAAGGCGTGCGCTTTGCAGGCTTGCCACTCGGTCACGAGTTCACCTCGTTGGTATTGGCACTGTTGTGGACCGGCGGTCACCCACCCAAGGTGGAACAAGACGTGATCGACAGCATCAAGTCATTGGACGGCGACTTCAACTTCGAGGTCTACATGTCTTTGAGCTGCCACAACTGCCCTGACGTGGTGCAAGCGCTCTCGCTCATGGCCATCGTCAACCCCAAGGTCAAGACCGTGGTGATTGAAGGCGGCGCATTCCAGAAGGAAGTGGAAGAACGCCAAATCATGGCCGTGCCCATGGTGTTCTTGAACGGCCAAGTGTTTGGCTCGGGCCGCATGAGCGTGGAAGAAATTGTGGCGAAGCTCGACACCAATGCCGCGGCACGCGACGCTGCGAAGATGAACGAGAAAGACCCGTTTGACGTACTCATCGTCGGTGGTGGCCCTGCCGGTGCAGCCGCTGCGGTGTATGCCGCACGCAAAGGCATTCGCGTGGGTGTGGCCGCTGAGCGCTTTGGCGGTCAGGTGAACGACACCATGGCGATTGAAAACTACATTTCGGTGTTGGAGACCAACGGCCCCAAACTCGCCGCCGAGTTGGAAGCCCAAGTGCGCCACTACAACGTGGACATCATGAACTTGCAACGGGCCAGCCAAATCGTGCCTGCGTCTGCGGCAGGTGGCATGACCGAAGTGCGCTTAGAAAACGGTGGCGTGCTCAAGGCCAAGAGCGTCATCCTCTCCACCGGCGCGCGTTGGCGCAATGTGAACGTGCCCGGCGAAGCCGAGTACAAAAACAAAGGCGTGGCCTACTGCCCACACTGCGACGGCCCCTTGTTCAAAGGCAAGCGCGTGGCCGTGATTGGCGGCGGCAACTCAGGCGTGGAAGCCGCCATTGACTTGGCCGGCATCGTCGAACACGTCACACTCGTTGAATTTGCCGATGCCTTGAAGGCGGATGCGGTGTTGGTCAACAAGCTCAAGAGCTTGCCCAACGTCACCATCCACACCAACGCGCAAACCACCGAAATCACGGGTGACGGCAGCAAGGTCAATGGCCTGAACTACAAAGACCGCGCCACCGAAGCGGTGCACCACGTTGCGCTGGAAGGCGTGTTTGTGCAAATCGGCTTGGTGCCCAACACCGAGTTCTTGAAAGGCACTGTGGAGTTGAGCAAGTTCGGCGAGATCGTGGTGGACGCCAAAGGCCACACCAACGTACCGGGCGTGTTTGCCGCGGGCGACTGCACCACCGTGCCCTACAAGCAAATCATCATTGCGGCAGGCGAGGGGTCAAAGGCAGCGCTGTCGGCGTTTGATTATTTGATTCGCCAATAAGTTATCTCGCCTGTGCAAAACGCTTTGCACAAATCACTAAGGCAAGTGTCTAGGCACTTGCCTTTTTTATTTCGCGTACACATAGCCTCCGCCTAAATCATTGATAGAAACAATTGGCTAGACGAATTTAATAGCACCCTTCAAAGTAGAGCCCGTCACTGACTCACAAGGGGACACGTATGAATGAAAGCCACATCCAAGTTTTCATCACGTACATGCAAGAGCTGCTGGCCGATCTGGCCCAAGCATCTTGAGCGCATTCAGCCATTGTTCATTCACGAGGAGATACACATGAGCCAAGCATCACAAACCGGTCAATGCCCCTTCCACGCCGCAGGCGGCGCACGCGCGCAGCAAGGCGCACAGTCCAACGCGCATTGGTGGCCCAACCAACTCAACTTGGCCATCTTGCATCAACACCAACCGGTGTCTAACCCCATGGACGAGGGCTTTGACTACCGCCAAGAATTCAAAAAGCTCGACTACGCCGCACTTAAGAAAGACTTGGCCGACTTGATGACCCAAAGCCAAGACTGGTGGCCCGCCGACTACGGCCACTACGGCGGTTTGTTCATTCGCTTGGCGTGGCACGCCGCAGGCACCTACCGCACGGCCGATGGGCGCGGCGGCGCAAGCACTGGCAACCAACGCTTTGCACCGCTCAACAGCTGGCCCGACAACGGCAACCTCGACAAAGGTCGCCGCTTGCTGTGGCCCATCAAACAAAAATACGGCAACCAAATTTCGTGGGCCGATTTGTTCATCCTCTGCGGCAACGTGGCCATGGAAACCATGGGCTTCAAAACCTTTGGTTTTGGCGGCGGCCGAGCCGACATTTGGGCCCCTGAAGAAGACGTGTACTGGGGCGCAGAAAAAGAGTGGCTCGCCACCAGCGACAAACCCAACAGCCGCTACAGCGGCAACCGCGAACTCGAAAACCCACTGGGTGCGGTGCAAATGGGTTTAATCTACGTGAACCCCCAAGGGCCCGACGGCAAACCCGACCCCGTGGCCTCGGGCAAAGACGTGCGCGAAACCTTTGCGCGCATGGCCATGAACGACTACGAAACCGTGGCCTTGGTCGCCGGTGGCCACACCTTTGGCAAGATGCACGGCGCGGGTGATGCCGCCAAAGTGGGCCCCGAACCCGAAGCCGCGCCCATGCACGAAATGGGCTTTGGCTGGATCAACACCCACGGCACAGGCAAAGGCGCAGACACCACCACCAGCGGTTTTGAAGGCGCATGGAAACCCAACCCCACCCAGTGGGACATGGGCTACTTCAAAGTGCTGTTCAAGTACGAGTGGGAACAAATGACCACGGCTGCCGGAGCCATCCAATGGCGCGCCAAAAACGTGGATGCCGAAGACATGATTCCCGACGCACACGACCCCAGCAAGAAGCACCCTCCCCACATGACCACGGCCGACTTGTCGCTGCGCTTTGACCCCGCCTACGAAAAAATTTCGCGTCACTTCTACGCCAACCCCGACGAGTTTGCTGACGCGTATGCACGTGCGTGGTTCAAGCTGACCCACCGCGACATGGGCCCCAAGTGCCTCTACCTCGGCCCCGAAGTGCCTGCCGAAGATTTGATTTGGCAAGACCCATTGCCTGCCGTGACGCACCCCGTGATCAGCCACAGCGATGCCACTGAGTTGAAAAACAAAATTTTGGCCAGCGGCTTGACCGTGGCGGAGCTGGTACAGACCGCATGGGCCTCGGCCAGCACCTTCCGCAACAGCGACAAGCGCGGCGGAGCCAACGGCGCACGCATTCGCCTCGCACCCCAAAAAGATTGGGAGGTCAACCAACCCGAGCAACTCGCTCGCGTGCTAGCCACCCTAGATGTGATTCGCAACGGCTTTCACACCACGCACCGTGGCGGCAAACATGTCTCAATGGCCGACCTGATCGTGCTCGCGGGCAACGCCGGTGTTGAGGCCGCAGCCAAAGCCGCAGGCCACCCCGTAGAAGTGCCTTTTGCACCTGGGCGCACCGACGCCACGCCCGAGCAAACCGATGTTGAATCGTTTGCTGTGCTTGAGCCACAAGCCGATGGTTTTCGCAACTACCGCCAAAAAGCGTTCCGCGTGTCGCCCGAAGAAATGCTGGTCGACAAAGCGCAGTTGCTCGGTTTATCTGCACCCGAGATGACGGTGCTCGTGGGTGGCTTGCGTGTGCTGGGGGCCAACCACGGCGGCAACAAGGAAGGTGTGTTCACGCAGCGGCCCGGCCAGCTGACCACCGACTTCTTCACCAACTTGGTAGACATGTCGACGGCTTGGCAGCCCACAGGCGACAACGCGTTTGAAGGCCGCGACCGCAAGACAGGCGCTGTGAAATGGACGGCCAGCCGCGTGGACTTGGCGTTTGGCTCCAACTCACAGTTGCGTGCCATTACCGAGGTCTATGCCCAACACGACAACGCGGGAAAGTTTGTCAAAGACTTTGTGGCCGCTTGGACCAAGGTGATGAACGCCGACCGCTTTGATTTGCACTAAGCCAAGGCGCCAAGCCCGGGCCTAACTGCCGAGGCTTTATTTGGACTCAGATGCCGCTGGCTTGATGGTCAGCAGCTCTGGGTCCACTTGGTTTTCAAGGCGGTGCGGCTCTTGCACCGCCTTAGGGCCAAGGCCCAAAAAGCGCAAAGCGCCTGCATTCCAAGCCCAAAACAAGAGGTTGATGAAGGCCAAAACAATCACGGTGTTGCGCCAGAAGTTTTTTGAATTCATTCTCACCCCTTTGAAACAGGTCGCACGCTCAGCTCTGCGCTGCTGATGGCTTCTTGGCCTTGTTCGGTGTCAACCAACATCGCGCCGCTTGCATCCACACCTCGAGCCACACCATGACGGCCATCGCTCAAGGTGACGTCTAAGTTGCTCAGCGCATCACGCGCGTTGAATGCATTTTGCAACGGCGCAAAGCCGGTGCGTTCAAACGCCAGCAAAGTGTCCAGCAAAGGCATAGCCACTTTCAGCAACGCCTGAGGTGCGGTGATGCCGCCTTGCAAATCTTGCAGACCCAAAGGCGCAGTCGACAACCCCTCGGCCACAGGCGGGGCGATGTTGATGCCCACGCCCACCACGCAAAAACGTCCTAGGTCACTGCTGTGGCCCATGCCCGTGGGCAACGCTGTCTCAATCAAGATGCCCGCCAATTTGCCCCAGCCTGTGGGTGCATGATTGGACACAGAAGGGCGCTTCACCCACAAATCGTTCGGCCACTTCAAGCGCACACCCAAATCACCTCGTGGGTCTAAGCTGTTCGCCAGCGACAAGCCCACCGCCAATGACAAGCCCGACCAGTCCACCGGCTTGAGCATGAGCCCCAAAGAGAAGGTGAGGGCATGGCCCACTTCGCCATGCCAAGGACGGCCTAGGCGGCCACGGCCTGCGGTTTGGGTTTCGCCTACCAACAGCACGGGCTCGGTTTGACCGGCGCGCGCGCGGCGCATGAGTTCGGTGTTGGTGGAATCAATCTCTGGCAGCACCTCGATGGTCAGGCCCGGTTGCTTGGCAACCATCGCCATCCACAAATCTTCAGCGGGCCAGATCATGCGACTCAGGCCTTTTTAGACTTGGCCTTGTCGGCTTTTTTACTCGACTTCTTTTTGTCGTCTTTGGCGGGCTTGCTTTTTGACTTGTCTGCCTTCTTCGCCTTCTCGTCTTTCGGGAACTCAGAAGTGGAAGACAACAAAGTGCCACGACATTTCTTGGCGCCGCACCAGCAGGGGTACTCGAGCTTGAGCTCGGGTGTCATGGGCGCGTCAATGACCAAGCCGTAGTCGTAGTTCAGTTCTTCACCGGCCTTGATGTCGCGCAGCGCTTTGATGAACACGCGGCCATCCACTTCGTCAGGCTCGCAGTTGGGCTTGCACGAGTGGTTGATCCAGCGTGAGGAGTTGCCGCCGAACTTGGCGTCAATCACATGCTTCTCATCGATGTGAAAGTAAAACGTGTGGTTGGGGTCGGTGGGGTCGTGCGGGTGACGGCGCAGCGCTTCTTTCCAGCTGATGATCTCGCCCACGTACTCAATGATGGTCTCGCCCTTGGCAAAATCGCTCAGCGCGAAAACCCCTTTGCCATGCACGCCAGAACGACGAGTTTGAATGCGACGGCCTTTGATGGGCGCGGGGGCTTGGGCGAGGGATTTTTTGGACACGGAATTTTTCTGTTAACTTAAATACGTACGCATGTGCGTGCGCGCGCATGCGTGCGCGCGAGAAGCAAATTGTAGTGGTCAGTTTTTAAGGAACTTTTGAAATGAGCAAAACCCTCGTGATTGCCGAAAAACCTTCGGTCGCGCAAGACATCGTGCGCGCACTCACGCCTGTGGCGGGGAAGTTCGAAAAACACGACGACCACTTTGAGAGCGACACCTATGTGGTCTCTAGCGCTGTGGGCCATTTGGTCGAAATCCAAGCGCCCGAAGAATTTGATGTGAAGCGCGGCAAATGGAGCTTTGCCAACTTGCCCGTGATTCCCCCACACTTCGATTTGAAGCCCGTGGAAAAAACCAAGAGTCGTTTGAACGCGGTGGTCAAGCTGGCCAAGCGCAAAGACGTGACCGCCCTCATCAACGCCTGTGACGCGGGCCGCGAAGGTGAATTGATCTTCCGTTTGATCGAGCAATACGCGGGCGGCAAAAAGTCACTCGACAAGCCCGTCAAACGTTTGTGGCTGCAGTCCATGACACCACAAGCCATTCGCGATGGTTTTGACAACCTGCGCACCCAACAACAAATGCAAGGCTTGGCCGACGCGGCACGCAGCCGCTCAGAAGCGGACTGGCTGGTGGGCATCAACGGCACACGCGCTTTGACCGCGTTCAACTCACGCGAAGGTGGCTTCTTCTTGACCACCGTGGGCCGTGTGCAAACGCCCACGCTGTCGGTGGTGGTGGAGCGCGAAGAACAAATTCGCAAATTCGTGAGCCGTGACTATTGGGAAATTCACGCGTCATTCCAAGTCGCGGCGGGTAGCTACCCCGCCAAGTGGTTCAATCCCGAGCACAAAAAAGACGCGGAAGATGGCGAGAAAAAACACGACCGCGTGTGGAGCGAAGCCGAAGCCTTGGCCATTGCCGACGCCGTGCGCAACCAACCAGCCACCGTCACAGAAGAGAGCAAACCCACCACCAAAGCCAGCCCCGGCTTGTTTGACCTCACCTCGCTGCAACGCGAAGCCAACGGCCGTTTTGGCTTCTCCGCCAAAACCACCTTGGCCTTGGCGCAAAGTTTGTACGAGCGACACAAGGCGCTGACCTACCCCCGTACCGACTCACGCCACTTGCCCGAAGACTACGTGGCCGTCGTGAAAGACACCTTCACCATGCTCGCCGACAGCGGCATGAAGCACTTGGAGCAACACGCCACCGTGGCGCTCAACAAAAACTACGTGCGCAAAATTCCGCGAGTGTTTGACGACAAAAAGGTCAGCGATCACTTTGCAATCATCCCCACCTTGCAAGCACCCAGTGGTTTGTCTGAAGCCGAGCAAAAGCTATACGACTTGGTGGTGCGCCGATTCATGGCGGTGTTCTTCCCCAGTGCCGAATACATGGTGACCACCCGCATCAGCACCGTCAAAGCGGGCGGCAAAGACCACGCGTTCCGCACCGAGGGCAAGGTGTTGGTCAACCCAGGCTGGATGGCCATTTACGGCAAAGAAGCTGAGGCTGACAAAGCGGAAGACGACGAAGACGGCAAAACCCTCGTAGCCTTGAATGCTGGCGAATCGGCCAAGAACGAATCGGTCGATGCCAAAGGCCTGAAAACACGCCCACCCGCACGCTACAGCGAAGCCACGTTGTTGGGCGCCATGGAAGGCGCAGGCAAGCTGGTGGAAGACGACGAATTGCGCGAAGCCATGCAAGAAAAAGGCTTGGGCACACCCGCCACACGTGCGGCCATCATTGAAGGTTTGCTCAACGAGAAATACATCATCCGCGATGGCCGCGAGATGATTCCCACCGCCAAAGCCTTCCAGCTCTTCACGCTGCTGCGCGGCTTGGGTGTGGAAGAACTCTCAAAGCCTGAACTCACAGGCGGCTGGGAATACAAACTCTCGCAAATGGAACACGGCCAACTCAGCCGCGAAGCCTTCATGCGCGAGATTGCCGAGATGACGGAACACATCGTCAAAAAAGCCAAAGAGTTTGACCGCGACACCATCCCTGGCGACTACGCCACGCTCAAAACACCTTGCCCCAAATGCGGTGGCGTGGTGAAAGAAAACTACCGCCGCTACGCCTGCGTTGGCAAAGACAGCAACGCATCCGACTCAGGCGAAGGCGGGGCAGGCTGCGGTTTCTCAATCAGCAAAATTCCGGGTGGGCGCACGTTTGACGTGGCCGAAGTGGAAGAATTTTTGACCAACAAAAAAATTGGTCCACTCGACGGCTTCCGCTCCAAAGCAGGCTGGCCCTTCACCGCTGAAATTGCGCTCAAGTACAACGAAGAAGAGCAAAACTGGAAACTCGAATTCGACTTTGGTGACGACAACGCCGAGTCCGGCGAGATTGTGGAATTTGGTGACGCCGAAAGCTTGGGCAACTGCCCCAAGTGCGGCAGCCCTGTGCACGAACACGGCAGCAACTATGTGTGTAGCAAAGCCGTGCCCACCAACGCACAACCCACACCGAACTGCGACTTCAAGAGCGGCAAGATCATCTTGCAGCAGCCCGTGGAGCGTGAGCAAATGGTCAAGCTCTTGTCAGAAGGCAAAACCGATTTGCTCGACAAGTTTGTGTCCATGCGCACACGCCGCGCCTTTAAGGCGTTCTTGCAATGGGATGCTGAGGCGGGCAAGGTGAACTTTGCGTTTGAACCTCGTACCAGCAAGTACCCCGCCAAAGGCGGCAAAACGCCCACGACCGACGCGCTCATCAAAGCCGCTGGCAAAAAAGTGCCGGCTAAAACAACAAAGGCCACCAAAGTGAAAGCTGAAAAAGTGGCTAAACCCAAAACGCCACGCAAAGTCACTGCAGGCTTCTTGCCCAGCGCAGAGCTGGCCAACGTGATTGGCGCAGAAGCCGTGGCGCGCACCGAAGTGATCAAGAAAATTTGGGACTACATCAAGGCCAACGGCTTGCAAGACGCCACCAACAAACGCGCCATCAATGCTGACGCCAAACTCAAACCCGTGTTTGGCAAAGACCAAGTGACCATGTTTGAACTCGCAGGCATTGCAGGCAAACATTTACGCCCCGTGGGTGAATGACCATGAGCAGCAAACCCATGATCGCCACGCCACAAGCGATGCACTTTGCAGATGCTTTGCCACTGCAAAGCGGCGCGAGCGTGCGCGACTACACGCTGGCCTTTGAGACCTACGGCACGCTCAACGCCGACAAGTCCAACGCCGTGCTGGTGTGCCACGCTTTGAACGCTTCGCACCATGTGGCGGGCGTGTACGAAGGCCAAGCCAACAGCGAAGGCTGGTGGGACAACATGATTGGCCCCGGCAAGCCCGTGGACACCAACCAGTTCTTTGTGATTGGCGTGAACAACCTCGGCTCTTGCTTTGGGTCCACCGGCCCTATGCACACGAACCCCGACACGGGCAAGGTGTATGGCGCAGACTTCCCCGTGGTGACAGTCGAAGACTGGGTGAATGCGCAAGCCTTTTTGCTCGACCGCTTGGGCATCACGCAACTCGCTGCGGTGTTGGGCGGCAGCTTGGGTGGCATGCAGGCGCTGAGCTGGACGCTGCAATACCCAGAACGCGTCAAGCACGCCGTAGTGGTCGCCAGTGCGCCCAACCTCACCGCGGAGAACATTGCCTTCAACGAAGTGGCGCGCCGCGCCATCGTGACTGACCCCGACTTTCATGGCGGCCACTTTTACGAACACGGCGTGGTGCCCAAGCGCGGCCTGCGTATTGCCCGCATGGTGGGTCACATCACGTACTTGAGCGACGATGTGATGAACGAGAAGTTCGGCCGAGAGCTGCGTGAAGCTGTGGCCCACAACGCCACGGGCTACAAGTACTCCACCCAAGACATCGAGTTTCAAATCGAGAGCTACTTGCGCTACCAAGGCGACAAATTCAGCGAGTACTTTGACGCCAACACCTACTTGCTCATCACCCGTGCGCTCGACTACTTTGATCCAGCGCGCACGTATGGCGGCGATTTGTCGGCAGCATTTGCACGCACAGCGGCCAAGTTTTTGTTGGTGAGCTTCACCACCGATTGGCGCTTCTCGCCCGCGCGCAGCCGCGAGATGGTGCAAGCCTTGCTCAACAACCAACGCGATGTGAGCTACGCCGAAATTGACGCACCACATGGCCACGACGCCTTCTTGCTCGACGACCCACGCTATATGAATGTGGTGCGTTCGTACTTTGCACGCATCGGCAACGAGCTGGCCAACAGCCACGCACACACAGGAGGTGCGGCATGACCAATGACACCTTGAAAGCCATTGCCAAGTTGGTGCCCAAGGGCAGCCGCGTGCTCGACCTCGGCTGTGGCGACGGCGCTTTGTTGGCGCACTTGCAACAGCACAAAGACTGCACCGGCTACGGCGTGGAGCTAGACGACACCAATGTGCACGCCTGTGTGCAGCGCGGCGTGAACGTGTTGCAGCTCAACCTCGATTTGGGCTTGAGCGTGTTTGCCGATCAGTCGTTTGATGTGGTCCTGCAAATCGACACCTTGCAACACTTGCGCAACGCCGAAACCATGTTGCGCGAAACCGCTCGCGTGGGTCGCACCGGCATCGTCGCCTTCCCCAACTTTGCGCACTGGCCCAACCGCCTGAGCATCTTGCAGGGCCGCATGCCCGTGACCAAGCGCTTGCCCTACCAGTGGTACGACACGCCCAACATCCGCGTAGGGACGTTCAAAGACTTTGAGGTGTTGGCCGAGAAAAACGGTTTGCAAATCACCGATGCCTTTGGCTTGCAAGACGGACAGCGTGTAGACACCTGGCCCAACTTGATGGCGGGCACGGCGGTGTTTAAGTTTGAACGTCAGTAAATAGGAGCTCCGATGTCTGCACCGCTCATGTCCACCTTGAACCTTGCAGACCATCAGTTGGCGCTTTACGACTGGCCCACGGCGCACATACCCGCACGCGCCACGGTGGTGATGGTGCACGGCCTGTCAGAGCACGGCGGGCGCTACACCCAAGTGGCCCAGCAGTTCAACGCATGGGGCTTTGATGTGCGGGCCTACGACCAATACGGCCACGGCCTCAGCACAGGACCACGTGGACGTTTGCCTCCCCATCATCGGTTTGTGGACGACTTGGTCAGTGTGCTGACCGACACACGCAATCGCCTTGCGCCATCATCACGTGTGATTGTGCTGGGGCACAGCATGGGCGGCTTGGTCACGACCAGCGCTTTGGCCCGTGGCTTGTGTGCTGTGGATGGTTTGGTGCTGTCTTCTCCGGCCTACATCCCCGTGCTGCAAAACTGGCAAAAAGTGTTGCTGCGTTGGCTACCGCATTGGCTGCATGGCTTGTGCGTGGACAACGGCATCAACCCCCAATGGATTGCACGCAACCCCGAATGGGTACACAACTATGCCACCGACCCGCTGGTGCATCGCAGCATCTCGGCTGAGTTGGGGCTTTGGTTTTTGAATGAAGGCACGTATTGCATAGAAGCCGCCAAGCGTTGGAACACACCCACTTTGCTGATGTACGCAGGCAGTGACCGCATTGTTCGCCCACAAGGCAGCGCCGCCTTTGCTGCACAAGCGCCAGCGGCATGGCTGCAAGCCCACGCATATGAAGAGATGTACCACGAGATCTTCAACGACCCAGACAAGGCCGAAGTTTTTGCCGATCTAGGCCAATGGTTGGATCAGCAGTGCCCAGCCCCAGCGGCTGGTTAAGACAAGGTCAACACAGCCAACGCACCCAAGGCCGCTGTTTCGGCGCGTAGCACGCGCTCGCCCAAGCTCACTGCCGCGAAACCTTTGGCACGAGCGGCGGCATCTTCAGCATCGGTCAGGCCGCCCTCTGGGCCGTTGAGCAACACCCATGTTTTGGCACTTGCGGCTGCGCTTTGACGCAAGGCCTGCAAAGGCTGCGTACTGGCGTGCAAGGAGAGAACACCATGCACCACATCGGCCTGCGGCGCTTGCCGCGCCAGCCAAGCGTCTAAGCGCTCAGGCATGTCAATCACAGGCACGCGGTTGCGACCACATTGCTCGCTCGCGCTCGCCGCCACGGCTTGCCAATGGGCTTGCTTTTTTTCGGCGCGCTCGCCACTGAGACGAACCACACTGCGCTCGGTCATGAGCGGGGTGATGCGATGCACACCCAACTCGGTGGCTTTCTCCACCAACCAGTCCATGCGTTCGTTGGCGGGCATGCCCACGGCCAAGTGCACTTGGCACAAGGCTTCGCATTCCACCGTGCGATGTTCACCCACCACCACGCACACATCGCTGCGGCCCATGTGTTGCACTTCGGCGCTGAACTCACCGCCCTCGCCATTGAACAAGGTCAAGGTATGGCCGGGCTGCATACGCAACACCTGCACATGGCGTGCGGCGGTGGGCGGCAGGTCCAACACTTGGCCGCTGACCAAGGGCACGGGGCAATAAAAACGTGCCACCTTAGCCGCGCCCGTTCAAACGTGGAAATGCCAAGCTGATAGCTGGCTCTGTGCCTTCTATCTTGTCGATCAAGCGCAGCAAGGGCGTGAGGTCGCTGTAACGGCTGGCGGTCGAGCGGATGTAGTTGATAAAGCGGGGTGCATCGGCCAAGTACTTGGGTTTGCCATCACGCAAAGTCAGGCGGGCAAAAATGCCAGCCACTTTGAGGTTGCGTTGCAAGCCCATCCACTCCACGGCACGGTAGAACGCACCAAAGTCGTTGTGCCAGTCTTCAAAGTCCATCAGGCCGAGTTTTCGGGCGCGCTCCCAATAGCGGATGGTCACATCCAGCACCACGTCTTCTTCCCACGTCAAAAACGCATCGCGCATGAGGCTGGCAATGTCGTAGGTGATGGGGCCATACACCGCGTCTTGAAAGTCCAACACGCCCAAGCGCTTTTCCGTTGGGTCATGCGGCATCATCAAATTACGCGGCATGAAATCGCGGTGCACATACACGCTGGGCGCTGCCAAGTTGCGCTGGACGATGGTTTGGAAGGTTTTGTCCAGCATCTCGCGTTGGGTGCTGTCGATTTGCAGCTGGCGGTGCTGGGTGAGGTACCAATCGGGGAACAGCGACAACTCACGCTGCAACAAAGCCTCGTCATACGCAGACACCACGCCGGGGCGGATGCTTTGTTGCAGCGTTAACAAAGCGTCGACGGCACGCATGTATAGGCCGTGGTTGGCTTGCGGGTCGTCGCGGTTGATGACGTCCATCATGGTTTGAGAACCAATGTCATCCAGCAGCATGAAGCCCTGTGGCTCGTCCCACGCCAAGATGCGCGGGGCATACAGACCCGCATCCAACATCAAACGGGCGATGCGCACAAAGGGCTCGCAGTTTTCTTTGTCAGGCGGGGCGTCCATGACGATGCACGAGCCATTGGCCGTGTCGACGCGGAAATAGCGCCGAAAGCTGGCATCGGCCGAGGCTGCACGCACGGTGGCGGGTAGCACGCAGTGGGCGCTGGCTTGAGCGTCTAACCATTGGTGAAAGGCCACTTGACGCTGCGGTTGCGCCCATTCGATGGGCGCGTACTCAGATGTGTGGGGTGAAGTGCCCGAAGGCTGAGAAATAGTGGGTGTGCTCATGGATAATCTAAATTCTACAAACCGCCCCATGCGCTCCGACTTTTCGGGCCTTCGCAAGACGGCGTTGTTCAATCAAAGGTTTTTCCGTTTTCATGCTGTTGCCCGATTTTCACCGCCAAATTCGCGCCTTGCCATGGCTGGTGATGGGTATCTTCGGTGGGCACGCCACAGCACAGACGAGCCCATCAGCCACGACACCGCCTTTGGTTTTGCGCTCAAGCAGCCTATTGCAAGAAAAAATATCCGACGACACGCTTAGCCAAGTTCCTACATTTGTGCAAAGCGACAAACTCAAAGAACAAGCTAACTTTTTAACCACGCTGGATGGCCAAGTCGTTTTACGCCGAGGCGAATTGCTTCTCAAGGCGGATCAAGTCGATTACGACCAAACCAGTGATTTGGCCAAAGCCCGCGGCAATGTGTATGTGAACCGTGCAGGCTTCACCTATCAAGGGCCGGAACTCCAACTGCATCTGGACTCGTTCGAAGGCTTTTTCACGCAGCCCAGCTATCAAATGCCAAAGAACAGCACGTACGGTAAAGCCGAACGTATTGATTTCATTGACCCCGACAACTCCGTCTTGCACAAAGCCACCTTCACATCCTGTCAGCGTAAGCCAGGTCCAGACTGGATGCCGGATTGGTTTTTTGAAGGCGACAAGATCACAGTCGACATGGCACGTAATTCGGCCAAGCTAGAGGGTGCAGACATCCGCTTCAAGGGCGTCCCATTTTCGTTGCCACCCATGGAGGTTCCACTCACCAACGAGCGGAAATCAGGTTTGTTGGCACCCAGCATTGGCGTGGACAACATCAGTGGTTTGGAATACACCCAGCCCTATTACTGGAACCTAGCGCCCAACCGAGACATCACTTTCTACCCCACCTATTGGGCCTCTCGAGGCATCAACTTAGGCACTGAGTTTCGATATACCGAGGGATTGACACCCAACCCACCCTTTCAAGGCCAAATGCGCTTTGACTTCATGGACAAAGACAAATTGCGTGACGATGCACAACGCTGGCGCATCAATTACACGCACACGGGCTTGCTCAACCCCTACTTTGCGGGTGGCGGCTTAGGTTTGACCATGAACCTCAACCGCGCAAGTGACGACAACTACTGGAAAGATT
>JACCDV010010239.1_pt1 | contig 14794 bp, 8 predicted proteins | sample 7446131 | NCBI WGS metagenome assembly JACCDV01 (sample SAMN15323448, study PRJNA562643) | freshwater metagenome | isolation source: river surface water | place: USA:Blue River Watershed | collected 2017-08-17 | reverse complement strand
GTGGCCGTGGGCGCCGCCATCCAGGGCCACGTGCTCTCGGGTGACCGCAAGGACGTGCTGCTGCTGGACGTGACCCCGCTGTCCCTGGGCATCGAGACCCTGGGCGGTGTCATGACCAAGATGATCACCAAGAACACCACCATCCCGACCAAGTTTGCCCAGACCTTCTCGACCGCCGAAGACAACCAGCCGGCCGTGACGATCAAGGTGTTCCAGGGTGAGCGCGAGATGGCCAGCGGCAACAAGCTGCTGGGCGAGTTCAACCTCGAAGGCATTCCGCCCGCTCAGCGTGGCACGCCGCAGATCGAAGTGTCGTTCGACATCGACGCCAACGGTATCCTGCACGTGGGCGCCAAGGACAAGGGCACCGGCAAGGAAAACAAGATCACGATCAAGGCCAACTCCGGCCTGTCCGAAGCCGAGATCCAGCAAATGGTCAAAGACGCCGAACTGAACGCGGCCGAAGACAAGAAGAAGCTGGAACTGGTGCAGGCCAAGAACCAGGGCGACGCGCTGGTGCACTCGACCAAGAAGAGCCTGACCGAGTACGGCGACAAGCTCGAAGCCGGCGAAAAGGAAAAGATCGAAGCCGCCTCCAAGGAACTCGAAGAAGCCCTCAAGGGTGACGACAAGGATGCGATCGAAGCCAAGACCGAAGCCCTGATGACGGCCAGCCAGAAACTGGGCGAGAAGATGTACGCCGACATGCAGGCCCAGCAGGCCGCAGGCGCTGCCGCCGGTGGTGCAGAACAAAAGCCTGCCGACGACAATGTGGTGGATGCCGAAGTCAAGGAAGTCAAGAAAGGCTGATGTGTCTGCCTTGTGGGAGCGGGCCCCTGCTCGCGAATGAATTCGGCCGCAGGGGCGGCCTCCCACATAAGTCTCCTGCAGCGTCCCGCCTCTACCGCGGGACGCTTTTTGCATGAAAAGGCCTGACGGCCAAGGTCAAGAGTCATGTCGACGAAACGCGATTTTTACGAAGTGCTGGGCGTGCCCAAGAACGCTTCGGACGAGGACATCAAGAAGGCTTATCGCAAGCTGGCGATGAAGTACCACCCGGACCGCAACCAGGGGGACGCCGCCAAGGAGGCCGAGGCCAAGTTCAAGGAAGTCAAGGAAGCCTACGAGATGCTGTCGGACGCGCAAAAGCGCGCGGCCTACGACCAGTATGGGCATGCCGGTGTGGACCCCAATATGCGCGGCGGTCCTGGCGGCGCAGAAGGCTTTGGCGGTTTCGGCGATGCCTTTGGTGACATCTTTGGCGACATCTTCGGCGGTGGCCGCCGCGGTGGAGGCGGTGGCCGTCAGGTGTTCCGTGGTGCGGACCTCAGCTACGCGATGGAAGTCACGCTCGAAGAAGCGGCCAACGGCAAGGACGCGCAACTGCGCATCCCCGCCTGGGAGGAATGCGACACCTGCCACGGCACGGGTGCCAAGCCCGGCACCAGTGCCAAGACCTGCTCCACTTGTCACGGCTCCGGCTCGGTGCAGATGCGCCAGGGCTTCTTCAGCGTGCAGCAGACCTGCCCGCACTGCCGCGGCAGCGGCAAGATCATCCCCGACCCTTGCACCAGCTGCCACGGCCAAGGCAAGGTCAAGAAGCAAAAAACGCTGGAAGTGAAGATCCCTGCGGGCATCGACGACGGCATGCGCATCCGCTCCAGCGGCAATGGCGAGCCCGGCACCAACGGTGGCCCTCCGGGCGATCTGTACATCGAGATCCGCATCAAGAAGCACGACATCTTCGAGCGCGACGGCGATGATCTGCACTGCTCGGTCCCCATCAGCTTCACCAAGGCGGCGCTAGGTGGCGAGATCGAAGTGCCGACCCTGGGCGGCAAAGCGGCCATTGACATCCCCGAGGGCACCCAGACCGGCAAGCAGTTCCGCCTGCGCGGAAAGGGCATCAAGGGCGTGCGCGGCAGCTACCCCGGCGACCTGTACTGCCACATCACCGTGGAAACGCCAGTCAAGCTCACCGAGCATCAGAAAAAGCTGCTCAAGGAGTTCGACGAGTCGCTGCGCAAGGGCGGGTCCAAACACCAGCCCAGCGAAGAAAGCTGGACCGACAAGCTCAAGGGCTTTTTCGGCGGCTGACCCACATCGGCCGCAGGGGCGGCCTCCTGCATCACACCCATACGCTCCCTGTAGGAGCGAGCCCATGCTCGCGAAAAAACGAGTCCCTGACCACACGCTGAAGGGTAGACAGACAGCACCGCTTGGTCTTGCTACCATGAGCCCATGACTGCCACCATCACCTTTCTGGGCGGTGCCGACACCGTCACGGGCTCCAAATACCTGGTCGAACACAACCACCAGCGCCTGCTGGTCGATTGCGGGCTGTTCCAAGGCTACAAGCAGCTGCGGCTGCGCAACTGGAGCCCTTTGCCAGTGGCACCGGATCAGGTCGACGCCGTGGTGCTGACGCACGCGCATCTGGACCACAGCGGTTACATCCCACTGCTGGTCAAGGAAGGTTTTCAAGGCCGCATCCATGCCACGCCCGGCACGCTCGACCTGTGCCGCATCTTGCTGCCCGACAGCGGTCACATCCAGGAAGAAGACGCGGCCTTTGCCAACCGGCACGGTTTCTCCAAGCACGCACCGGCCCTGCCGCTTTACACCCGACAGGATGCGGTGGACAGCCTGCCCTACTTTCATGCCGAGCCACCCGGCCAGTGGTTTGAACCCATCCGGGGCTGGAAAGCCCGCTACCTTCGCGCCGGACACATTCTGGGTGCGGCCAGTCTGCTGCTGGAGGTGGCTGGGCGGCGCATCCTGTTCTCAGGCGACCTCGGACGCCCCGACGATGTGCTGATGAACCCGCCCGAGGCGCCGCCGCAGGCCGACACCGTCCTGATCGAATCGACTTACGGCAACCGGCAACACCCGAAGGACAGGCTGTTTTCCGAATTGGGCCCTCTGCTGCAAAAGCTGGCCAAACGCGGTGGCGTGGCCGTTGTGCCGGTGTTCGCCGTCGGGCGTGCCCAGGCGGTGCTGCACACCATTGCCCAGCTCAAGGCGGCTGGAGAGTTGCCCCGCAGTCTGCCCATTTTTCTGGACAGCCCGATGGCGATTCACACCACGGCACTGTTCGAAAAGCACATGGGTGAGCACCGCCTGAGCCTGCCTGAAGTGCATGCGATGGACCGTGTGGCCACGATGCTGGAGACGCCCGAACAAAGCAAATCACTGGCCACACGCCATGGCCCCATGGTGATCCTGGCCGCCAGTGGCATGGCCACGGGCGGGCGCGTGCTGCACCACCTGGCGCAGTACGCGGGTGACCACCGAAACATGGTCATCCTGACGGGGTTTCAGGCGCCTGGCACACGCGGCGCACGGCTGGCGGCGGGCGAAACCCCGATCCGCATCCATGGCCAGGACGTGCCTGTGCGCGCCGAAGTGGTCCAGATCGAATCGGCCTCCGCCCACGCGGACGGCAACCAGCTGGTGTCGTGGCTGCACAAGATGCCCAGTGCACCCGCCCAGGTGTATGTGGTGCACGGCGAGCGCGCGGCGTCGGACATGCTGCGCGAGCGCATCGAGCACGAAATCAAATGGCGCGCCGTGGTGCCCGAACACGGCTCGGTCTGGCCGGTCTGACCCGGTCCGCGAAGGGAATTGCCTGGATCCTGATCGGCTGACTGTGCAGTAAGGGACAATCATGGGTGTGAACAAGCCCACATCTCAGAATACGCCCTTGACCTCCGCGCGCCATCCCTTGCTGCTGACTTGGCTGGCCACCGTCTGGCTGGTCACCCTGCCCAACATCCCGCTGTGGCGACAACTTGCTCAGCTGCCCGAAATCACCGGCCTGCGTGGCATGCTGTTTGGCCTGGGTCTGGCTGTCGGAATTGCTGGACTGACCCACGCCCTGCTGTCGCTGCTCAACTGGCGCTGGCTGCTCAAGCCGGTGCTCACGCTTTTCCTCATGAGTGCCGCCAGCGGGGCCTACTTCATGTGGAGCTACGGCATCGTGATCGATGCCAACATGATCATCAATGTGATGCAGACCGACCCACGCGAAGCCTCCGATCTGCTCAACTGGCGCCTGCTGCTGAGCCTGAGCGTACTGGGCGCGCTGCCGGTATGGTGGCTTTGGCGTCAGCCGGTCCGCGCACTGTCCTGGAGCAGACGTCTGGGTGTCAACCTCCTGTCGCTGGTGGCATCGGTGGCCGTTCTGGTCATCAGCCTGATGCTGATCTACCAGGACTTCGCTTCGGTCATGCGCAACCACACACAGCTGCGTTACCTCATCAATCCGCTCAACAGTTTTTACGCCGTCGGCAGGGTCGTTGCACAGCCGCTGGAACGCGACAACAGCAAGGTTGAGCCCATCGGGCAGGACGCCCGGCTGATGCTGCCTGCGGGTGCTGCGCCCGCGACGGTCATCGTGGTGGTGGGCGAGACTGCACGCGCCGGCAATTTCGGCGTCAACGGCTACGAGCGCGACACCACGCCGCGCCTGGCACGCGAGGACATCGTCAGTCTGCGCAATGTCTGGTCGTGTGGCACCAGCACCGCAGCCTCTTTGCCCTGCATGTTTTCGCATCTTGGCAAGGAAGCCTACGAAAAACGCAGCACCAACCACGAGTCGCTGGTGGATGTGCTGCAGCATGCCGGTCTGGGGGTGCTGTGGGTCGACAACCAATCGGGCTGCAAGGGCGTCTGTGCCCGCGTGCCCAGCATCAGCACCACCGGGCTCAAGGTGTCCCCCCATTGCGACACAGGGGAATGCCACGACGAGGTGATGCTGCATGAGCTGGACAAGCACATTGCCGCGCTGCCAGCCGAACGCCGCGCCAAGGGCGTGGTGGTCTTCATGCACCAGATGGGCAGCCACGGCCCAGCCTACCACAAGCGGGCACCAGCGGCGTTCAAACGCTTCCAGCCCGAATGCGCCAGCAACGCATTGCAGCAGTGCGAACGCCAGCAGGTGGTCAACGCCTACGACAACACCATCGCCTACACCGACCACTTTCTGGCCGAGACGATTGGCTGGCTGAAAAAGCGCCCCGGCCCGACCGCCATGGTCTACCTGGCCGATCACGGCGAATCGCTGGGCGAGAACAACCTGTACCTGCATGGTCTGCCCTACGCCATCGCCCCCGATGTGCAAAAACGTGTGCCCTGGATCACCTGGGTCTCGCCCGGCTTTGCACAGCAGCGCGGGCTGCAAAAGGCTTGCCTGCAGGACAAGCTGATGACCGAGATCCGCCACGACCATTTTTTCCATTCGGTCATGGGCATCGCCGGTGTGCAGTCGGGCGAATACAAGCCTGGGCTGGACATTTACGGCAGCTGCATGCGCTGAGCAGCGCCTGCAGCGCGGGCCGCCGGGGGCATGACGCCCCGGCCTTCACATGAAGCGGTCGAGCAGCTTGCGCGAGTGGCGGTCGAGCGCCAGCGGATCGCGGATCAGGTACTGGACACCGTCCACATCGCTCACGATCAGCACCTTGCCGGTCAGGCGGCGGATGTCTTCCTCACCCTTGAGCATGAAGCGGGCTTCACCCCGGTCGGTCTGAACCGTCCAGACGCTGGGCGTCACCAGACTGCTGACCGCCTTCAGACGCTGGATTTCGGGCAGGAATTCGCGCTCGGCAATCGCCTGACGCAGCAAGCCCTGCAGGGGTTCGTCCACCTGGTCCAGGCGGTCAAACCAGGCCAGCTCGTGGCCTTCGGCATCCATCACGCCCACGCCCTGCTCGGGCGCTGTGACCGGATAGGCTCGCACCACCACCACCTGCGCATGGCGCACACCTTGCGCATCGGTCCAGACCCAGCGGCCCAGCGGATTGCGTTGCAGACTCATGCGGCCACCTCCTGCGTTGCACCACCGAGCACCGCACCTTCGGACTCGGCCTGACGCTGCTGTGCCTGGTACAGGCGCCAGTAAGCGCCTTCGAGCGCCATGAGTTGGTCGTGGTTGCCTTCTTCCACCACCACGCCCTTGTCCATGACCACCAGACGGTCGGCCTTGCGCAGCGTGGACAGACGGTGGGCGATGGCGATCGTGGTGCGGCCACGCACCAGGTTGTCCAGCGCTTTCTGGATTTCCTTTTCGGTCTCGGTGTCCACCGCAGAAGTCGCTTCGTCAAGGATCAGGATGCGCGGGTTGATCAGCAGGGCACGCGCAATGCTGATGCGCTGGCGCTCGCCACCCGACAAGCCCTGGCCGCGCTCGCCCACCAGCGAGTCGTAGCCCTGCGGCATGCGCAGGATGAACTCGTGTGCATGCGCAGCGCGGGCGGCGGCAATGATTTCATCGCGCGTCGCATCCGGCTTGCCGTAGGCGATGTTGTCGGCAATCGTGCCGAAGAACAGAAACGGTTCCTGCAGGACCAGACCGATCTGGCGGCGAAAGTCGGCGATGCGCAGCTGGCGGATGTCCACACCGTCGAGCTCAATCACACCTTCGGACACATCGTAGAAACGGCAGATCAGGTTGACCAGCGTGCTCTTGCCCGAGCCACTGTGGCCGACCAGACCGATCATCTCGCCCGGCGCGATCTCCAGATCCAGGTTGCGGATCACGGCGCGATTGCCATAGCGGAAGCCCGCCTCACGCACAGTGATGCGGCCCGTAACCCGCTCGGGCAAGGCCACGGGCTGCACGGGTTCAGGCACGCTGGAGACATGGTCGAGGATGTCAAAGATGCGCTTGGCACCCGATGCCGCTTTTTGCGTGTGCGAGACGATGCGGCTCATCGAGTCGAGCCGGGTGTAAAAGCGCCCGATGTAGGCCAGGAAGGCCGTAAGCACACCGACCGTGATGCGGTCGTGCGCCACCAGCCAAATGCCAAAGCCCCAGACCACCAACAGACCGACCTCGGTCATCAGCGCGACCGTGGGCGCAAACAGCGACCAGACGCGGTTGAGGCGGTCGTTGACCTGCAGGTTGTGGCGGTTGGCGTCCTTGAAGCGCTGGGCCTCGCGGTCTTCCTGCGCAAAGGCCTTGACCACGCGGATGCCCGGGATGGTGTCGGCCAGCACGTTGGTGACCTCGGCCCAGACGCGGTCGATCTTCTCGAAGCCGGTGCGCAGGCGATCACGCACCACATGGATCAGCCAGCCAATGAAGGGCAGCGGCAGCAGCGTGATCACGGCCAGCGTGGGGTTGATGGAAAACAGGATGACCGCCGTCATCACGATCATCAGCACATCGGTGGCAAAGTCCAGCAGGTGCAGGGACAGGAAGACGTTGATGCGGTCGGTCTCGTTGCCAATGCGGGCGATCAGATCGCCCGTGCGGCGTCCGCCAAAGTATTCGAGCGACAGGCTCAGCAGGTGCTGGTAGGTGGTGGTGCGCAGGTCGGCGCCGATGCGCTCGGACACCAGCGCCAGGATGTAGGTCTTGGCCCAGCCCAGCGCCCAGGCCAGCAAAGCGGAAGCAAACAGGCCCCCCAGGTACAACGCCACCAGTGACGGATCGATGGGCTTGCCGCTTTGGTAAGGGATCAGCACCTCGTCCATGAGCGGCATGGTCATGTAGGGCGGAACGAGCGTAGCGGCAGTCGAGGCCAGTGTGAGCGCAAAACCGGTCAGCAGCTGTTTGCGGTAAGGGCGACCGAAACGCCAGAGTTTGAGCAGCGTCCAGGTGGAGGGCGGCGCCAGATCCTCGCGGCCGCAACGGGAGCATTCGTCTGCCCCTTCTTCCATCGGCGCCTGGCACACCGGACAAACAGCCCCACCGATGAGCGCCTGCAGAGGCCGGCCGTCCTGCTCCTGCGCTGTCTGACGCTCGAGCTGGGCCACCATGCGCGAGGCACCGGCCTGCATGCCCAGCGTGAAACGCCAGACGGCCTGGCGACGCCCATCGGCCACCAGCTCAAGCATGCCGACACCGGCATGGTCGCTCAGCTGCAGGCGGGAATCGGGCTGCAGGTCCCAGATTTGCCAGTTTTTTTGCCCCTCGGATCGGGCCAGAAGCCGCCGATCGGTCAAAATAAGCGCAGTTTTATGAAAGTTCAGTGACCCGTCGAGGTCAACGTCCAGAAAGGCTGTTGCGTTTTCATCAGGTTGAAACAGTGATCGCACCTCCAAAAGCTTCGCGTCCGGGATTGCCGGGCGTTGCAAAGAAGAGGTTTGAGGGGTCATGAAATTCAACCTGGACCGAAAGGTCGGCCATTGTATCGCCCCACCCCATTCATTAATGAGCCACAAGACCATCCAAATCCTGCGCATGACGCATCTGCGCGGCCCCAGCATCTGGACTTACGTTCCCGTCATCGAGGCCCTGGTCGACATCGGCGAACTGGAAGACTTTCCCTCCAACACCCTGCCCGGCTTCAACGAGCGGCTGTCGGCCTGGCTGCCCGGCCTGATTGAGCACCGCTGCAGCCCTGGCGTGCGGGGCGGCTTTTTGCAACGGCTGGAAACAGGCACCTGGCCCGGCCACATCCTGGAACACGTTGCCCTTGAACTGCTGACGCTGGCGGGGATTCCCGATGGTTACGGACGCGCCCGCGAAGCCGGACCCCGCGGTGTGTACAAGGTCATCATCGGCGCGCCACACCCCGAAGTCGGGCGCCAGGCCCTGCTGACCGCCCGTGAGCTGGTGATGGCGGCCATCGAGGACCGTCCTTTTGATGTGGCCCAGGCCGCCGAAGACCTGACCGATCTGGTCGACAGCCGCCTGGTCGGTCCCAGCACCCGCGCCATCGTGCAGGCCGCATGGGACAGCCGCCGCATCCCGCACATCCGCCTCAACGACGGCAACCTGGTCCAGCTGGGCCACGGCGCGGCCCAGCGCCGCATCTGGACGGCCGAAACCGACCGCACCAGCGCCATTGCCGAAGGCATCTCCAAAGACAAGGACATGACCAAGCGGCTGCTGGCGAACTGCGGCATTCCGGTTCCCGAAGGCCAGGTGGTCGAGAGCCCCGAAGCGGCCTGGGCCGCCGCCCAGGACATTGGCGTGCCGGTCTGTGTCAAACCGGGTGACGGCAACCGCTCACGTGGCGTGTCTCTGGATTTGCGCGAGGAAGCCGATATCAGGGCCGCCTACGACATCGCCCTCAAACAGGGCAGCGAGGTGATCGTCGAGAAATTCATCCAGGGCATGGAGCACCGCCTGCTGGTGGTGGGAGACCGGCTGGTCGCGGCCAGCCGAGGCGAAACCGCCAGCATCACCGGCGACGGCAAAAGCACCGTGCGCGAGCTGGTCAACGCACAGATCAACAGCGACCCGCGCCGTGGCAGCGATGGCAGCCTGCCGCTGGAAACCGTACGCCTGCGTGAAAACAGCCCCGAAGTGCTGGAGCTCAAGCGCCAGGGCCTGACGCCCGACTGCGTGCCCCAAGCCGGTCGCACCGTGCTGGTCAAGCGCACCGGCAACATGACCACCGACATCACCGACATCGTGCACCCCGATGTGGCTTACCAGGCCGCTTTGGCCGCCAAGGTGGTGGGCCTGGACATTGCGGGGGTGGACGTGGTCACCCCGGACATCACCCAGCCGCTGGAAAAGGTGGGCGGCGTGGTGGTGGAGGTGAATGCCGGTCCAAGCTTGCTCATGCACCTGAACCCGGCCGAAGGACAGGCCCGCGATGTGGGCAAGGCGATCGCCGAGCATCTGTTCCCGGAGCAATCCAATGGCCGCATCCCCGTGGTCGGCTTCATGGGCGCTGGCAACACCACACGCACCGCCAAACTCACAGCCTGGCTCCTGCACCTCAAGGGCTGGACCACGGGACTGGCCTGCGCCGATGGTCTCTACCTGGACCAGCGTTGCCTCCAGAGCCATGGCGGGATGGATTTCGGCAGCGCCGAGCGGCTGCTGGTCAATCGATCCGTTCAGGCAGCCGTGTTTGAAACCGACGCCTTGCACCTGCTCACCGAGGGCCTGCCCTACGACCGCTGCCAGGTGGGCGTGGTCACATGCATGCCGGGCACAGCTGGCCTGCCTGCCGAGGTGCATGCAGGAGAAGACGAGCGCATGCCCGGCTACATCCGCACACAGATCGACGTGGTGTTGCCCACCGGCACCGCCGTGCTCAACGCGGAAGACGGGCAAGTGGCCGAGCTGGCCCAGTACAGCGATGGCGGTGTGATTTTCTACGCCAGCACCGAAAACAACGCACGCATCCTCGAGCACCGTGCCCAGGGCCAGCGTGTGGCTTTCTGGCGCGATGGCCAACTGGTGCTGGCACAAGGCAAGCAGGAAACCGACGTGCTGTCGACACAGAGACCTGCCGTGGTCAAGCTGCTCAAGGATGGACGTCTTGATACCGGCGACATCCTGGTGGCCGCCTGCGTGGCCTGGGCGCTGGACATTCCAGCCGAACTGATCCGTGCAGGCGTCAAGAGCTACGGTCAGAGCCCCTCTTTCTTCTGATTTCAACGACAGGAACCCCTGTTCATGCAAGTGTCCAGAATTCGTGCCCTGCGCGGCCCCAATCTGTGGAGTCGCCACACGGCCGTCGAAGCCATCATCACCTGCCCGGAGTCCGAGCGCACCTTGGCCTCGGCCGTCGAACAGCAGCTGCGCCGCACCTTTCCAGCGGTTGGCCCCATCGAGAGTGGCCGCGGACAGCCTGCCAGCCTGGCGCATGCCCTGGAAAAAGTCACTTTGGCCCTGCAGGCCCAAGCTGGCTGCCCTGTGACTTTCAGCCGCACCACGCCGACAGAAGAAGCTGGAACCTACCAGGTGGTGGTCGAGTACACCGAAGAAGAGGTGGGGCGCCTGGCCCTGGATCTGGCCGAAAAACTCTGCCAAGCCGTGCTGGCTGGCCAGGGCTTTGATGTGGAAGGTGCGATTGCCCAACTCCACGAACTCGATGAAGACGTGCGTCTGGGGCCATCCACCGGTTGCATCGTCGACGCTGCAGTCGCCCGCGGCATCCCTTATCGCCGCCTGACCCAGGGCAGCATGGTGCAGTTTGGCTGGGGCTCGAAGCAACGCCGCATCCAGGCCGCCGAAACCGACACCACCAGCGCGATTGCAGAGTCCATTGCACAAGACAAGGACCTGACCAAGCAGCTGCTGCATGCGGCGGGGGTGCCCGTGCCCATGGGACGACCCGCCGACTCGCTCGATGAGGCCTGGCAGGTTGCCCAGGAGATCGGTCTGCCGGTCGTGGTCAAACCACAGGATGGCAATCAGGGCAAAGGCGTCACGGTCAACATCACCGACCGTGCCGCTTTCGATGCCGCCTACGAAACCGCTGAACGCTACGGCAGCTGTGTGTTGGTTGAAAAATACCTGCCCGGTCACGACTACCGTCTTCTGGTGGTCGGCAACAAGCTGGTGGCCGCTGCCCGACGCGAACCCCCTCTGGTGGTGGGCGATGGCGTACACACCGTGCGCCAGCTGGTGGACATCGTGAACGCCGACCCTCGCCGTGGCGAAGGCCATGCCACCTCGCTCACCAAGATCCGTTTTGACGACATTGCCGTGGCCCGGCTGCAGGCGCAGGGACTGGAGCCTGATTCGGTGCCCGAAAAAGGCCGCCGCGTGGTCCTGCGCAACAACGCCAACCTCTCGACTGGCGGCACCGCCACGGACGTGACCGATGACGTGCATCCTGAAGTGGCAGCCCGCGTGGTGGCCGCTGCCCGCATGGTAGGGGTGGACATCTGCGGCGTGGATGTCGTTTGCGAATCCGTCATGCGACCGCTGGAAGAGCAAAGCGGCGGCATCGTCGAGGTCAATGCCGCCCCTGGCCTGCGCATGCACATCAGCCCGTCGTTCGGCAAAGGCCGTGATGTGGGTCAGGCCGTGATCGACCTGATGTTCCCCGATGGCGAAAACGGCCGCATTCCGACCATTGCCGTCACCGGCACCAACGGCAAAACCACCACGGTGCGCCTGACGGCCCACCTGCTCAAGGCGCACGGCCTGCGCGTGGGCATGACCAACACCGATGGGGTCTACGTCAACGGCCGTCAGACCGACAGCGGCGACTGCAGCGGCCCGCGCAGCGCACGCAATGTGCTGATGCATCCCGAAGTGGATGCCGCCGTGTTCGAGACAGCGCGGGGCGGCTTGCTGCGTGAAGGTCTGGCCTTTGACCGCTGCAAGGTGGCCATCGTGACCAATATGGGTGCGGGCGACCATCTGGGCCTGAACTACATCACCACGCTCGAAGACCTGTCGGTGCTCAAGCGCGTGATTGTGCTCAACGTCGAGCCCGACGGCATGGCTGTGCTCAATGCCGCTGACCCCGCCGTGGCCGCCATGGGCCCGCATTGCCCGGGCGATGTGACCTACTTCGCCCTGGACGCTAACCAGCCCGTGCTGGCGGCACATCGCGCGCAGGGCCGACGTGTCGTGTTTGTCGACAACGGTGCGATCGTGGCGCAAAAGGGCAAGCAGATCTTCCGCATTCCGCTGTCCCAGGTGCCACTGACCCGAGGTGGACAAATCGGTTTCCAGACCGAGAACGTGCTGGCTTCGATCGGTGCCGCCTGGGCCGTTGGAGTGTCATGGGACGCTATCGCGCAAGGTCTGTCCACCTTCATCAGCGATGTTCAGGGTGTGCCCGGCCGCTTCAATGTGTTCGACTACAAGGGCGCGACCCTGATCGCCGATTACGGCCACAACCCGGACGCCATTCAGGCCCTGGTCAATGCCGTTGACAACATGCCTGCCAAGAAACGTGTGGCGGTCATCAGTGGTGCGGGTGATCGTCGCGACGAAGACATTCGTGAGCAGACCCGCATTCTGGGCGCTGCTTTCGATGAGGTTGTGCTCTATCAGGACGCCTGCCAGCGTGGTCGGGCAGACGGCGAGGTGATCGCTTTGCTTGAACAAGGTTTGCAGGGCGCCAGTCGCACGCGCCATACCGAGTCCATCCAGGGCGAGTTCAACGCGATCGACACCGCATTGGCACGACTGTCAGCGGGCGATTTGTGCCTGATCCTGATCGACCAGGTCGAAGAGGCGCTGGCCTACATCAACGACAAGGTCCGCAGCAGCTCCGTCTGACACCTATTCCCCAAGTAGCCAGTGACGGCTGTCATGGCTGTTCTTTGCGGCGTCGTACAAGCGATGGGGGGCAGAACAAGCAAGACAAGCCCAGGGGCTTTGAACAGGTCAAGCTAAAAAGCGCCCCGCAGGGCGCTCTTGGGTCTGTCCTGAATGGCAACAGATCAGGCCATCACAAACTGAGGCGCGCTCTGGCCTCCTGGTATTCCTTCTTGAGCTGGGCAATGCGCTCTGCGGCGCTGACCACTGCCGTGATGGCGCCGATGCCCTGCCCACAACCCCAGATGTCCTTCCAGGCTTTCTTGGCATCGCCCCCGAAGTTCATCTTGCTGGGATCGGACTCTGGCAGATTCTCCGGGTCCAGCCCGGCCGCCCGGATCGAGGGCGCCAAGTAATTGCCGTGCACGCCCGTGAACAGGTTGCTGTAGACGATGTCATCCGAATTGCTGTCAACGATGGCCTGCTTGTAGGCATCCACAGCGCGGGCCTCGTGGGTGGCGATGAAAGCCGAGCCGATGTAGGCAAAGTCCGCCCCCATGGCCTGCGCCGCCAGGATGGCGCCGCCGGTGGCAATCGAGCCTGACAGGGCCAGCGGGCCATCGAACCACTGGCGGATTTCCTGAATCAGCGCAAACGGGCTCTTGACACCCGCATGGCCACCGGCACCTGCGGCCACGGCGATCAGGCCGTCGGCGCCCTTTTCGATCGCCTTGTGGGCAAACTTGTTGTTGATGATGTCGTGCAGCACCACGCCGCCGTAGCTGTGCGCAGCCTGGTTGATGTCCTCGCGCGCGCCCAGGCTGGTGATGATGACCGGCACCTTGTACTTCACACACAGCTGCATGTCGTGTTCGAGCCGGTCGTTGCTCTTGTGCACGATCTGGTTGATGGCAAAAGGCGCGGCCGGGTTGTCCGGGTTCGCCTTGTTGTGGGCCGCCAGCGTCTCGGTGATTTCGGCCAGCCAGTCTTCGAGCTGCGAGGCCGGACGCGCATTGAGTGCGGGCATGGAACCGATCACTCCCGCCTTGCATTGCTCAATGACCAGCTGGGGGTTGCTGATGATGAACAGCGGTGAGGCGATGACGGGGAACTTCTGTGCGGCCAGTACTGGGGGCAATTTGGACATGGGGTCTCCTGTGTTCTTGAAACCATTGTCAGGGCTCGCCCCCAACAAGGCTGTCGGCGTTGCGACAAACGAAAAGGCCCGCGACCGGTTGGGCAGCGGGCCTGGAGGCTGAAACCGGCTTAGAACGCTTCGAGCGGCAGCGCGGTCACGCTGTCAGCGCCTTCCACGATGCTGTCGCGCATGCCGGGCACTTTGGACAGGATGTGGTCGGCGTAGAAACGCGCTGTGGTGACCTTGGCGGCCATGAAGGCAGCATCCTGCGCCTGGGCTTCGGGCGTGAGTGCCACCAGCAGGGCACGGCCCATCTGCCAGCCTGCCACCAGATTGCCGGTGAGCATCAGGTAGGGCACGCTGCCGGAGAAAGCCGCGTTGGGGTTGCTCTTGGTGTTGGCGGCGATGAACTCGACCACATCGACATAGGCTTCGCGCGCGGCCTTCAGGCGCTTGGCCATGGCCTGCGCATCGGCGTTGCCGCTGGCGGCCAGCTCGGCTTCGGTCTTGGCAATCTGTGCAGCGATGCTCTTGGCACCGGCGCCACCATCGCGTGCGGTCTTGCGGCCCACCAGGTCGTTGGCCTGGATGGCGGTCGTGCCTTCGTAGATGGTCAGGATCTTGGCGTCGCGGTAGTACTGGGCGCAGCCGGTTTCCTCGATGAAGCCCATGCCCCCGTGGATCTGCACGCCCAGGCTGGCCACGTCGATGCTCATCTCGGTGCTGTAGCCCTTGACCAGCGG
>JACCDV010001290.1_pt1 | contig 14798 bp, 14 predicted proteins | sample 7446131 | NCBI WGS metagenome assembly JACCDV01 (sample SAMN15323448, study PRJNA562643) | freshwater metagenome | isolation source: river surface water | place: USA:Blue River Watershed | collected 2017-08-17 | reverse complement strand
CTCGCGCAATCTCAAGAGATCCTACCCCAATATCAAGGACTAATAAATCTCCGGCTGACCATCCCAGCCACCGTCGCGCTGCCAGAAAGGTAAAGCGAGCTTCTTCGTCTCCAGAAAGTACTTGGAGATCAATCGAACAAGTCTTATTCACATGTGAAATTACCTCGTCAGAGTTAACTGCTTCACGTATAGCTGATGTAGCAAATGCCAGCAGTTCATCAATATTGAGGTGCTGCGCATTCGCCATATTCTTCTGAATGGCATCGGTAATCTTTTCGATTCCAACATCAGTGATCGCGCCAGCTTCATCAAGAAACTCAGTCAACTTGATAACTGATTTATGCGATGAATTAGGAATTGGCGGTCCACCTAAGTGGGCATCAACTACCTGCAGATGTATGGTGTTAGAGCCAACATCTAAAACACCTAAACGCATTTGAGCATTCTAACGAGGTTATGCCTTAACCCCCATGAGGTGCTCCATCGCGAGTTGGTCGAGAATTTCATAACCATAACCACGTTTACCTGCTTCATCGGCATCAAATGAATCTTTCTCAAGATCCTTCCATGTCTCACCTGCTGCAAGAGTTGGCTCTGATAGTCCTGGGATATTAGATGCTTTCATCGCTTCGATGACGCGTGGGTCGCTACGGAATGCAGCTGCACGCTCTTTGAGAACTAGGTACATACGCATATTCGAGGTTGCAGAGGCCCACACACCTGAATCACCATCTGTGCGTACTGGCTTGTAATCGAAGTGCTTTGGGCCTGAATATTGATAGCGCTCAAGCAAATCAACAAGGAAGAAGGCGCTCTTTACATCGCCATGGCCGAAGACAAAGTCTTGGTCGTACTTTGGTCCACGTTGTCCGTTGAGATCGATGTGGAATAACTTCTTCTGCCAGAGCGCTTGCGCAATGCCGTGAACAAAGTTGAGGTTTGCCATCTGTTCGTGGCCAACTTCAGGGTTGAGACCTACAAGCTCTGGGTGATCCAACATCTGAATAAACCCAAGCGCATGGCCGATTGTTGGCAGGAAGATATCGCCACGTGGCTCATTTGGCTTAGGTTCAATCGCAAACTTAATGTCATATCCTTTATCAATCACGTACTGGCCCAAAACGTTAAAACCTTCTTTGTAACGCTCGAGCGCAACGTAGGCATCCTTTGAGCTCTCGGATTCAGCGCCTTCGCGGCCGCCCCAACATACATAAATCTTTGCACCTAGGTCGGCGGCTAAATCAATATTGCGCATCGCCTTACGTAGTGCAAAGCGACGGATATCGCGATCATTGCTAGTTAACGCACCATCTTTAAAGACAGGATGGCTAAAGAGGTTTGTCGTTGCCATCGGAACTTTCATTCCAGTTTCAGCAAGCGCCTTTTTGAAGCGATCGATATGTCCTTGACGTACTGAGTCACTTGAACCGAATGGAAAGAGATCATCATCATGGAAGGTAACGCCATATGCACCACGTGCTGCAAGTTCATTGACTGTACGAACTGGATCAAGTGCTTCGCGTGTCGGATCTCCAAATGGATCGCGCGCTTGCCAGCCAACGGTCCAAAGACCGAAGGTGAACTTATCTGCAGGAGTTGGGTTGTATGTCATACCCGTGACTCTACCTATATTGCGGCTAAGAGAAAAGAGAGTGTGGCGAGAATTAAGCGGGCGAGTATTCGCCAGTAACTAGGAAGTAGACGCGGCGAGCGACTGAGACTGCATGATCTGCATAACGCTCGTAATAACGTCCCAAGAGAGTTAAATCGATTGCAGAGTCAATTCCCTTATTCCAGGTAGAGCTTGTCAGGGCCCCGATGACCTCGCGATGCAAGGCATCCATCTCGTCATCATCTTTTTCAATTTCTAGAGCAAGGAGTGTGTTACGTGTTTCGATAACGGTTCCAACCTTGCGAGCAATCTTTTCGGCGACAGAACCCATCTGCGTGAATGTGGCATGGAGTTCGTTAGGAATTGCAGAATTTGGGTGGCGCAGGCGAGCGACTTTAGCCACGTGGTGGGCAAGATCTCCCATGCGTTCTAGATCAGCGCTCATACGTAGAGCAGTTACCAGCGCACGCAAATCAGAAGCCACAGGTTGTTGACGGGCGATGATGTCAATAATGCGGCTATCAAGATCGTGTTGGTAGTTATCTACCTTCTCATCGAAAGTGATGACTTCTTCGGCAAGCTTTAGGTCGGCGCTGATCAAGGCCTGGGTAGCCTTCTGGATGGAATCGCTCACCATATTTGTTAGGTCAACAAGGGACTGGGAGACGCCATCGAGTTCTTCTTGGAATACCGAACGGATGAGAGCCATTAGGCAAAAGTACGCGCCTTTGGTGAATAATGGAAATCATCCGCATGAACGGACGGTTAACTCGGCTACCCGAGCATTAGGCTTAACACATGTGGTTTCGCAAGGAAGATTCTGAAACTCACAATAGCCCTGTCCCCGACTTTATCTTCGATCTAATAAATCATCTCGATGAAGATGTTCTTCTTATTGGCCCTGGAGATAAACCAGTGTTTTCTTCCAATGGAATCGAAAGTCTTAACGTCCTACGCGATGGTCGAGCGCTCACTCCAGAACTTTCCGCAATTGTCAGAGCTGTGCGACGCACCCGGGTTCCACATAATGGAAAACTTGAAATTGCGCGTGGGCCCATCGGTGAAGGAACGCGAGAGCTAACGCTGAAGGTAGTTGCGCTAGAAGATGAAGATTTAATCTTGATTCTTATCAGCGATGAATCTGAAGCGCAGCGAGTACATGAAGTCCGTCGCGATTTTGTCGCCAATATTTCCCATGAGCTAAAGACTCCCATTGGCGCTCTTTCTCTGCTTAGCGAGGCGGTTCTCTCAGCTAAAGATGACCCAGAATCAGTATCTAAATTCGCCAATCGAATGCAACATGAAGCCAAGCGATTAACAGATTTAGTTCAAGAGATTATCAATTTGAGCAGATTGCAGGATTCTGATCCGCTCTCTGTGGCAGAGGAAGTAAGCATTGATGACATCATTCAGGTGGCAGTGGATCAATGCCAGACTATTGCTCATGCAAGAAAGATTGAAGTGGCATTTACCAGATCTCCTGATGCCGTTGTCTTAGGTGATGGCGAACAGATCACCATGGCAGTTCATAATCTGATTGAGAATGCCATCAACTACTCACCTGAAAATACAAAGGTCTCGGTCACAACCGAGATCGAAGATGGAATTGTGCAGATCTCGGTAACAGATCAAGGAATTGGTATTCCCGAATCCGATCAGGCTCGAATTTTTGAACGTTTCTATCGCGTCGATCCTGCTCGTTCTCGTGAAACCGGTGGCACCGGCCTTGGTCTTTCCATTGTTAAACATGTAGCAACCAAACACGGTGGCGATGTCAGCGTCTGGAGCGCTCCAGCAGTTGGCTCAACATTTGCACTTCGACTACCCATCTACTCCAACACAGGGGAAACGCACTCATGACCAAGATATTGATTATCGAAGATGAAGTCTCTTTCTCAGAGGCGCTCAGTTTTCTGCTAGAGAAAGAGGGCTACTCAACTCATATCGCCGAGACAGGCAAGGAAGGACTTGATACCTTTAAGTCCGAAAACTTTGATTTAGTTCTACTTGATCTCATGATTCCTGAAGTCTCAGGAATAGATGTCTGCCGCGCTATTCGTGCTACTTCCCAGGTTCCGATCATCATGTTAACCGCCAAGGACTCTGAGATAGATAAGGTGGTTGGCCTTGAACTAGGCGCCGACGATTATGTAACTAAGCCTTATTCATCGCGCGAGTTAGTAGCCCGCATCAAAGCAGTTCTTCGTCGCGGTTCACTCGATGAGGCCAATAGCCCTGAATCAACTGGCGTTCATGAGATTGCTGGTATCAGAATGGATGTTGAACGCCACCAGGTAAGCGTTAATGGAGTAAATATCGCTCTTCCACTCAAAGAGTTTGAGCTACTTGAATTCTTGCTTCGCAATGCTGGACGTGTGCTCACTCGTGGACAACTCATTGATCGCGTCTGGGGTGGTGACTATTACGGAGATACAAAGACTCTCGATGTTCATATAAAGCGTCTGCGCTCAAAGATAGAAGCCGATCCTGCTAATCCAGTACTTATCCAAACAATTCGTGGATTAGGGTATAAATTCGAGGCGTAGACTGAGCCTCATGCCTGAGAAAAAGAAGAGAGTCTTTACCTCCCGAGATGCTCGCAATTGCATCATCGTTCCCAGCGATCTCGACCACAAATATTCACGTGGAGTACTCGGCGTAGTTACCGGCTCCGCCCAGTATCCAGGCGCTGCTGTCCTGACAACTGCTGCAGCAAGTGCAACTGGACTCGGCATGATCAGATTTCATAGCTCATCAGGATTGGCTCACTTAGTTCTGCACACATCTCCGGAAGTTGTTGTGCAACCAGGACCTGTCACAGCATGGCTAGCAGGATCTGGAATTCACGCGAAGAAGCGGAGTGATTTCACGACCTGGCTTCGCCATCGCTGGTTTACCTTATTAAAGGCGCAAACAGTGCCAGCAGTTCTTGATGCTGGCGCTTTGAACCTTGCTGGTTCACTCTCTCAACCAACTTTGATTACACCTCACGCAGGTGAACTCGCTCGCTTACTGACGCGACGTGGCCTGCCCGTAAGTTCTGAATCTCTTGAGGCAGATCCCATTCATTGGGCAGCGAAAGCCTCTGATCACCTTGGAGTTACCGTCTTACTTAAAGGTGCGCAGACAGTTGTTGCACATGGCGACTTCGTCATAGCGCTACCAAAGGCGACATCGTGGCTAGCTACTGCTGGAACTGGAGATGTTCTGGCCGGAATCATCGGCGCGCTTGTTGCCACCAATTACATTGAAATTCTCAATAATCCTCATCGTCTTGCTGAAGTCGCAGCAACAGGTGCATTTATTCACAATCAAGCCGCATCACTTGCATCAGATGGAGCTCCAATATCTGCAACACAAATTATTGATGAAATACCAAGAGCGATAAGGAAGATTCTTAAGTAGCTAACTAGGGATATCCCTTCTTCTATATTTTCGTTCATCCGACTTACTCTTGTGCATGGTTAAAACTCAGGCTAATCCTGCGCGAGTTCTCATCATCAACGATGATGCTTTTGAACTCGCCACGATGTCTGCATCCCTGAGATTGCACAGCACAAATATTGTTGGAGAAGCAAGCAATATGTTGATTGCTGAAAATCTCTTTCGGTCACTGCAACCTGAAGTAGTGATGATTGACCTGCAATTCTCTGGCGAAGAGGCAATCGGCTTGCTTCAACGTTTCCGCAAGATAGATCCAAAGCTGGGAATAGTCATCACTACTTCTTGTCCAGACCTTAGGCTCTTTGGTTTACTTGAACGCAACATCCCTAAAGGCAGCAGGATTATCCTGAAACGGTCTGTCTCAGATCTTTCGATTATCACCTTCGCTCTTGCTGAATGTCTCGGCTCAGCTCAAGATGGCTCTGCCATGAAGTGGATAAGTCTTCACTCGACGATTCATGCAAATTCGTTTCTGACAATTCTCAGTGAGTTCACTGATATTCAAATCGAAACGCTACGTTTAGTTGCACAGGGAATGAGCAACTCTGAAATCGCGCGAGTGAGATTTGTGTCAGAGAAATCAGTTGAACAAATTGTGGCCCGCATCGCGCAGCATCTATCAATCACTCCTGATCGCAGCAAAAACCTACGTGTGATATTGACCGGTGAATACTTCAAATGGCTTGGCGCTCCCCGTCATTAATGGCCTTTGCGGTAAAGTCACTGCATGCCTTCAGGAGTAACGCTCAGCGATATCCGCAAGCGATGGAATGAAGTCCTCGACCTCGTCGAGAGCCGCGACCGCATCGTCTGGATCGCTTACTTCGATGCCCGCCTTGAATCCTTTGAAAATGGTCGCCTCACCCTCGATTTCAGCGATGCCAATAAATTAGCAACCGGACATAACTATGCAGATGCTCGGATACGCCATCGCGCAGCGCTCCAAGGCGCTATCTACGATGTCTTTGGAATTACCGTTGTGGTTGTTGAGAAATGAGAAAAGTACTAGCCCTGGCGCTATCTCTGGCCTTAACAGCTTTCACAATTGTTCCTGTTTCAGCACATGACCTGAAGTTAATTGGCCCAGGAGATCGACTTCATGGCGCAGATGTCAGTCGCTGGCAGCACCCCAATGACAAGCCAATTAACTTTAAGAAGATGCATGCTGCTGGTCTGAGCTTTGTCATGATTAAAGCATCCGATACTCGCTACGATGCCGATCGCTTGGCTTTGAAGTATGTAAAGATGGATCGCAACGCAGCGCAAGCTGCTGGTGTCTATACCGGTTTCTATCACTTTGCGATCTTGCCAAATGTCAGCACACCGGCAGCTATCGCTAAAGATGCACGCGCCCAAGTGCAGAAGGTCATCTGGCGACTTTCAGATCTTGGTGGATATAACGATAAAGATCTGCCCTACGCGCTCGACCTTGAGACACGTTGCATCCAGTGGAGCAGCTCTGGCGCTTGTGTTAAGAACGCCACTCGCAGCGCCGCCACTTTATGGGCAAAGACATTCTTAAAGACTCTCAAGGAGAAAACTGGGCGCACTCCCATTCTCTACTCTTCACCATCTTTTCTTGAAACTGCCTTGAATCGTGACAAGGAACTTAACTCATACCCACTCTGGATTGCCCATTATGCAATTGATCCAGCAGAGCCAGATGCAAAACCTAACGTGAAGCCAGGCGGATGTTTTGTGCACTCATGGACTACAAAAGAGTGTTCGGCAAATTGGACGATGTGGCAATACACCTCGTGCGGAATCGCGCCTAAATATGGAGTTCCTGGTAATCGCTTAGATCTCAATGTTTTTAGCGGAGGACGCGAAAAATTCCTCGACCTCCTTACCGGCACATGGCAACCAGATCCCATTGATGTCATGCCAAGGAATGAAACATCGACAATTGTTGTCTCGTCCTTTAGCGCCTCGACTACCCATAAGAGCGTCATTATCAACGTTGAGGTAAAACGCCCAGATAGCACCCCTGTAGTGACCGGAACTGTTCGCTATTACTTTGGACCAGAGAACCTGACAACACCTGCTGTCATTCAAAATGTTGAGCGTGAAACAAGTGGCGTGTGGAAGCTATCAATTTCGGGAGTGCCTGCTGGCTCTTGGGTTGGACATGTGGGCTTTACCGATGAGACCGGTACACATGCAGAAGTGAAGACGCCACTGAGCTTTGATATTTTGCAGGGACCAACTCCTGCACCTAAGCCAAGTAAGAAACCGACTAAGAAGCCATCAAAAGATAGCTGCCGAGGCCAGATTAAGAATTAACGAGCGAACGTAAAGCTGCTTCTTCTTCGCTGATTACCTTCACAAAAGATTGAACTGACTCTTTCCGATCTGCTGCCTTCCAACCAAGAGTTTCGCCGATGATTTCAGCGACGGTATCGGCTGCAGATAACCCGCTATCGCTGGCCTCAAAAGAGATTCGTGTGCGTCTTAGTAAGACATCTTCGACAGAGAGAGCGCCTTCGTGGGACGCTGCATGAAGTATCTCGGCCTTGATGTATGGAAGATCAGGAATGAGGCGCTGCGCCATAGCTGGATCTTCGGCAATAATCTCGAGTATCTCTGAAATCAGTGAACCATAACGATCCAAAAGATGTGTAACAGTAGCTTCGCTGATGTTGTATCCATCTGCAATTTTGAGAACTTGTTGCTTCAAAGCAAAGTAGCCATCAGCACCAATCAGCGGCAGCTTTTCAGTGACAGAGTCGCTGACGATGCGACGAAGATCAAGGACAGCTAGGTCAACGGCATCTTTAGCCATGACGCGATAGGTGGTGTATTTACCGCCGGCTAAGCTGACAAAACCTGGTGCTGGGCGATCGACAGTATGTTCACGCGAGAGCTTTGTTGTGGCGGATGTCGCATTGTTGGCAACCAAGGGACGAAGCCCGGCAAAAACACCGAGAATATCTTCAGTTTTAAGTTTCGGTTCCAGTACGCGATTGGCTTGATCAAGGATGTATTGAACATCTTCTTGCGTAGCTAGCGGCTTAGCGCGGTCGCCTTCATATGGAGTATCAGTTGTACCCACGATCCACTTATCTCCCCATGGAATTAAGAAGAGCACAGAGACAGCAGTCTTTAAAATGATTCCATCTTTTGAATGGATAGCGCTCTGCGGAACGACGATATGTACGCCCTTCGACATCGCCACTGAATATCCAGGAGTTAGCCCGAATTGTTGGTGCAGCTCATCGCTCCAGACGCCAGCACACATGATTGTCGCCTTGGCCGCAATGGTGACTGTCTTGCCAGTCTTGAGATCAGTTGCAACTACCCCAGTTACCTTCTTGCCGTTTCGTGTCAGGTTATCAACTCGGACATTGGTAGCGATAACTGCGCCATGGCGCGCTGCAGTGCGAGCAATCATCATGGTGTGGCGAGCATCATCGACTTGTGCATCAAAGTAGCGAATGGCGCCGGTGATGATGTCCTGTCGCAGAGATGGCGAAATACTTGCAATCGTTTTTCCGGTGAGGTGCTTATGTGAAGGCAGCGCGCGCTTAAATCCTCGTAGCGCATCGTAGAGAGCAAGCCCTGCGCCCACGTAGGTGCGCTCTTTAACTTTTTCAGTAAGTGGATAGAGAAAACTCACCGGTTTAACAAGATGAGGACATTGCGTTGAAACCATCAGCTCACGTTCGTGAAGGGCTTCGCGCACCAATTTAAAGTCATATTGTTCGAGATAGCGCAGGCCGCCATGAATCAACTTGCTGGAACGGCTGGAGGTTCCTGCCGCAATATCTTGCGATTCAACTAAAGCAACTTTAAGTCCGCGAGTAACCGCATCCAGTGCAACGCCAACACCATTTACTCCCCCGCCAATCACGAGGATGTCGAACTCCTCGGTGGCAAGAGCCGATAGCGCAGCGGCGCGTTGCTCTGGGTTGAGTGCAGATGTAAACATCGTGAAGCTACCAATTCCTTATTGCGCTTAGTTTCTAGATTTATCGGACTTTAGTAGTCTTAACTATATGGCATACATCGGAAGTTTGGACCAGGGAACCAGTAGCACGCGCTTCATGATCTTTGATGCCGCGGGTAAAGTCGTTGGACAACATCAAATGGAGCATCGACAGATACTTCCGCAGGCTGGTTATGTCGAACATGATGCCGCCGAAATTTGGGAACGTACGCAGGAAGTAATTATTTCAGCGCTGAAGCAGGCCAATATCTTGGGCTCTGACCTTGCGGCAATTGGAATCACCAATCAACGTGAAACCACTGTGGCCTGGGATGTGACAACAGGAAGACCGCTCCACAATGCAATCGTCTGGCAGGACACCCGTACCGCTGATTACTTAGCTACCTTTTCTCAGCAAGTTCGCGATGAGATCACCCATAAGACCGGGCTGGCCATCGCTCCGTACTTTGCAGGTAGCAAGATGCGCTGGCTCATTAAGAACTCACCGGCTGTACAAGCTGCGATTGCGGCGGGAACCGCGCGCTTTGGAACTATTGATACCTGGCTGCTCTGGAATCTTTCTGGAGGAGTTCGTTCTGGAGTTCATTTCACCGACGTAACCAACGCCAGCCGCACACTTCTCATGAACCTTGAAACGCTGCAGTGGGATGACCAATTGCTAGAACAATTTGAAATTCCGCAATCTGTGCTTCCAGAGATTAAATCTTCCTCTGAAATCTATGCCACAACGGATCCACATGGTCCGCTTGGTAGCGCTGTACCTATCGCTGGAATTCTCGGCGATCAACATGCAGCAATGGTGGGACAAGTCTGCTTCGCTCGTGGTGAATCAAAGACAACATATGGCACCGGAAACTTCGCTCTCCTTAACACCGGAACTGACATTGTCAGATCTAAGAACGGCTTGCTCACAACTGTCTGCTACAAATTTGGCGATCAGCCTGCCATGTATGCACTGGAAGGTTCTGTAGCCGTTACCGGCTCTGCCATCCAGTGGCTCCGCGACCAACTTGGAATCATTAACCATGCGGCAGAGACTGAAGCGTTGGCATCGTCGGTGACAGATACTGCAGGAATCTACTTTGTCCCAGCTTTCTCGGGGCTCTTTGCACCTTACTGGCGAAGTGATGCTCGCGGCGTCATCGTCGGACTTACGCGCGCTGCAACAAAAGCGCACCTTGCACGCGCAGCGCTTGAGGCAATCTGTTATCAAACACGCGATGTTATGGATGCGATGGTTGCAGATAGCGGTGTACCAATGACAGAGATGCGCGTCGATGGAGGAATTACCGCCAATTCACTCTGTATGCAGATGCAAGCAGACATTATGGGAATCGATATCACTCGCCCACTAATCACCGAAACAACTGCGCTAGGTGCTGCCTACGCAGCTGGCCTCGCGATTGGTTTCTGGAAAGACACTGATGAACTCAAGAAGCAGTGGCAACAATCGCGACGTTGGAACCCCGCATCTACTGCGGCAGAACGTCAAGAGGGATATGCAGGATGGAAGAAGGCGATCGAGCGAACCCTTAACTGGGCTTAACGAGATATATCTGGGCGCACGATAGAGTACGCACATCATGGATGAAATCGTTGAACTCACAGCAGGAGTAGTGCGCACAAGCCGCACCATGAACGACGGTCGTACCATCCGTTATTACGACACCGCAGGTCAGGCTCGCACAGCGAAAGATCAGCGCCCTGAAGAAGATCAACCAGGTATCGGCGAACTTCGACTAGATCCTTTAGTGAATGAATGGGTTGCCATGGCAGCTCATCGTCAAGGTCGCATCTTTCTACCGCCAAAAGAACTCTGCCCACTCTGCCCAACTACCGGTGAACTCCTTACTGAAATTCCAGAAAATGACTTCGAAGTTGTTGTCTTTGATAATCGTTCGCCATCGCTTCGACCACCAGCAGGAGATTTTGCACTTCCCGACTTGGTTGGAACAGATACCGATGAAGGCGTAGCTGCCGGCAAGTGCGAAGTAATCTGCTTTACCGCCGATCATGGTGGTTCATTCAAGGTGCTTTCACCACAACGAGTGCGCACACTCTTAGAGGCATGGCGCGATCGCACCGCAGAGCTATCTGCACTTCCTTACATCGCACATATCGCTCCCTTTGAAAATCGCGGAGAAGAAATCGGTGTAACGCTGGCACATCCCCATGGCCAGATTTATGCATACTCATATCTGCCACCACGCGTTTCCAAGATGCTTGAGGTTGCTCGTGCTCATCATCAAAAGACTGGCCGCGTGCTCTTTGACGATGTTGTGGCTCGCGAGCTGCGCGATCAGGTGCGCATCATTGCCCGCAACGAGCATTGGATCGCATACACGCCTTATGCCTCACGCTATCCCTTTGAAATTCACGTTACTCCACTTGTACCGGTTGCAGATTTAACCGAACTTGCACCGGCTGCATGCGATTCATTCCCAGCAATTGCTATCGAAGTAATGCAACGCCTTGATGGCGTATTCGGAATCGATATGGCCTATATCGCAGCGTGGCATCAAGCCCCTGTTCGCGAAGGTCGCGATCTGCTCCGCCTCCATTGGCAGATTACTTCTGTGCGACGCGCCCCAGGAAAGCTCAAGTATTTAGCAGGTTCCGAATCTGCAATGGGCGCTTTCATCATGGATATGAAGCCAGAGCAATCTGCTCAGCAGTTAAAAGATGTAAAGCTTTAAGCAATGGCAACGATTGCACGTCATTTCGAAGATTTATATGGTCGCAAGCCAGAGGTAATTGCTGAGGCGCCCGGGCGAGTAAATCTCATCGGCGAACATATTGATTACAGCGAAGGCTTTGTCCTTCCCTTTGCAATTGCTGACCGCACCTATGCCGCAATCGCTGCGCGCAGCGATGGTCTTGTGAGGGTGGCATCTCACCAGAGGCGAGAGCGCATCTTTACTATCGATATCAGCGATGTGAAACCTGGCAGCAAAGGCGACTGGGAGAAATATGTTCTTGGAGTTATCTGGTCGCTAGGAATTACTCAAGGTGTCGATATCTTGGTTGATGGCACAGTTCCAGCAGGCGCTGGTCTGTCATCATCAGCAGCTCTCGAATGTTCGGTTGCAGTTGGGCTCAATGAACTCTTCTCACTCAATATCTCTCTCCCCGATTTAGCGCGCGCCACCCAGAAGGCAGAGAACGATTACGTGGGTATGCCCTGCGGAATCATGGATCAATCGGTCTCGCTGATGGGCCAAGTGGGTTCGGCGCTGCTTCTTGATTGCCGCGATCTGACTACTGAATCCATTCCCTTTGATGTCGCATCTGCTGGGCTAGAACTCTTGATTATCGATACTCAAGCACACCACGCGCTAGTTGATGGCGGTTATGCCGAACGTCGCGCCTCTTGTGACTCCGTCGTTGCCAAACTTCAGATTCCTTCAATGCGCCACTTAACACTCGATGCCTTGCACGCCGCGCAGAGCCAACTTACTGAAGTTGAATTTATCCGAGCTCGCCATGCTGTTACTGAAATCGCCCGCGTAATGGATGCGGTAAAGGCGCTGCGCGCTTCAGATTTTCTGACTCTTGGCAGATTGATTAACGAATCTCATTTTTCACTGCGCGATGATTATGAAATTTCTTGCCCTGAACTTGATGCTGCAGTAGATGCATCTCTTGCCGCAGGCGCACTCGGTTCACGCATGGTCGGTGGTGGTTTCGGTGGCAGCGCTATTGCTCTTGTGAAGGAAGAAGATATTGAAAAGGTGAAGAGTTCAGTGATGTCGGCATTTGAAGCTAAGCGCTTTAAGAAGCCAAGATTCTTTACATCTCTTCCGAGCGCTGGAGCTAGCGCTAGCCGTTATTAATAGCTTCAATCGAGAGAACTTCTACTCCCCCGATTGAATTAAGAATCTCAACTAAATCTGATGCATCTGTGCCTGGCACTGCCACAATTATCTGGTCGTAACCAACTCCATCAACGGTCTTTAGAACTTCAAGCCCCCTGATATCTGCGCCCGCTGATCCAATTGCGGATGCAAGCATGCCGAGTGAACCGGGGCGGTCTGGAAGGGAGACCTGCATAGTGAAGAGTGCCATGAGTGAAAGATACTCGCTTCTATCGCTCTCGTTAGAGCGAAGGAGCTGAACCTAAGGTAACGCGGAAGGTGCGAGTTCCTCCTGTTGGAAGCTCTGCAACTACCGAAACTATCGCTCCTGGTACGTAGGTGCGAATACGTACGATGGCAGCATCGGTATTAGCGATTTTCACTCCATCAATACTCTTGATGATTGCGCCAACTGGAATACCAGCTTTATCTGCTCCTTCATTAGGACTTAAGCGAGCAATACGGGCGCCGATTCCAGTAAAGGTATTGTCGAAGAAGACGCCAAGAACTGGACGAGTTGATTTGCCTGTTGCGATGATTTCATCAATGACGCGCTTTGCTTCATTGATCGGAATTGAGAAGCCAAGTCCAATGTTTCCACCAACGCCACCTGATGAGAGAGTAGCGATAGCGGAGTTAACTCCGATGATGCGACCTTGTGCATCAACGAGTGCGCCTCCTGAGTTACCAGGGTTAATCGCAGCATCTGTCTGAATAGCATTTACATATGACTGTGCATCGCCGCTACCTGTTGAAACAGGGCGGTTGAGCGCTGAGACAATTCCACTTGTCACGGTGCTTGCTAAACCAAGAGGTGAACCAATCGCCAGAACTGGATCTCCTACGCTGACCTTAGAAGAATCGCCTAGCGAAATAACTGGAAGGTTTCCCTTCTGTACCTGAAGAACAGCTAAGTCATATCCTGGATCGCGCCCAACAATTCTTGCTGTGAATTGATCTCCGTTGGTGAGCTCAACTCTGATTGTTCCTGAGTTGGCTGCAGATTCAATGACGTGATTATTGGTGATGATAAAACTAGATGATGCACTTGATCGGTAGACAGAACCTGAACCTGATCCACTACCGCCTGATGCTGAAACCGCGATAGAGACCACTGATGGAGTAACTAGCGAAGAGATGGCTTTGGTATTCATACCGTTGCCACCTATTTCAATCAGCGTGCGACCGCTTGAGCATGTGCCAGTACTTGAAATGAAGAGCGCACCTGTGCGGCTATCCGCGCAAGCCTTAACAGCGCCAGTCGGTTGCGTATTGGCCACTGAGGTAAGTGAACCTGCGATGGCAGCGCCGAGTACGAAGGCGATGAGGATTTTTCCACGGGTTGAGGGCACAAGTTTCATAGTACTTATCTTGCCTAACTATCTTGAGAGTTTCCTGTTGGAATGCTTACAACGGGCTTAACGCTCCCTGACTTGGATTCGAACCAAGAACCTGTCGATTAACAGTCGACTGCTCTGCCGTTGAGCTATCAGGGAATGGAAGCCGAACTCTACCGCAGGGGCTAACGCCTGCCAAAATCAAGGAAATTACTGCGGGTTACAGCGAGCCGATCGAGAGTTCATGAAGGCCGCGCTTCTGTGTTTCAAGGGCTACCAATTGCGCAAATGCTTCGTTGTATTGCGCCTCATTCTCAACTGGATTTAACCGCTGCAGACTCGACTTTAAATCTGCAATCTTGCGACTTACCAAAACTTCACGTACTCGTGCGACGATACTTGAAACATACTTCTCCGAGACTGCTCCATCGGTGCGCACTGGTTCTACCGAAAGCTCAGTAAAGAGTTGGCGCATTCTTTCATCGGTCACATTCTCTAGTTGAATCGGCCCAGTTCCAAAGGAGTCGATGATGCGACGCAATTCGCGATATGCAGGGTGAGTAAAGCCCTCATCCTCAATAGTCTTCCACTCAGTCATAAGCCCT
>JACCDV011006981.1_pt1 | contig 14802 bp, 20 predicted proteins | sample 7446131 | NCBI WGS metagenome assembly JACCDV01 (sample SAMN15323448, study PRJNA562643) | freshwater metagenome | isolation source: river surface water | place: USA:Blue River Watershed | collected 2017-08-17 | reverse complement strand
CTCTGTTCAATCAACCCGGCATTTCGTACGCCGAGCGAATTGTGCTGGTCGAAGGGGAGAAGTGTGCACAAGCGCTCATTGAGTTGGGCGTGTGTGCCACCACGGCTATGCACGGTGCCAATGCGCCCGTGGACAAAACCGACTGGACACCTCTGGCTGGTAAGCATGTGCTCATTTGGCCGGATCGAGACAGGCCGGGCTGGGACTATGCGGATCGAGCGTCACAAGCCATCTTGCTCGCAGGTGCGATCAGCTGCGCAATCCTTCATCCACCAGAAGACAAACCTGATGGTTGGGATGTGGCCGATGCACGTGTCGAGGGTTTTGATGTCACTGGTTTTCTTGCTGCAGGCGACCGCATGCCCGTCGTGCGTCAAGTCGATGAAAGTACGGCTGCAGACATCGTAGATGGGTTGGACTACACGACTGAGGATGGACTTGCCATGGCGTTCACACGTCAGTTTGGTGAGGACTGGCGGTATTGCGCATCATGGGGAAAGTGGTTGGTTTGGAATGGCGTGCGTTGGAGCATTGATAAATCGCTCTACGTGCATCATCTGAGTCGAACTGTTTGCCGTGCAGCATCCTACAAGGCAGATACACCAAGGCTTAAAGGTAAGTTGGCAAGTTCAGGAACGATGGCTTCGATTGAACGCATCGTACGTACTGAGCCAAGACACAGTGCAACAGTTGAAGAGTGGGATGCTGACCCATGGTTGCTCAATACACCTGGTGGAATCATTGACCTCAAAAGAGGTGGAATGGGGCCACACAGGCGCGATCGCCGTATGACCAAGGTCACCACGGCCACACCCAAAGGTGAGAGTCCTGAATGGTCGAAGTTCCTAGAGAACGTCACAGGTGGCGACAAGGAGTTGCAGCTGTACTTGCAACGTGTTGTGGGTTATTGCCTCACAGGTGACATCAGCACGCACGCCTTGTTCTTCTTGTACGGCACAGGTGCAAACGGCAAGTCCGTGTTCGTGAACGTCATCTCAACCATCTTGGGTGACTACGCGGCCAATGCACCCATGGACACGTTCATGGAAACACGCACGGATCGTCATCCCACGGATTTGGCTGGCTTGCGAGGTGCGCGTTTTGTCTCGGCCACAGAAACCGAGCAGGGCAGACGTTGGAACGAGTCCAAGATCAAAGCCATCACAGGCGGTGACTTGGTAACGGCTCGTCTGATGCACCAAGACTTCTTCACCTACACGCCCCAGTTCAAGCTGTTGATTGCAGGCAACCACAAGCCTGCCATTCGCAACATCGATGAGGCGATGCGCCGTCGCATGCACTTGATTCCTTTCACGATCACGGTGCCCCCTGAGAAGCGTGACCCATTGCTCACTGAGAAGTTGCTTTCAGAGCGAGATGGCATCTTGGCTTGGGCGCTGCAGGGTTGTTTGCTTTGGCAGCAACAAGGACTGCAACAACCGCTCTCCGTGACGAGCGCCACGGATGAGTATTTCGAGGGTGAGGATGCCATGGGGCGCTGGTTGGATGAGCGCTGCAAGCTTGGCGCGAATGACAAAGCCCTCACGGTCACGCTCTTTAACGACTGGAAGCAATGGGCCGAGATGAGTGGCGAGTTCGTGGGGACACAACGTCGTTTTTCTGATGCGCTCATCACGCGACGTTTTGACAAGTGGCGCAACTCCGTGGGGGTTCGAGGTTTTGCCGGAATCGACCTAAAAAAGGCCACGAGTTTTCCAGTTCGCAGCTACCCCTACAACGATAACTAGGAGATAAAAATGAAACTTAGGAATTCAAAAACAGGTGCTTTGACGTTTCCGACATTCAATAACAGTAGTTCTATACGCGAATGCGTATACGCATATATAAAGAAGGAATGTTTTAAAACGTCAAATGCGTCGTTCGACGCATTTGCCTTCCCATCGGCACATGGATATTTGACGATTGGAGGTGTTCAATGAACATTCCCCAACCGCACTATCCATCGCCCCTTGGGCGTATGCAAGCCAACCCCATGGATGTTGAAGCCACCAAACGCCAAGGTTGGCGTGAGCAACACATCCTGGTCATCTCAGAGGATGACAAGCGCTTGAACTTTTTGGAGCGCCAACTCATTCGCAGCATTGGTGAGCGGCTCTACGGGGTGCCTCATCAAGTTCCTTCAAAGCGAGGCCAACATGGATGAGCTTTGGACGATTGATGTTGTGGCTGAGCGTTTCACGGAAGCGGCACGCACTGCGAGGCGCTTGCCTCGCGTGACGGTGCAAGGCTATGTGAGCACTTGGCCAGTGGTCGCGCAAAGTGAGCTCGAGGCCTACCCAGACCGAGAGAGGCTTTATCGATTGCCGCCACCAAGTCCCAAGGATGTGGACCTGATGCTTGAGGTCATGCAATGGGTGCAAGTCTTGGAGTTGGATGAGCGGCACTTGGTGTGGATGCGCGCCAAGCGATACGACTGGCGCGACATCGGTAAACGCTTTGGGTGTGATCGCACCACGGCATGGCGACGTTGGAAGCGGGACATGCAAGTGGTGACCGACAAACTCAACGACAAAACCAAACCGAAACGTTTGTGAGTGTTCTGGCGTGATTTGAAGTGAGTAAGCGGCGCAGTTGAAGGGGGAGAGGTAATGCGCGGTTTTTGAGCCCAAATCACGCTGCAACATTTCAGCGTTTTGAAGCTACATTTCTGTCTATGGTCGCGGCAGTTGTGAGTCGGTTGATTCACTCAGAGTGAGACTTCACGCAACTCTGCCACATCTCAGGCATAAAGTGCCCGAGTAGTGGCTTCAATCCAGCGAAGTCACCCCAGACTTCCTGAATTCACGGGTCCTTCCGGGCCAAAACTCTATGCGGGGGGCAAAGGTGCGAGATTTCGATACCGATAGCCCCGAAATCCGGGTGCGCAGTACGCACCGGGTACGCACCCAACCTAATTCTCAGGACAGCAGAACGTCTCCGCGTTTGACATAGGTGTCGAGTTTGTCGATTGGCAAAAACAAACTGCTGCCGTCTTCTTTGCGAACTTCCAGACATCCGTTTTGCTCTGGACCCACGACCTCATAGGTCCCTACGGTTAGCGGTGCAAACCCTGCATCGCTCCCGTCTTTGTGATGTTGACGGGCTAAGACCCCGTTAATGACTGTTATCCGCACTTCAGCTTTTCGTTGTTGTTTGCGAAATTTTACTAAGGCCCCTCATGACACCCGAGATCCGAATGGTCGCGGTTGATACGCTCATCCCGTACGCCCGCAATGCCCGCACGCACAACGATTCTCAAGTCGCTCAGATTGCAGCTTCCATTGCCGAATATGGCTGGACCAATCCCATCCTCACAGACGGTGAGCGGGGCGTCATTGCAGGCCATGGCCGCTTGATGGCAGCCAGAAAACTCGACCTCAAAGAGGTGCCTGTTATCGAGTTGGCGCACCTGACCCCAGAGCAAAAGAAGGCCTACATCTTGGCCGACAACCGTATTGCGGAAAACGCTGGCTGGGACCAAGAGCTTTTGAAGCTTGAGTTGGCTGAGCTCCAAGCTGCTGACTACGACCTCTCGCTCATGGGGTTCACGGATGAAGAGATTGATGACTTGCTCAGTCCAGAAGATGAAGGCGGTGGTTTAACCGAGGATGATGCAATCCCAGAACCACCAGTAGATCCTGTTTCCAGACCTGGGGACTTGTGGATTCTCGGCAACCACCGCCTCCTTTGTGGTGATTCCACGGTGCTCTCGGATGTGGAGCGCCTAATGGATGGGCAGCTGGCTGACATGGCTTTCACAGACCCGCCCTACAACGTGGACTACGGCAACAGTGCCAAAGACAAGATGCGCGGCAAAGATCGTCGCATCCTGAACGACGCGTTGGGTGATGGGTTCTACAAGTTCCTCTACGACGCTTGCCTGAACTTGCTCATCATGACCAAGGGTGCGTGCTATGTGTGCATGAGCTCATCTGAGCTTCACACTTTGCAAAAAGCTTGGCTCGATGCTGGCGGCAAATGGTCGACCTTTGTGATTTGGGCGAAGAACTCGTTCACTTTAGGTCGTGCTGACTATCAGCGCCAGTACGAACCCATCCTCTACGGCTGGAAGCAGGGCTCAGATCACTTCTGGTGTGGGGACCGTGACCAGGCAGATGTTTGGTTCTACAACAAGCCCCGTGTCAACGACTTGCATCCCACGATGAAACCAGTCGAGCTGGTCGAGCGCGCTGTGAAGAATTCTTCCAAGAGCCGAGACATCGTGTTGGACTTGTTTGGCGGTTCAGGCACCACGGCGATTGCTTGTGAAAAAACCAACCGACATGCCCGACTCATGGAGTTGGATCCCAAGTTTGTCGATGTGATCGTCAAGCGCTGGGAGGATTTCACGGGCAAGAAGGCGGTGCTTCATCGCGCTGAAGCGCTAGAGCTTGATGCACCTCAAGCCCTAGACGAAAACCCTTTAGCGATTTGACATCTAACCGTGCCAGAATCACGCCCGTTCGTTAAAAGGAGATTACGTTGAACAAAACCGAATTGATTGAGGCCTTAGCCCACGAAACAGAAATGTCCAAGGCTGCATCTGGCCGTGCGATTGAAGCATTGCTTGCAATCATCACCAAAACAGTTGCCAAGAAAGAAGATGTCCAGTTGATTGGCTTCGGCACCTTCAAAGCAAACAAGCGTGCAGCTCGTACGGGCAAGAACCCACGCACTGGTGAAGCACTCAAAATCGCAGCAGCGACAGTGCCAAGCTTCAAAGCAGGCGCTGCGTTCAAAGCAGCTGTGAACAAGAAGAAGTAATCACTTCGCTTGTGCATCGCACAAGGCGGCAAAGGTTTAGGCCTTGCCGCCTTTTCTTTTTACAGCGCAAGGGGCTGCTGCTCCCACAGAGCTGTGCCATCTGTTTTGAGCCAGAGCCGCTCAATAAAGTAGTCACGAGCGCTCATCTCAATGACTGGTTCACCAGTTGGGCGAAGGCTTGTTCTGCCTGTGGGTAGATAGCGTCTGTCCATGTGTGTGATGGCTACGATGGCATTTCGTTGCCACTCCAACGTGACCACGCATTGCCCACGCGGCCTGCCGTTGGCATCGATGCGATTGCTTCGAGTGACTTCCATGTTCAAGCCACTTGGTCAGCGATCAACTCACCGAATTGGCTTCGAATGATGTCGTAGATCATCCAAGACTTACGCATCTCGTGAACCTTGGCGTTGTGGATTTTTCCCAAGCATTGAGTTGTCCATGCGGTGAACACATCCTGCTTTTTTCTTGCGAAGGTTCACTAGAGCTTGGGTGGCTTTGTCGAGTTGGCTCATGCTGACTCTCCTTGGGGAAAGCTTTCTGTTCGTGCCATTTCGGCTTGGGCGTTGGCGATCATGTCCAAGCGCAAGTTTGGGGAGATGTTGCAAACCAAGTGGTTCAAGCTCCAATTCAAAACTGCCGCTTTGTCCTTTGAGGTTGAGGCTTCTTTGAATCTTGCGATATAGCGATCTAACTCATGCATGCTGGCTTCGAGCGTTGTGCGTGCATACATCAGGGCCTCCAGTGCAGTTCTCTCGGCGTATTGGGTTTTGAGTTCGTGTTCGGTTTTCATGTTGCTTCTCCGTTTGCGTTGCGATGACTCAATGAACGCTCTACTTCACGAAGAAGTAAAGCTATTCATCAAATTAATCGCTTGTGTTGCTTATTACTGACTGCATTGGCGGTAAATCAGCCAAGTCTTGCCACATAACGGGCGTAGTCGCTGCCTTCAGGATTGACGTAGAGGTAGGGGCGACCTGGTGCTTTGATCTCAACGCAGAAGAATCCGTCGCCTGTACCGCCACCTTTACCCGCAAGCCACTCGCGTGACTTGAGTAACGTGCGACCAAAGGTGTCGAACTCTACGGGGCTCATCTCGCGGGTTTCTGTGACGAGCACTTTGTAGTTGCCGTAGCCACCTACCTCATCGAGGCTGCAGGGTTTGCGTGCAAAGGGGAGTTCAACGCTGAGCTCTTCAACTTCGATTGGTTTTCCATCGAAGGTCAAGGTGCGGGGTGTGCGCTCAATCGTGATGGTCATGGTGTTCATGCTGCAACTCCTTCGCTGCAAATGCGATAAGTGCGTTCTTGGCCTGTGATCTTTTCTGAGGTGATGGTGAGGCCCAGTTTCTTCTTCAGGGATCCAGCCATCGCACCGCGCACCGTGTGTGATTGCCAGCCTGTGGCGTCAACCAATTGAGTCAAGGTTGCTCCTTCGGGGCGCTTGAGCAGCTCAATCATTTGTGCTTGCTTGCTGTTTTCTCGTACACGCGGTGTTTTGGTGATGGCTGGCGCATCAGTCAAATCTGGCGCTGATGCTTTTTCAGCGCTTTTGCGTGGGACACCAAGCGCGTCGTAGCCCTCGGCTGCAATGAACCAGCTGCTGGCGCTCTTTGTGATGAGCGCGCGGTTGAACAAACCGTCGAGCACCTTTTGTCGTGCGCCGCCTTTGATGTTCTCGGGGAACCATTCAATCTTTCCGTCGGTGTGTTGATGGGCGTGGGCAAGGATGGCTTGTTGGGTGGCTGTGAGTGTGGTGGTCATGTGTTTCTCCGGTTGAGGTGGTTGGGGTTATTTCCTGACGTTGTGAATCTGGCTGGCGCGATCAAAGCCAACCCAGTGACCTTCTTTGTCCAAACCGCGTGAGGCCAGCTCTTCCCGAGCTAATCGGTTCAAGTCCAGCTCTCCCTTGGCTGCCGCCGATAAGGCTTTGATGCCAGCGATCTGGATAAAGCCCACCTCATCGAGAGTGAGGCCGTTTGTTGTGTAAGTCATCGTTTCAATCTCCTTGGGGTTGTTGATGGTTTGCATTTATTTTTCAAATCTTTCTTTCAAAACTTTTTATTTGTGAGGTGCGTGATGAACGCTTCTATTTCCGATCGAGTCAAGCAAGTGGTGAATCTCTTGCTGCAACTCTTTGTCGTCCTTAAGCCTTCTTTGTTTTCTTCTTCAAAGCAGCTCCACCTCCAGCCTGAACCCCTGCCTCAAATGCAGCCTTCAGAGCCGAATCAATCGCCCAAACCGAAACGTCGTGGAAGTCCAAGCGGTCAGAGTTCTGGGTCTTCAAGGTCTGCACAAAAAAGTGCTTCAAAGCGATCTCCTCCAAAAGCGAAGAGGGCGCGGTGATCGCGTTGGCTGTGGTGTGGTGGTTCATCAATCGCTCCAAAAAAATTAATCAAATGCGTTAGCGCATGCACGTATGAACGCTTCATTCGTGAACAAGATCAAGTTGTTCTTTGAGTCAGACTGAATCACTTGGACATGAGTGCGCTTTAGTACGCTTATTCGCGCGCACGCACTCACAGGACCTCATTCATGAGCCAAAACATGTCCATGCGCGCTTATGCGCGCTACCGTGGAATTTCTGATGGCGCTGTGCGCAAAGCCATCCAAACAGGTCGCATCACTGCTAATCCCGATGGATCCATTGATGTAGACAAGGCCAACGAGCAGTGGCGTCTGAACACGGATGCCTCGCAACAACGTGGCGAACACCGTCCCGTGCCCAATGAGGCGATTGCCAGCGTTCGAGAAACGCTAGGTGACTCGTCAGGGGCGCAAGCCCCCACGGTTGGCGGCACCACCTTGCTTCAAGCGAGAACAGCCAATGAGGTGCTCAAAGCGCAAACCAACAAGGTGCGCTTAGCGCGCCTCAAAGGCGACTTGGTGGACCGAGCGCAAGCGGTGGCCCATGTCTACAAATTAGCGCGCACACAGCGCGATGCGTGGCTGAACTGGCCCGCTCGTGTCTCTGCACAGCTAGCGTCTGACTTGAACGTCGATGCTCACCAAATGCACCAGATCTTGGAAAAGGCGGTGCGTGAGCATTTGCAGGATCTGGGAGAGATGGAGGTGCGAATCGATTGAGGAGTACCAATGTGTTTGACCATTACGACGGAATTGATGCGATCGCTGAGGCGTGGCGCGAGGGGCTCACCCCTGATCCACTCTTAAGCGTTTCTGAATGGGCGGATCAATACCGCTTCTTGTCGGGTAAATCTGCCTCTGAGCCTGGCCGCTGGCGCACAAGCCGTACGCCATATCTCAAGGAGATCATGGATTGCCTTTCACCCAGCTCTCCAGTCGAGCGAGTGGTGTTCATGAAAGGTGCCCAAGTTGGCGGTACCGAGTGCGGTAACAACTGGATTGGCTATGTGATCCACATGGCACCAGGCCCGATGATGGCTGTGGCTCCTACGGTGGAGATGGCCAAGCGAAACTCTAAGCAGCGTATTGATCCGCTCATTGAAGAGAGTGAGACGCTTTCGACGTTGATCTCGCCTGCGCGTGCTCGTGATTCGGGCAACACCATCCTCACCAAAGAGTTTCGGGGTGGGGTGTTGGTCTTGACGGGCGCGAACAGCGCGGTAGGTCTGCGCTCCATGCCTGTGCGTTACCTCTTCTTGGATGAAGTAGATGGCTATCCCGGCGATGTGGAAGGTGAGGGTGACGCCATTTCGCTGGCCGAAGCTCGTACCCGTACGTTTGCTCGGCGCAAGATTTTGATTGTCTCGACCCCGACCATCTCTGGTGCCTCGCGCATCGAGCGGGAGTTTGAGCAATCCGACCAGCGTCACTTCATGGTGCCATGCCCCCACTGTGGTCATGAGCAACGCTTGCAGTTTGAGCGGTTGATTTGGGAGAAAGGTCAACCAGAGTCTGTGCGCTACCTCTGCACAGGATGTGAGGAGCCCATCTATGAGCATGCCAAGACTCAGATGCTCGAGCAGGGGCGTTGGGTGGCGACGGTCCCGAGCAATGGGCGAACCGCTGGTTTTCATCTGTCCAGTCTGTACAGCCCTGTGGGCTGGCGCAGCTGGGTAGAGATTGCCCAAGCATGGGAGCTGGCGCAAGGCTCAGCCACGGCGCTCAAAGCTTTTAAAAACACCGAGCTGGGTGAGACTTGGGTCGAGCAAGGCGAAACCCCAGAGTGGGAGCGTTTGCTTGAACGACGCGAGTCTTACCGCATCGGCACTGTGCCGCATGGCGGTTTGCTACTTGCCAGTGGCGTGGACATTCAAAAAGACCGTATCGAAGTCTCCATCTGGGCGTTTGGACGCGAGAAGCGTTCATGGCTGGTGGAGCACCGAGTGTTGGAGGGCGATACATCGCGAGACGATGTGTGGCTGCGCTTGGGGCTCATGCTGCAAGAGAGCTGGACCCATATCAGTGGTGTGCCGATGCGTTTGGTCCGTATGGGACTGGACACGGGCTATGCCACACAAGAGGCTTATGCCTTTGTGCGCCGTCAGCACGATCCACGGATCCTTCCGATGAAAGGCGTCGCGCGCGGAGCTGCGTTGGTTGGCTTGCCCACAGCCGTGGACATGACCACCAATGGCAAACGTTTGCGACGAGGCCTGCGGGTCTACGCAGTGGTGGGCGGTATTGCCAAGTTGGAGTTCTTCAACAACTTGCGCAAAACGATCGATATCACCGAAGACGGCGAGATCATCTTTCCCAACGGCTATGTCCATTTGCCGCAGGTTGATGCTGAGTATGTGCAGCAGCTTTGCTCTGAACAACTGGTGACACGGCGCGACCGCAATGGCTTCTCGTTCCGGGAATGGCAAAAAGTGCGAGAGCGCAACGAGGCGTTGGACTGTTACGTGTACGCGCGTGCAGCAGCAAGCCTTGCAGGCTTAGATCGTTTTGAGGAGCGCCACTGGCTAGAGCTGGAACGCCAATTGGGCATCCCGCTCAGTGCAGAGCCTCCTGAGTTGCGCATGGACGGGTTGTTCCCTGTACGACCAGGCTTTGAAACCCCTGAGTTCTTGCAAGGTGTTCAAGGCGTGCGTCCGCCCAACGATGACCTAGATGTGGACTTTGTGGAAGCAGAGCCCAAGGTCGAAATTCATGATGAGGTGGATGACCCACCTGAGGATGTGTCGTGGCGCAGTCCGACTGTCTTGCCAAACCCGCCAAGTGTTCAACCCCTTCCAGCCACCCCATCGGGTGGCTTTTTTATGAACAAAGTCCCCCAGCGTGGCAGGAGGATCATTCGCAGTAACTGGATGAAGTGATGACGAGCTATACCGAACAACACCTTCAGGCTTTGCGAGAGGCCTTGGCCAGTGGTGAGCACCGCGTGACGTATGACGGCAAGAGCGTTGAGTACCGAAGCGTGGTTGATCTCAAGGCTGCCATTGCCGAAGTGGAGTCTCAGATTGCCCGTGCAGCGGGTAAGCGCAAGTCTCGCCAAATTCGCATCTCAACGTCCAAGGGGTTGTGATGGGGTGGATCAACACAATCAAACGCCGGATGTTTGGCAACACGCCGGTTTATGACGGAGCGGGTATGGGGCGGCGCGCGCTGAAATGGAATCCGGGCAATCCGGGTGCCGTTTCAGCGCTGGCGCTGACCCAAGACCAACTGCGGACCAAGAGCCGTGACCTAGTGCGTCGCAACGCATGGGCCGCTGCAGGTATTGACGCCTTTGTGGCCAACGCGATTGGCACAGGCATCAAGCCGCAAAGCATGATCCAAGACCAACCCCAACGTGAGGCAGTCCATGCCTTGTGGTGGAGTTGGTGTGAGGATGCCGATGCGGCAGGGCTCACAGACTTCTATGGCATTCAGGGCTTAGCCACCCGGGCCATGCTCGAAGGTGGCGAATCGTTTGTACGCATGCGCTACCGAAGGGCAGAAGACAACTTGTCTGTGGCGTTTCAGCTCCAAGTGCTTGAAGCAGAGCACTTGCCCATCAGCTTGAATCAGGACTTGCCCAACGGCAACGTGGTTCGAGCGGGGATTGAGTTTGATCTTTTAGGCAGGCGTGTGGCGTACCACCTGTACCGCACTCATCCCAATGACGGGATGCTGGCGCCTATGTCTGGCGCATCTGGGGCTGGAAGCCTCGATCTAGTTCGAGTTGACGCGAATGAAATCGTTCATCTGTACCGACCACTTCGACCGGGACAGATTCGCGGTGAGCCATGGCTTGCCAGAGCCTTGGTCAAGCTTAATGAGCTAGACCAGTACGACGATGCCGAATTGGTGCGCAAGAAGACCGCTGCCATGTTTGCTGGCTTCATCACGCGCATGGCTCCTGAGGACAACCTCATGGGTGAGGGTGATACCGATGAAAGCGGTGTGGCCCTTGCAGGCATGGAGCCGGGAACGCTGCAGATCTTGGAGCCTGGTGAGGACATCAAATTCTCTGCGCCTGCCGATGTGGGATCGAGCTATGCCGAGTTCATGCGTCAACAGTTCAGAGCCGTGGCTGCTGCCATGGGCATCACGTTTGAGATGCTCACGGGCGACTTGACCCAAGTGAACTACTCCTCTATCCGTGCGGGTTTGCTGGAGTTTCGACGACGGTGTGAAACCTTGCAGCACGGTGTGATCGTGCATCAGTTGTGCCGACCGATCTGGCGCGCATGGATGCAGCAGGCCGTGCTCGAGGGCAAGCTTCAATTACCGAACTACCGAACCAAAGCGCGTGAGTACCAAGCGGCCAAGTGGATCCCACAAGGCTGGCAATGGGTGGATCCCGAGAAAGAGTTCAAGGCCATGCAGCTGGCGATTCGCTCTGGTTTGATGAGCCGCTCAGAAGCTATTTCATCCTACGGCTACGACGCAGAGTCCATTGATCGGGAGATCGCCGCAGACAACGCACGCGCCGATTCGTTAGGTCTGGTGCTCGACACCGACCCGCGCTTAGTCGCACGCAATGGAGCCACAAACCAAGCGGCTCCCTCACACCCACCGGACGTGGCAGACCCGCCGCTGGTGGACCAAGAAACCTAGACACGGTTTTATCGTTTAACTCAGAGGTCCTATGACAAATCTTCCGACGATGCCGTATCTGGCTTCGCGGGTTTTTGGCACGCCTTTGCTCATTCATCCCCGCAAGCTTGAGGTCATCCTCTCGGTGGTGGGGCCACGTATGGGCATGGTCGTTCCAGAAACCTCAGCGCACCAGCTGGCGCAAATTACTCCACCTGAGCGCGTGATGCGCTCAGATCTGCAAACCCCCAATATTGCAGTCATCAGCATCCTTGGGACGCTGGTGCGGCGCACCGGTGCCATGGACGCTGCATCAGGTTTGACCAGCTATGCCTCCATCAGCGTACAAATCGATGCAGCGATCAACGACCCCACCGTGGATGCTGTGTTGCTCGATATCGATTCTCCGGGTGGTGAAGCGGGTGGGGCTTTTGATCTGGCAGACGAGATCGTGAGTGCTCGAAGCGCCAAGCCCATCTGGGCGGTGGCCAACGACGATGCGTTTTCTGCCGCCTACGCGATTGCCTGTAGTGCGGAGCGCATCTACCTGACGCGCACAGGTGGTGTGGGCTCAATTGGTGTGATTGCGCTTCACGTGGATCAGACCCAGCGCGATGCGCTCGATGGTTATCGATACACGGCCATTTACGCAGGTGACCGAAAAAACGACTTGTCACCACATCTACCGCTCTCAAACGAAGCATCGACCGCACTTCAAACAGAGGTGGATCGGCTCTACGAAATGTTTGTCTCAACGGTGGCTACCAATCGAGGGTTGGATGCGCAAGCCGTAAGAGATACGCAGGCGGGACTTTTTTACGCGGGTGACGCCATTGAGGCAGGGTTTGCAGATGCCATTGGCACTGCAGACGACGCCTTGCGCGCGCTGGCTATGGAAGTTCAACAACGCAAATCTGCCATCGCGCGATCGTTTGGATCGGGGCGCGAGATGGAAGTCTCACAACCCGATCCAGTTCTTTCTAAGGAGAAATTGATGTCCAAATCATCGCCCCAGTCATCTGGTCCCCCTGAAGCAACCGCATCAACAGAGGCTGTTGTCACTACTTCTAGCGTTGTGGCGCCTGAGGATTCGAACCCTCAAACGCCAGAGCAAGAGTCTGAACTTCCAGCTGGCGCTGAAACGCCAACAGGCGAAGTCGTTGAAGTGGCGCAGCCTGAAGTAGCAACTGCTTCGGCTGCAGCAAGCCATGACATCCGTAAAGCCAGTGCCAACGTGCTGGCTGTAGCTGAGATGTGTTTGCTGGCTGGCAAATCAGACATGACGTTCTCTGCACTCGAGCGCGGTTTGAGTGTGGAGCAAGTGCGAAATGAATTGCTGACCGCCAAAGCTGATGCGAGTCCTGAGATCCGCTCACACATCATGCCGCAAGCCGGTACCCAAGCGATGGCTAAGCCAGAAGTGAGTCCTGTGGTACTTGCAGCACAACAGCGCGCTCAAAAGCTCGCCGCCAATCGTCCTTCTTACAAATCCAACAAGGAGTTTTAAATGTCAGTTCTCGTCAATGAGTTGACCTTGGGCGATTTGCTCAAGTATGAGGAAGAGTCCCTCTATTCCCGCGACCAAGTCACAGTCGCTGCAGGCCAGAACTTGCGCATCGGTACGGTCCTTGGCCGTGTAGATGCCAACGGCAAGGTCAAAGCGCTTGATCCTGCTGCCACCGATGGCACCCAAATCGCCACTGCAGTTTTGTTGCAGTCCGTAGATGCCACAGCGGGTGACAAATCCAGCGGCATCGCTGTGACGCGTCAGTCCATCGTCGCACACCACGCTCTCGTGTGGCCTGCAGCCATCACCGCCGAAGAAAAAGCGACTGCCACAGCGCAGCTCGAAGCCGTCGGCATTCTCGTTCGTCAAGGAGCCTAAGCAATGAACAATCCTTTCCAGTCCCCCGCGTTCTCGATGACCGCATTGACCGCCGCGATCAACATCTTGCCTAACCAGTTTGGCAAGATTGAACAGATCAACCTCATGCCTGCCAAGCCTGTGCGTTTTCGCCAGATTGCCATTGAAGAGCGTGATGGCGTGTTGAACCTCTTGCCCACATTGCCTGTGGGTGCCCCTGGTACCGTGGGACAGCGCAGCCGCCGCAAGTTGCGCTCGTTCATGATTCCTCACATCCCACACGACGATGTGGTGTTGCCCGAGGAGATTCAAGGTCTTCGCGCTTTTGGCTCTGAGACAGACACCGAGACCGTGGCCAACGTGATGACTGATCACTTGCAGTCCATGCGCAACAAGCATGCGATCACTTTGGAGCACTTGCGCATGGGTGCTCTCAAAGGTGTGATCTTGGATGCAGATGGCTCCGTGCTGTATGACCTTTTTGAAGAGTTCCAGATCACGCCTGCCGTGTTCAACTTTGAGCTCAACAAGAAGGACACGGACGTTAAGAAGAAGTGCTTGGACTTGAAGCGCTACTTTGAGCTCAACCTCAAAGGCGAGTACATGACCAATGTTCGTGTGCTGGTGTCTTCGGACTTCTTCGATGCGCTGACCAGTCATCCCAATGTCATCCGTGCTTACCAGCTCACGCAAGAAAGCGCGATGTTGCGCACCGACCAACGCTCGGGCTTCACCTTTGCTGGTGTGACCTTTGAAGAGTACTTGGGCCAAGCCACAGACATGGCTGGCAATCTGCGTCGCTTCATTGAACCCGGTGAAGGTCAGGCATTCCCTGAGGGCACGCTCGATACGTTTGCTACGTACTTCGCGCCTGCTGACTTCAATGAGACGGTCAACACCTTGGGTCAGCCCTTGTATGCCAAGCAGGAACCACGTGACTTTGGTCGCGGTACAGACTTGCACACGCAAAGCAATCCGCTGCCCATGTGCCACCGTCCGAGCTTGTTGGTCAAAGTCGTCGCAAGCTGAGGAGTTAGCTGATGAGTCGAGATCCTTTCGTTCAGCTCATCTCTCGGTTGTTTCTTCGCTTGGGGACTCCCGCTGTGTACACCACACAAGCGGGGGTCTCCCTCAATGTGCGGGTGATCACCAAAGCGCCAGATACGGTCCAAGACTTCGGTCAAACCCATCTGGTGGTCGATACCCAGCGTTTTGAGTTGATGGCAT
>JACCDV011257815.1_pt1 | contig 14803 bp, 5 predicted proteins | sample 7446131 | NCBI WGS metagenome assembly JACCDV01 (sample SAMN15323448, study PRJNA562643) | freshwater metagenome | isolation source: river surface water | place: USA:Blue River Watershed | collected 2017-08-17 | reverse complement strand
GTCTTGAAATGTCTAGAAGGATTAAGACAAGATCAGCAGAGTTAGCCGCTTTTCTTGAGCGTTCAATTCCTTCTTTTTCGATGATCTCAGTAGTCTCCCTGATGCCTGCCGTATCAAGGAGTCTAAAAGGTATCCCACTTAAGAGAAGCTCTTCATGAAGTAAGTCTCTTGTTGTTCCGGCAATATCTGTAACAATTGCCCTTTCTTGATCAAGAAGAGCGTTCATTAACGATGATTTTCCTACATTGGGAGCCCCCAGTAGACAAAGAGTTGAACCCTTGTTTAAAAGAGCGCCATCATGAAATGTGTTTGCAAGATTTTTTAATTTCTTTTTTGTCTCTTCAAGCATTTCTAGAAGTTCTTCAACGGATGCAAATTCAAGCCCTTCTTCAGGGTAATCGACCCACGCTTCAATGATTGCGGTAATGTCGGTAATGCATTTTTGAATCTCTTTTACTAAAATAGAGAGTCTTCCTTGCAGTTGGTCCGATGCAGCTTTTAATGCGAGTTCATTTTTTGCTGCAATCAATTCCTGAACAGCTTCTGCTTGAGCTAAATCTATACGATTGTTTTTAAATGCTCTTAAGCTAAATTCGCCAGGCCTTGCAGCTCTAGCACCTGCTTCTAAAATTCTTGCTAATACTTTCTGGGTAATGAATGAGCCACCGTGGCACATGATTTCAACGGACGCTTCCCCTGTGTAAGACTTCCCCTCGTGCATGACAAGAAGCAAGACCTCATCAATCACCGATCCGTTTTTTGAAAAAATTTTTCCTAAATGAGCCGTATGTGAAGCATAGCTTTCAACTTTTCCAGAAAAAATAGCTCCTGCAATTTCAAAAGATTTTTTTCCAGAAATTCTTATAATGCTGATTGCTCCTTCACCTGGAGCTGTCGCAATAGCGGCTATCGTCTCATCGTACATGGAAGAGAGGATACACGAATTTTGATATTAACCTCAATAATGGGTTTAAGATCTGGGGGATCTTGGTGGCTTATTGATTTGATCAATAATAAGACCCGCAAGAGAGCGGGTGGTAAGAACGGTGCTTTTATACGATTAAAGAAGTTTTTTGTCGAGATTTGGGTTTCTTCTTAAGATGCCTTCTAAAGATGAAGCATCTTCTTTGGTCAGTTTCTTGAGAGTTGGAGTGGTCTCATGCGCTAAGTTCTCTATAAATTTTTTTAAAACAGCTTTTTCTTGACCTTCTCTTCTATAGGTTGACCTTGAAAAAAGCCTAGAACATCCTGATACTTTTTCGCAAACGCTGAAAGTTCCCTCACTGGTATCTTTTCCAAGTTGAACGATTCGGTACTCTTTTGAAGGGTTTGCTGCTTTTAGCTCGGTATATTTATGGAGTGCATCTGCTGCACCTAAGTGAAGATTTGAATTTGTTGGACCAACTATAATTAAAATTAACGCTTGTTGTTTCTTTAATAGTAAGCATGAGTATTATTTATTAATTAACAATTAAAATCATATTTACATAATTGTAAGAAGGTTAGGCGCGTAGAAAGATGGAGGGTCTTCCTGTCTCGTTCTCTTTGGAGTAAACAAAATATTGAAGGGAACTGGCATTGTAGTCAGCTTTTCGATGTGGTTCGTTAAAATAGTCTTTAATTGCCTGGAGAGGGAGTTTTTCGAGCCAAGGGTATAAGAGTTCTGTTTCATGGGGTTCGTAGTCGGCGTCCCCTCTTAGAAACCTAATTTGTAATAGCATGAGATGGAATGACGGATTCCGAAGAAGAGCTTTATTGATGCCTTGTCGGCTCTCTTTCACAACCAATTTAGTATTAAGGTCAAATAGTGCTATTTTTTCTTTAGCGCTCTCTAGTTTTTTCCTCCACTCGACTGCATCTTGTGAAGAAAGAAGGATGAGCTTTGTGATATTGCCTTCATCTTCAATTACTAATGCTTCAAGAGGGGGGATTTGAAATGGGTCAAAGGCGTTTGTGGGATCGAGAAATAAATTGTTTGTGGCTAAGATTCTAGGATCTATAAAGTATGCCATAGCTTTTAGAGACCCAAGCTCATGGGAGGTTAAAATTTGTCTCATGGAAAAAAGTCTTAATAAGGTCCAAATGGAGGATGCAAAAGCTGGTAGGGCGTCCGCCTCAGCTAAAAGAAGGGAGAAATCTTTAGCATAGTCCCATGATTTGTGGGGATGGCCAAACCTAGGGTAAGGGTAGCTATTAGCTTGTATTGCAATAGCCTGTGTTAATTCTACTTCCTGCTCTTCTAATTCTTCATCATGGGTTTCTTCGTCAACTGATACACTCTCTTTTGCATGCACAGAAATCATCTCTCTTTTATGCACTTTTTCTGGGTAGTATTGATCTCCAATTTTAGATAATTCGTCAAAAATATCTTCTAGTTCATCAGGTGTGAATAAGGGCGTTTTAGAAAGAAGTCTCATGAGTTTTTCTTTGGCCGAGGAAAACATCTCATGAGGTGAAACAAGAAGGTCCATTCCACCAAAAAAGTCTGAAGGGTCTCCTGAATTATTTTGGAGAAAAAGTTCTTTAAAAGCTCTAATGATTGTAATCATTTGTTCGACTGAAGGTGCGGCTAATGCTTTATCAAGGACGGCTCTTCGAACAATGTTCGAAAGAGCTGCTAGATCGGAGAAATAGTTATCTTCTTCGCTCATGATCGCTTGATTTCGTATAGTGAATCTAATGACATCTTCTGTAGTTGTAGGTAACTCTTTTGAGATGAGCTTGCTTGTATGCTGGGTCATTACAAATTCAACATTTTGACCTTTTGTTTTTAAGCCTCTCATTCTCCAAATTGCTTGGGCGTGATCTTCGGTAATAAGGTCTTCCCCAATAGTGACAATTGCTTTAGCTTCAAATCCTTGAATAATGTCTGCTGCATAGGTGTGGCTTTGGTCGAAGTAAGTAATTCTTTTTTCTGGAGGAATTTTAGTCTCTTCAAAGGGAATAGCACTTCTGTTTCCTTTTTCTAAAATCATTAGTTTTTTCTCATGGTTATAGAAGACAACACCTTGTAAATCTCTTTGATGGGCGGATATGTGCGCTAAAATTTCCCTTGCAACAGCTTCATTTGAAAGGCCGTTGAATATGGCTCCTCTATCGATGATAGCTCTAAATTTAGGTCCGGGTATAAAAAATTTACTTAATATTTCATGAAGGGCATCTTGTGGTGTAGATAAATCTAAGACGTGGCAAGGGGGGGCTCTTTCTTTAAGAAGACAAACAGTCTCTCCTATAGTTCCAGGGTCTTCTAAAACGGCACTCTCTTTTGGAAAAACACCTCTATTATGGAGAGAGGCTGTGTAAGAGGAAAATTCTCTGAACATGGAGGCAAAATTGTGTGAATTACTTGAGATACTGTGCTCATAATACCGAATTTGTTTTCTAATGATAAGACGTGCATAGTCAAGAACAACTAGATCGCTTCTATTGAGTTTTTCAAAAATTAAGGGTTTATCTTTTTCTTCAAAACCAAATAAGTTGAAACCAAGGCATTGCTCGCTGAAATATCTTCCTGTTATTGTTTGGTTTAAATGTTCAATTGTTTGTGGTTTCCCTTTTAATTCAAGTCTTGCTCTTTCTTGCAAGAGTGTAATAAATCTTTCTAGTTGAGATGGATTTAAACGGTCGTGTGTAAGCAGTAGCGCAGTTTTCATCCAAGCAGAAAAGTGGTTTTTAAATGTCGATTGTTCTTGGGGGTTTTCATTTCCTTCGCTGGGAATGGCAAATTCTTTGCTACTTTCTTTAGGCGCTGCATAACTTACGTGCATGAGCTCACTTAAGATGCTTGGAAGAAGGTGATTAAGAGCGCCTTTGATGAGGTCAAGCCTTGGATATTTTTCATGCGTTGTTATTCTATTTAGGAAATAGTCTCTAACGCTTTTATCGCCATTAGCTAATTTACGAGCAAGAACAGGAAGAATTTCACTTTCGTAAACAGACCTGTGAATTTTTTGTGGCGCTTCTCTATAAGCACTCATAAAGCGGGAAAGTTCTGGGGTAGTTAAAAAAGCAAGAAGTACTTCTTCCATAATTTCGGCATGCTCTTCTTTAAGAGGGTAAGAGGCTCCTAATGGATAACAAAGTTCAGTCTTGCGGTCAAAGCAAATATGAGCTTCATCAATATGAGCTTTTCCTCTTGTTCTTAAAAGGCTCAAGATTTTTTGAAAAAGTCTTAGTCTTTTATGCCACTCTTCTTTTGAGCTAGATTCAAATTTACCAAATAAATCGAGAGCTTCTTCAATACATCTTAGTTCAAGAGATTGAAATTCCTCTTTAATCCCATCCCACTCTTCTTTGCCTTGAATGATCTGTAACACTTTTAGATAAAGAGCTTCTAATCTTTCAGATGTCCATCCGGTTCTAGATAGGGGAATAGCGCTTGTTAATCTGGAGAAAAGAACATGGCTTCTTTCAGCGCTTTTTTCAATAGCGCTTGGTGCAATCGGAGCAGGTCTTACATTAATTACAAGCTTTTCTCCATTTGCATCAAGCATGCCCATGATAGGCATTAAAGTGTCTGTTTTTCCAAGGCCCATGATCATTTGAGAAACTTTTCTAGAATGCGTGCTTTCTATAAGTTTTATGAGAGGCAGATACTGTTTTTCCCAAATCAAAGTTTCCCCTTTTTCTTCAAAGGTGATAAATGCTCTAAGCGCTCTTTCTGATATTTCGTTAAATTTGTAAGCTCTTTTAACAGCACCTCTTTTGAAAAAAGCATTCCATCTTGATTTAGAAACTTTATAGAGATAAATCTTGATGAGAATCTCTCTTGGAAAAATGTCTTCATCATCATCTAAAAACTTTTGTTCAATTTCTTCAAAACTAAGGCCTAAGGCTGTTTCAATTTCCTCTTTTTCTATAGCAAGCTCTCGTTCAATTTTTCTTCGAAACCCTTTAAAAGTGTGCTTTATAGGAGATTTTTTTGTTCTAAGAAAATGCTCTTCAATGCTTTTATTGATTTTTGCAAACTCTCTTAGAAGAGAGGTCTCAGTAATATCGTCATAGCTTAGGAAATCGGGCTCCTCCAATTCTTCTTCTAGAGGCTCTCCACCTGAAAGAGATAAAAGAGCATCAATTTCAGACTCTCTTTGGGAAAGAATTTCCATCACTTCCTCATCGATAGGTAAGGATAGAGAGACTTTCTGTAAGTTCGGTTTTGGAAGGTCATCACTTCTTTGGAGGATGCGAGCACAACCTATAAGGCCTCTTCCTGCAAAAATAGCTGCCTGAAGGGGCAATAGCGCGGCTCCAATAGAGCTTGTTACGGCTGTAGTTGCTGCAGTTTTAGCAAGAGAGAAGGCGCCTTTTAAAGTGACTCTTTTTTTTAGTTCGGAAAAAAAAGTTTCCTCAGCATTTACTTTTGCGCATGTTTCTATTAATAAATAAGTTGCACTTTCGTCATAAATATGGGCTCGGTTTGGAAAAATTGCTTTTGCGTTGGGGGTTTTTGCTATTGTTTGTAAGATATACAAAAGAAGGCGCTCGTTTGGTTGAGTAAATTTTATATGAATTCTACAAAGATTTTGGGCAAGGGTTTCCCAGGTGCCGGGCGTTTTTTCGTATAAGAGTGTGTAATAGTAATAAAAAAATAAATGAATATTGCTTGGTGTTAGTTTGCAAATTGAGAGATCAGGCGAATCTAGAGGAATTGTTTTCTGAAAATCGATTTTGCCTGCTAAAGAGAAATTTGAAGAGCTAAATAGAGGATGTTCTAAGAGTTCTATAAATTTTTGAATTCTATTGGGTAGAGATGAACTACTTGGAGCTTCACTACTTGCGCTACCATCTCCTGGGGTGTCTCCTAAAATCATTTCTAAAAATAGCTCTTCAGCTTTTGTTTTCCATGAAGTAGTCTCTTCTAGATATTTTTTTCGAAGGTGAGCGTATCTTTTTGAGCAAGAGGGCATCATGCTTAAGTTTACTAAGGAAGAGGAGATTTTTTGTAATGCTTTTGGAACGGGACAATTAGAGACGATATATTTTAAAATGAATAATTCATCAATTTCACTTAAACCTTTTTTCTCCTCTTCTAAATAGGCGTGATACTTTGATTGTACCATGAGCCAGAGAGCAATTTTCTCTTCTTCCAAGGAAGTAGAGGGTTCAGGGCTTACTTGTTGAATGAGTCTATTTTCCTCGTTGAGTGCTATAAGTTTAAGAAAAACAGAAGAGGCAGTCTCATGTTTAGATAGGAAAAGAAGGATAAAAAGAGATTGAATATGTGCTACACTCTCTTTGCAAAAAGGTTTTCTTTTTCCAAGGCGCTCTAATTTAGAAATGTATTTTTTTGCTGATGCAAAGTCATCTTTTGCAATATGAAAAAGCGCTAAATAGGCAATTGCCTTAGGGTCATTGCTATCTAAAGAGCCATCCGTTGAGACATTATAGGTATAAACAGAATCACTAGGATCCATCATTCCAAGGAGTTTTTCCAAAAAGGGAGAATGAAGCTCTTTGAAACTGTATAGAAAGCGCTCTCCAAAGAGAAGTGTATTGGAATAAACAGGAAGCTGAATTTTTCTATCACCTTCTTTTGTTTGTAAAAGCAAATAGCTTCCATAGGGAGTAAACTTTGAATGTTTTTGTTTTTTTGCAATGAAAAATTTTTTAAGTTTAGGATCTTTTGCATAAGCTCTATAGAAACCGTTTTCTTTTATTACCTCAAATTCAAGTTGTAATTTTTTAAATTCTAAACGAGTGACATGGTCACCATTAGCAAAAACTTCTACTTCAGAAAGAGGTTGAAACCAATCAAGAAGATAAAGATTGTGTTCATCTACGGAAAGGTCGACTTTCCATTCTATTTTTGGAGAAGGAGGCGCTGGAGGTGCTGGAGGTGGCGTAGGAGCTCTTTCTTCCTGAGGAGGTATGTGATGGCCCCATGTCCATAAAAGTTCTTTTGTTTTAAAAACGACATCTTCAAGCCCATAAGGAAGAGTGTGTTGTGCGGGAAAGTATGTAGGAAATGCAGCTAAAGCATTTTGGATTACTTCAATCACTTCTGCAGAGTCTTCTCTAGAGGCTGTTTCAGGATTTGTATTTAAATACATGCTACATAAGACAAGCTTTGATAGCGGAGAATTAAATTGCTCTTTAACAAGAGCTTTGAAGCTTCTTGTTTTTAAATGAATATCGGGATCAAAATCCTCACATAAAAAAAGGAAATCATTTGCAATTTTTGCTACAAAAAGAGCTCTCTTTTCATCGTTTAAAGCTCGTAATTTTTGTATTAAGAGAAAAAAGCGTTCTCCCATTTCAGGTAATAGATCAGGCCTTTCTTTAAATGCTTCAAAGATTGCAACTGGTTGAAGAAGAAATATTTCAAAAAGATGGGCAAGTCTTCTATCTTTTAAGAGAGCGGGATTTTGTAAAAAAAGACTCATCGTCCTGATGATTTGATCAGGCTTTACTTGATCAAGCATTTCTAAAAGAAAAAAGATCTCCTTTTTGTATAATGAATGCATTTCAGGAAGAATTGGGTTTCCTGATACAATCTGACTTTGGGTTCTTTTGCTTTCAAATGGAAAATTCATCCTAGTAAAAGAGGTGTTTTCGCGAACGAAGCAGTCATAAAGGTCAGGATAAGGCATGTTAGTATCATAACTTGAGTCTGTGATATAGGCACTTGGATATAATTCTGTTGTTCTAAAGTATTGAAAGGTAGTAGCATGAAAAAGAGTTCTAAGCCTTCCCATGGGAGCTTCTTTTTTTGCAGTAAATGTAACTTCGGCCAGGTAATTTTCAGGGAGATAATATTTAACAAGTGTTTTTCGGGCTATAATGTGGATGGATCTTAAAAGGTAATAGGGTCTTAGTTGAGGCGTTTCAGCAAATAGCTTAATAAGCTGTTCAAAACTTTGATCGCCTCCTTCAGGAATAAGTGTTTGTAAATAAGCTCTGTCGCCTTTTGGAATTTTTCCGTTCTTAATAGCATCATAATTTTCAAAAAGCATGGAAGCGGGGGCGAGTTTTTCTAGCTCCTTTTTGGTATAGACATGGTTTGGATCTCCTCCAAAAAACCTTGCAATATTTTTCATCTGTAGACGAGTTCTACTTCTTGAGGCCCGCACGCCTGGAGTATTAAGAAAGAGGAGAAAAGAATGGCCATTTGAAAGATACGTAGAAGGAATCCTGTTTGTTGTTTTAGGATGTCTCGAGCAGGCATCAATCATCGTATAAATGGCATAAAGGCTTGTTACAACTTCAATTTTTTCATGGCGTGATGAAAGTTCATAATTTATAAAAGAACACATTAAATCTCGTAAGAGATTTAAGATAGCGTTTGGATTTTCAAGTTCTTCCCAAAGATTGCCATGGATATTTCCGGGAATTGGCAAATTACGAATTCTGCTATTTAAAAAATGAAGTTTTTGATAGGGATTCGATAAGCTTGATGCTTCTGAGATCCATTGAGAAAGATAGGAGGAAAGATTTTCTTTTGTGATTACACATATCGCCGGAGAGTGAACGGAATCTAGCGCTAAGACGGTAGGTCTTTGAGGAGGAGCTCTATTTTGTACTTGTTTTTTGGGAGACGTCGGTTTTTGTTTTTTTGTTACTAGATAGTCAAGTTCACCAGTTCTTGTAAGTTCTGTTTGCCAGATTTTAATTTGTTTTTTTGCATTGTTAATGAGTCCAGGATTAATGATATATGTTGAAGCAAATTTGAGTAGAAGAAGTTGTATTTGATACTGGAGATGAGCTTTGAAGGTAGAATAAAATTCAAAAAAATAAGAGATTTGTTTTACATATTTTTCAGGGACAATTTCTTTTAACACTTTAGTTCCATACATTAATAGAAGTGCAGCCAAGTACTCGATCGGAACAGAAATCAAAAGGCCAATACCTGGGAAAAAAATAGTAAGAAGAGCTGTAAGAAGATGGATTGTGAAAACCCATGACATGAAAGAGGTGATAAATAGAGAAATGTTGCTAAGAGCACGAACTGCATGAAGAAGGGAGAGTCTCATTTTTTTTACATCGGAGACAAAATCGAAACCCAAAATTTGAGACCAGCTCTTTGGAAGGGTTTTTGGGACGCTTTTTATACTGGTCTGTTCAGGAAGTTGTTTTAAAAGCGTGTCTAATGCGGGAGTGATTTCTTCACCTAAAATTGCAGAAACAACTTCTTTTAAGGTTGTTATATCAGATGCTTTAGGGCCCATTTGGGAGATAAGATCGAGAAGAAAAGGGGGAAGAAGGTCTTTGTGCGGCCTTGAAACTTGTTGCGGCGGTGTAGGAGGTGGCGAAGTTTTTTTTATTTCTTCTACAAATGAGTCATCTATATTTCCAAAATAAGCTCTGCACATTTCCCATGAAGAGGATCCATTTATGCTTGTAGCAGATAGCTCTCCTTCTGATCCAAGTAAATCTGAAAGCGTTTTATAGACGTGAGTGATGTGGGCTGAAATTTGTTTTTCCGGGTTTTGTGACCAAAGGGTATACATGAGAACTGCCTCCCAAAATTCTTCTTTTAGCTGATCTTCTCGAACATGAGAAAATGTAATGGGAAATTTTAGGGTGCCTGTTTGGTCATCTCCATACAGATTGACGGTGAATAAGCCGGTTTCATCTTTTGTGATTTCCAGCCAAAATTCAGTGTTTTCGGGCATTTTAATGCCAACAGAACTTAAGATAGGTCTTAATGGTCCTGGAACCCAAGAAGAACTCTCTTTGATAAGATCATTTAACTTGCCTGTCAAATTGGCTTGAACTGAGACAAAAACGTCATGGAAGCAAGTTTTTAAGTTCTCTTCAATATTACCCTGGAGCATTCTTTCCCAAACTGTCCCTTCCATTTTTTCAGAGATAAGTTCGTTGTAATCCTGTTTTAAGCTTCTTGCAATCGCTTGATACCAAGAAGGAGGAAGAAGAGATTCCATTTTTTTCTGAATTTGAAGAAAGCCTTCTGATACGATACTTTTTAAATCAGTAGAGCCTTGCAAAAGATCTTTTTCGCCACATTCTTTTAAAAATTCTTTTTTTATTAAGGTGAAAAAAGAATCAGGATTTTCGAACCATTTTGCGGCTTCTGGGGGTAAAATTATTTGCCAAAGAGGTTTTGAGGGTGTTTGCAAGGTGCCTACGTAGAGATAGGGTTTTTTAGGTTCTAGACGAGATATCTCTTCGGTTAAAGTTCTAGATAGCAAAGTGTGGGCGTTTTCTTTAAAAGTGTTTCTGTGAATAAAATTTTTTTGAAGAATTGCAGATTCAATCGCTTTTAAGCGGTCATCTGAAATTTCTTCACCGCGACTTCTCAGGTAGGCTACAAGTTCTGGAACGACTTCAATGCCGCCTACACCATTTACAATAGCTTGAAAAACTGTGGGTGAAATCGGATCTCTCTCTAAGGGGGCTTGCGTCCTCGTGAAAGCTTCTCTGGAAGAAGATGGGGGTCTAAAAATTCTTGTGTTAGGTCTAACTGTAAGTTCCATAATGAGGAAATTATAACATAACCTATTGAAATAAAGCGTCTAATAAAATTAAAATTATATGCTTTTTAGAGCGCTTGTGATGAGGTAAGGTAGGCCTAGATTTTTATCTGAAGCATTGTCCATGGCCTTTTTGATGGCAGTTTCTGCTACTTTTTGGTTGTATCCAAGGCGGATTAGAGCAAGTGTCGCATCACTTATGAGTTCGTGATGGATTCCCTTTGTGACTTTGATTGATGTATCTGGTTTTAACCTGCCGGAGAGCTCAACAATGAGTCTTTCGGCGCTTTTTTTCCCAATGCCTGGAATTTTGCAAAGAAGAGGGGTGTTTTTAGTTTCAATTGCTGTATGAAGCTCTTCTAGAGACATGTGTCCAATGATGGAGAGGGCTGTTTTTGCTCCGATGCCGGAGATAGAAGTTAATAACTCAAAAAGCTCTCTTTCTTTTCTTGAAATGAATCCAAAAAGACGCATGTCATCTTCTCTTACAACAAGAGAAGTAAATAACTGACAATCGGTTCCCTCTTTTATGATTGTGGTGAATAAATTTACAGGGATATGAATTTTATAACCAACTCCCATGACTTCAAGGACCGCATATTCAGGAGTTAAATAAGAGACTTTCCCCTTGATGGACTCGTACATGGTCTTAAGATAGATCAGATTGGTTTTTTTATCAATTGATTGGTTTTAGAGTAGTGAGCGTGAGCGATTGCAAGGGATAAAGCGTCAGTTGCATCTTCTAAAACGTTGAGTTCTTTTAATCCTAGAAGGATTTTTACCATTTGGTGCACCGCTCCCTTTGAAGCATTTCCTTTTCCGGTAACTGCCTGTTTTGCCTTTGTAGGCGCATATTCAAACACAGGAATCTTTTTTTTTGCAGCAGCTAAATAAGCCATCCCCCGAGCCATTCCAAGCTTAATTGCGCTTTGTACATTTTTATCAACAAATTGGGTTTCAACAGAGAGGGCCTCCGGTGAATGAATTTCGATAATAGAGGTTAGTTCGTCAAAGATGTAAAGATATTTTTCTTCTAAATTTGCGCTTTGTTTGGGATGAATGGTACCACAATCAACTAAGCTATATCTATTGTTTTGAAACAAAATAATGCCCCAGCCTGTTACTTTGGTGCCTGGGTCAATTCCAATGATTTTTTTAGTCATTTTACTAAAGTAAATTTTCTAGTATTTTAGTTGCTATGAAAATCATTGTGAGAATGCCAAATTGGATCGGCGATTTTGTCATGGCGACTCCTGTTTTAGAGGATTTGAGAAGTCTTTATCCGGGTGCAAAAATCAGTGCTCTTTGTAGTGGAGTCTTGGGTGAACTTTTAGAAAATAATCCCTATGTTGATGAAGTCATCAACTTTTCAAGAAAGAGAAGGTTTTTTCCAAAAGGTCTTATTTCAAGGATTAGGAAGGAAAAATATGATCTCGGAATTTTGCTTACCAATTCATTTTCTTCAGCGTTTCATTTTTGGGTAGGTGGTGTTAAAAAGCGGATCGGTTTTTACAAAGCTTCTAGAGCATTTATGTTGAGTCAAAATGTGCAATATAAGAGTAAAAAGCACTTGGTAATGACTTATAAAAGTTTGATTGGAAGTACTTCGGATTCAGAGCCGCAATTGTTCATTTCGCATAAGGAAAAAAAGATCGGAAAGACACTTTTTGGAATCAATCCCGGCGCTGCTTATGGGAGTGCAAAATGTTGGCTTCCGGAAAGGTTTCGTGAGGTAATTCAAAGGCTTTTAAAAGAGGTGCCAAACAGTGAAGTTTTTGTTTTTGGAGATAAATTAACAAAACCTTTAGTTGATGAGATTGCAGAAGGTTTTGATAAAAGGGTGACAAATTTAGCAGGGAAAACGACATTAAAAGAGTTGATCAGAGAGATAGGAAGATTGGATGCTTTTTTGACAAACGATTCTGGTCCCATGCACATTGCAGCAAGTTTAAAAGTGCCGATTGTAGCTCTTTTTGGCTCCACAAATCCTTACGCAACAGGACCGTACAAATTTGGAAAAGTGATCTATAAACAAGTTTCTTGCTCTCCTTGTTATAAAAGAGTTTGCCCGATTGATTTTCGTTGTATGAAAGAAATTGGGGTGGATGAAGTTGTTAAAGAGATGAAAAAAGCTCTTTTGACAAAAGCTATTTTGCAAACAGCTCCTAAGATCTCATTTGCTCACGCAAAAGAGCCTTGTTTTACAAAGGATAGCGCAGTTTCGGATAAAAAATTCGGGGTCATTATTATGGCTGCTGGTATGGGAAGAAGACTTGGTTTTCCAGGGCCTAAAGGGTGCTTCAAAATAGGTGAAGAGACCCTTTATGAAATTCTTCTTAAAAAAGCTGGGGAGAGGTGCGCAATTATGACGTCACCTGCAACTTACGAGGAGACGAAAAAGTTTTTAGAAGAAAAAGGGTTTCATTATGTAGAGATTTTTCAGGAAAGGTCTTTGCCGAGACTTTCAGAAAATTATGAAGAATCTCCCGAGGGAAATGGGGCTTTATTTTCTACATTTTATGGGTCAGATATTTGGGATACATGGGAAGAGGTAGAAGAAATTCGTGTGATTCCGATTGATAATCCAAAAGCCGAGCCACTTGCTTTAGGAGATGAGGAGCTTTCAGTGATGGCGGTTTTTAAAAAAGAGGGAGAGCAAAATTTAGGATGTCTGCTTGATAAAGAAGATAGACTTTATGTGGCCGAATATTTTGAGATTCTTGATGAGGAAATAAAGAGTTGGAATTTGGGATATGCAGGAATTTTTTCCTGTAGTAAGGAATTTTTTGAAAAAGCAGCAAAATCTGAATTGCCTTGGCACACAGTAACTAGAAATGGTGTAAAACATTTTGAAAAATTTGTTTTTGACGCTTTCCCTCTAGCAAAAACATATAGAATTATATTGAAACAACGAGAATATGCCTTTCAACCTATAAAAACAAAGGAAGATTTGCTATACTATAATCGTGAGGTGATCAAATGAAAGTAGGTTTTTTAGGAAGTGGTGCATGGGGGATAACTCTTGCAGACTTAATTTCAAGAAATGGCCATGAGTTAGTCCTCTGGTCTATTGAAGAAGATGTTCTTTCTCATTTGGAGAGGTTTTCAAGGCATCCCAAATTTTCTGATTTTCCGGTATCTGACTCAATTACCTATACGAGAGATTTGCAAGATATCCTCGATTGTGACGTGATTGTAGAGTGTGTGACTGCTAAAGGATTTAGACCTGTTTGTGAAGCTTTAAAAAATATCACCGTTCCGTTTATTGTGACTTCAAAAGGAATTGAGCAAGAAAGCGGAAAGCTTTTAATAGAAGTAGCTTACGAAATTTTCCAGAAAAAAGAGCTTATCGGTTGCATGAGCGGACCGACACTTGCCAAAGAAGTGATGTTTAAAGAGCCTACAGCCGCTGTTGGAGCAAGTTCAAATAGTGAAGTAGCAGAAATCATTAGAGAAGTTTTTGAATCGGCTAACTTTCATATTTCACTCAGTTCGGATGTAATCGGTGTCTCACTCGGTGGATCTATTAAAAATGTGATCGCAATTGCTTCAGGACTTGCTGAAGGTCTTGAGTATGGCTACAACACAAAAGCGATCATCATTACTCAGGGGTTAAATGAAATGTGTCAAATCGCTAAAGTGATGGGCGGCAAAGAAGAGAGTTGTTATGGCCTTTCAGGGATCGGCGATCTCATCGTCACAGGCGTTTCTAACCTAAGCCGCAATTTCACCTTCGGAACCCTTTTGGGGCAAGGGGGCACAGCAATTTGTGCCAAAGAAAAAATTGGCATGGTTGTAGAAGGCGAATATACCGTTTTATCTGCCTACAATATTGCTCTAAAGTATCAGCTCGATCTACCCATCATCTTTGCTATGTACCGAGTGATTTATGAAAATCAAAACCCAAGAGAGGCTTTTGCAGAAATGCTAAAAGCAATCAGCAACTATGAGGCCACACCTGCGATTCAAGGCAGTTGAGGCCCTGCAATGCTCTAACAAGAACGACTTTATAACTCACTCACCTTATGAGAAAACACCAGTTTCGTCTAAGGAGTTTGTAATTCATTAACTTAGAAAAAGAAGTGCTTTTTTATAGTTGTCGGGACTTCAAGGCCCAACAGAATATAAAAAATAATTTTTTACAAAATCGACGATAGAGAGTCTTTAAAACCTGATTGGATGCTTATTTCACCCACCAGGTGACTCTCTGACGGATGAGATTTGATAAATCGTTTCGAAGCTAATGTTCTTCACATTAGCTTCGAAACGATTTATCAAAGGTCGCCACCAGAGAACCGCCTGGTGATGAGAGCCCTGGTCTAGTATATACTGGTTCCAGTTGAATCTTACCCATCTTTCTTTACCTGCATCCT
>JACCDV010394628.1_pt1 | contig 14804 bp, 12 predicted proteins | sample 7446131 | NCBI WGS metagenome assembly JACCDV01 (sample SAMN15323448, study PRJNA562643) | freshwater metagenome | isolation source: river surface water | place: USA:Blue River Watershed | collected 2017-08-17 | reverse complement strand
GTTCGGGTAGGTGGGCACGCCTTCAAACACGATTTGCGTGGCGCCGGCGGCGAGCGGGCCGTAGGCGACGTAGCTGTGACCAGTGATCCAGCCGATGTCGGCGGTGCACCAGAACACGTCGTTGTCCTTCAGGTCGAAGGTCCAGTTCATGGTCAGGTTGGCCCACAGCAGGTAGCCGCCCGTGGCGTGCTGCACGCCTTTGGGTTTGCCGGTGGAGCCAGAGGTGTACAGCACGAACAGCGGGTGTTCGGCGCCCACCATCTCGGCCGGGCATTGGGTGGACTGGCCTGCCATGTCTTCGTGCATGAAGCTGTCGCGGCCCGCCACCATGTTCACGGCAGTGGGGGTGCGCTGGAACACGATCACGCTGGTGACCGTTTCGCAGCCGCCCATGGCCAGCGCTTCGTCGACAATGGCCTTGAGCGGCAGCTCCTTGCCGCCACGCATCTGGTAGTTGGCGGTGATGACGGCCACGGCGCCAGCGTCTTGCACACGGTCTTTCAGGGCGCCGGCAGAGAAACCGCCAAACACCACGCTGTGGGTGGCACCAATGCGGGCGCAGGCCTGCATCGCGATCACGCCTTCCACCGTCATGGGCATGTAGATGACCACGCGGTCACCCTTTTTCACGCCTTTGGCCTTGAGCACGTTGGCGAACTGGCTGACTTTGTCCAGCAGTTCCTTGTAAGTGACCTTGGTGACCTCGCCGCCATCCGCCTCGAAAATGATGGCGGTCTTGTTCTCGCGCGGGGTGCCCATGTGGCGGTCCAGGCAGTTGTACGAAGCGTTCAGCTCACCGTCCTGGAACCACTTGTAGAAAGGCTTGTTGGATTCGTCCAGCACCTGGGTGAAGGGCTTGTGCCAAGTCAGCAGCTCTTGGGCACGCTTGCCCCAGAAACCTTCGAAGTCGGCGTCGGCTTCGGCACACAAGGCGTTGTAGGCATCCATGCCGGCAATGCGTGCGGCCGCCTGAGTGGCAGCGCTGGGTTCGAACACCCGATTTTCCACCAGAGTGGACTGGATGGCGGACGAATTCTCGGACATGGAAAGGTCTCCTCTTGACGAACAACAAATGAAACATGGCGAATGTGCGCAATGTCTCTGACGAGGCTCTTACATAAGACTTGAACGACAGTAAAGTACCCCAACTACAATTGAGCGCCCTCCTGAACCCCCAACCCATCGCATGAGCACCCCCATCCCCAAACCCATTGCCCCGCTGCCAAAATTGATTTTTGCCAGCCGTTGGCTGCAGTTGCCGCTCTATATCGGCCTGATCGCGGCACAAGGCATCTATGTGTTCCACTTCTGGGTGGAATTGGTGCACTTGATCGAAGCCGCGTTTGGCAGTGAGGTGGCGTTGCAAAAGCTGATCACCAGCATTGGCTACGTGACCACAACCCAGATCAGCGGTCTGAACGAGACCATCATCATGCTGGTGGTGCTGGCGTTGATCGATGTGGTCATGATCTCCAACCTGCTGATCATGGTGATTGTGGGGGGCTACGAAACCTTTGTCAGCCGCATGAACCTGGAGGGCCACCCCGACCAGCCAGAATGGTTGAGCCATGTGAACGCGTCGGTGCTGAAGGTGAAACTGGCTACTGCCATCATCGGCATCAGCTCCATCCACCTGCTCAAAACCTTCATCAATGCGGCCAACTATTCCGAAAAAGTGCTGATGTGGCAGACCATCATCCATGTGGCGTTCCTGCTCAGTGCCATGGCGATTGCCTACACCGATCGCTTGTTGCATCACCCGTCAGCCGACAACGAAGCGCACTGCCGCACAGCGCGCTCGCACCAACCTCCCGCCAACCGTACCTGAAAGACAGCCATGACCGCCATCAAACAGGAAGACCTGATCCAGTCCATCGCGGACGCCTTCCAGTACATCAGTTTCTACCACCCGCTCGATTACATCAAGGCGCTGGGTGAGGCCTATGAGCGCGAGCAGAGCCCCGCCGCCAAGGATGCCATTGCACAGATCCTGACCAACTCCCGCATGAGCGCCGAAGGCCATCGCCCCATCTGCCAGGACACCGGCATTGCCGTGGTGTTTCTGAAAGTGGGCATGAACGTGACCTGGCCCGACGCCACCATGAGCGTGCAGGACATGATCAACGAAGGCGTGCGCCGTGCGTACCTGAACCCGGACAACCCGCTGCGTGCTTCGGTGCTGGCCGACCCCGCTGGCGCCCGCAAGAACACCAAAGACAACACCCCTGCGGTGGTGCATTACGAAATCGTACCGGGCGACCACGTGGAGGTGATCTGCGCGGCCAAGGGCGGTGGCTCGGAAAACAAGTCGAAGTTCTACGCCCTCAACCCGTCTGACTCCATCGTGGACTGGGTGCTGAAGACCGTTCCGACCATGGGCGCTGGCTGGTGCCCGCCGGGCATCCTGGGCATCGGCATTGGCGGCACGCCCGAGAAGGCGCTGCTGCTGGCCAAGGAATCGCTGATGGCGCCGGTGGACATACACGAACTGATCGACAAGAAGAAGTCCGGCGCGGCGCTGACGCGCGTGGAAGAACTGCGCCTGGAGTTGTACGAGAAAGTCAACGCTCTGGGCATTGGCGCTCAGGGCCTGGGTGGCCTGACGACCGTGGTGGATGTGAAGATCATGGACTACCCCACCCATGCGGCTTCGTTGCCGGTGGCCATGATCCCGAACTGCGCGGCGACGCGCCACGTGCACTTCCATCTGGACGGCACGGGCCCTGCCACGCTGGAGCCACCGAAGCTGGAAGACTGGCCTGCTGTGACCTGGACGCCGGACACCAAGACTGCCACCCGCGTCAACCTGGACACCCTGACGAAGGAAGAAGTGGCCAGCTGGAAAGTGGGCCAGAAGCTGCTGCTCAACGGCAAGATGCTGACCGGGCGCGACGCCGCGCACAAGCGCATTGCCGACATGCTGGCCAAGGGTGAGAAACTGCCGGTGGACTTCAGCAACCGCGTCATCTACTACGTGGGCCCGGTGGACCCGGGGCGCGAGGAGGGGGTGGGCGCCGGCGGGCCGGCCACCGGGGCCCGCATGGACAAGTTCACCCGCATGATGCTGGAGAAAACCGGCCTCATCTCGATGATTGGCAAGTCCGAGCGCGGTCCGGTGGCAATCGAGGCGATCAAAGACAACCAGAGCGCTTACCTGATGGCCGTGGGCGGCTCAGCCTACCTGGTGGCCAAAGCCATCAAAGGCGCCAAAGTGGTGGGTTTTGCCGACCTGGGCATGGAAGCCATTTACGAGTTCGATGTGAAGGACATGCCCGTGACCGTGGCGGTGGATTCCAGTGGCGACAACGCCCACGAAAGTGGCCCCGCCGAGTGGAGCAAGCGCATCGCCAGTGGTGAGTTCAAGGGCATTGCTGTGTCGGCTGCATGACCATACGACCAGCCCGGCACTGAAATGCAAAACCCCGGCTTGGCCGGGGTTTTGTTTGGCTGGGCGCCAGCAGGCTGTCAGTGCAAATGGCGCGGCTTTCGAGGCCCGCCATGCCCGCCGGTCGGGCCCGCACCGCGCGGGGGCTTGCCCAGTTGCATGGAATTCACCAAGGCATCGAACCGGTCGGTGAACAGCTTGTCGACCGCAGCCACCACCTCGCCGAGTTCAGACGCGTCGAAGTGGCGTTCCATCAGGTGCACCACGTCCTGCACCAGCATGTCGCGCTGCACCTGCATGATGGCTGCCGGCGTCGGGCCCACAAAACACATCAGGAAATCGTCGCGGGCTTCTTCGTCCGGATTGCCCTCTTCTTCCTCATCGAACTCCAGGTCGTAAAACGACACCTCGATCGGGGCCCCGGTGGCAGCAATGTCGTTCAGGCCCATGCAGGCTTCCTCGATCGCCAGGCGGAAGTCCTCGTCGCCTTCGACCGTCCAGCACAATTGCAGCAGATGTTCCTTGGGATCAAAGCGGATGCCCGGTTCGTCCTCGTAGTGGCTGGCGGCCGCGTCGATCAAGGAACGCGCACCGGCGTACTTCCACAATGGCTTGAGCGCTTCCTGAATCTGGTTGTAATCCACGTCGTCACGCAAGCGGATGTCGCCATGGACATGGATCTCAAAAGGCGGGTGTTGGTGGCTCATGATCTTGCTCGCGTTGCAGCGCCTGAAGGCGCGGACCTGCCCTTCCTGACAGGATGCGATTGTAAAACTTGCCACGACAAATGGCTGTCTGGTGCCCCGAGCCGGGGTCGAACCGGCACGCTGCCTATGAAGCAAGCGGCGGATTTTAAGTCCGCTGTGTCTACCGATTTCACCATCGGGGCTGGTTTGTATTGTCCACGGTTTTGACCACGCCCAAAGCGGCCGTGTCAACTTTGCAGCAAGCGCTCGTAGCCTTGGCGGGTGGCCGGGGACACCGCTTCCAGCACCTGGTGGTAAGCGGTTTTGTGACGCGCCAGCAAACGGGCCGAAGCTATCGTGCGTGACTTGCAGAACCAGTGACAGGTGTGCTGCATCAGCAGCATTTCGGCCAGCAGCATGTGCGCCCGGGCCTTGGCGTTGCGCTGCTCAACGTTGGCCACCACGGTTTGCAGACCCTGCGCGTGCACTTGAAACAGGGCGCGCAGATCGATCGTGCTGGCCGGCCACCAGCGGTCGATCCAGGGCCAGGCCCACCGGCAGACACGCACCTGCTCGGCCGGCAGGCGGGCCACATCGGCGGTCAGACGTTCAAACTGCTGGGCCAGCTCTTGCGCCGGGCCATCGAGCACCGTCCAGATGGCCTGACGGCGCTCGGCATCGGCTTCCCCGAGCGCACGAGCGTAGCCCTGGGTGAGTTGCTCCATCAGCTTTTCGATGTGGTAAGGCTGCAGATGGCTGCCCAGCAACACCATGCGGCGACGCTCCTCGTGCCGCTTCAGCGCCCACCACCCCACACCCAAGACCAAGGCCCACGTCCAGACATCCATCGCCACTGCACCATCGCGTGAAAAAGAAAAGCTGAAGTGTAGTGACTACAGTACTGTTTTTTTGTACAGTATTGGAATGTCTCACGCTGCACGATCCGCCACCCACCCATGGCCCGACGGGCCACCCGCCGGGGTCTGGCATGCCAACGAACTGATCCGCGATGCAGTACCTGGCATTCCCACCGGGGATGCGGGTTTGGACGCTGCCTTGCCAGGAGGTGGCTGGCCCCGCGGCGCCCTGACAGAGCTGCTGCTGCCAGCGGGTCAATGGCCAGAGTGGCGACTGTGGTTGCCAGCTTTGCGCACCGTGGCCCAAATCGGGCAGATTGTGCTGGTGGGGGCACCCGCCGTGCCCAACCTGCAAGCCCTGACGGCACTGGGCCTGCCGCCGCAAACGCTGTGCCGGATCGAGGCCCCAACCCCCCAGGCCCGTGGCTGGGCCAGCGAGCAAGCGCTGCGATGCCCTCAGGTGGCCGCTGTGCTGCTGTGGTTGCCCGCCGGTCCGCCCGAACCCTTGCGGCGTCTGCATCTGGCGGCCCAAGCACACCTGGGCGGCCCCCTGCTGTTCGTTTGCCGGCCCCAGGCTTGCGCCGCCGTGGCTTCACCAGCGCCATTGCGCTTGGAGGTGCAAAGCCAGGGCGCTCGGGGGCTGAGCGTGTCGGTACTGAAGCGCCGTGGCCCGCCTCTGCTGGCCCCTGTGCAGCTGCCCGCACCGCTGCCCCGGCTGGCGCTGTTGCAGACAAACACTCAGACCACCTCGGCCCGGGTGGTTCAGTTTCCTCGTTCCGTCGCTCGCCGTGCTCTGGATTGCGCTGCCACTGCACAGCTGGGATGACCCGCAGCGCCCCAGCAAAGCGCCCCTCGCCATGCGTTGCTGGGCCTTGGGGTACACGCCACGGGTGAGCTGGCTGGACGGTGCCCTGGCACTGGAGGTTCAAGCCAGCCTGCGCTTGTTCGGTGGGCGTGACCGCTTGCTGCGACGAATCGCACAAGAAGCCAAAGACTGGCCGACCCGGGGCATGGCCACAGCCCCAACGGCATGGGGAGCTGTCGCGTTGGCCCATGGAGCAGGAGAGGCTGCGCGCGGTGCATGGCCGGCGGTTTTGGATCGGCTGCCGCTGACATGCCTTGCGGCCACCCGGGCGCATGCCGCCCGACTGCACCAGTGGGGCTGTACCAGTCTGGGCGATGTGCGCCACATCCCGCGCGATGGACTGCGGCGTCGCCTACCCCCCGACGTTCTTCACACGCTGGATGCCGCCTATGGAGATGCCCACCCCACGCTCACATGGCTGAGCTTGCCCGCCCAGTTCGATCAGACCCTTGAATGGGCCGACCCGGTAGAACACGCACAAGGCCTGTGGTTCAGGGCCCAGCGGCTGTTGCGGGCACTGGAAGGCTGGCTCCGGGCCCGCCAGAGCGGTGCCCTGGAAATCCAGCTGATCGGTATGCCCGAAGGGCTCAACCAAAATCCAGCCCTGACGCTCAATGTGCGCTGCACACGCCCCGCACGCGATGCGCTGGTGTGGAGCAAGCTGCTCGGTGAGCACCTGCAACGGACCACACTGCAAGCACCGGTGAACCATTTGCAACTGGTGCTGCAACGCTGGGATCCCTGGCCCAGCGACAGCGGCGACTTGCTCAGTCACCCCACGCCACCTGGCGCCATGGATTGGCCACAACTGGTGGAGCGACTCAGTGCGCGCCTGGGTGCACACCAGGTGCAGATGGGGTGCCTGATTGACGACCCGCGCCCGTTGCATGGCCAGCAATGGTCACCGGCCCTGGACCAGCTCGCTCCTACCACCAGACAGACCCCCACACCGACAAAGTCCACCCGCCCTGGTGCGCAATGGGAACCCACCTGGCTGTTCGACCCGCCCTGGGCAGCACCCAGCGACACCGAGGCCTTGGACAGGCCCCAGCAACATGTCAGCCACTGGTGGACCGATGACCCCCAGCACCACCGCTTCCAATCGGTGGACCATCCTCGACATGGGCTCCTCTGGGTGCGCCAAAGCCCACCCTCAGCCTCGGGCAAGACAGAGGTGCTGGGCTGCCATGGCTGAGCGTCTGAACCCACCCGAATACGCCGAGCTGCACGCGCTGAGCAACTTCAGCTTCCAGCGCGGGGCCTCCCACCCCGAAGAATTGGTGGACAGGGCACACCAGCTCGGCTACCGCGCCCTGGCGCTGACCGACGCCGCCTCACTGGCAGGCGTGGTGAGGGCCCATGTACGAGCCAAAGCCTTGGGCTTGCAGCTGCTGCTGGGGGCCGAGTTGAGGCTGGCCTGGCCGGGCACTGCATCGGCCGGCGGCACGCTGGTGCTGCTGGCACCGAACCGGCAGGCCTACGCACAACTCAGCACCTGCCTGAGCCACCTGCGACATCAACTGAAAGCCAACCCAACGCTGCCTGCGCCGACGCCCGACGGTCTGCCCACCCACACTGCAGTGACCGATTGGCCCCCGGGCGGCATCGCCTGTGAGCAAATGCTGGCGATATGGATACCCTGGCGCCAACCCCTGGGTGACCGGGTAGACCCCACACAGTGGACCGCCGAGCTGCGACCCCAGGCCGAATGGCTGCAACAGCAATTTCCGCAACGCGGCTGGCTGGGGGTCACGCTGCACCAGGAGGTGGGCGACGCCCACTGGCTGACCACCCTGGACCGCGTGAGCCAGGCCACCGGTGTGCCCTTGGTGGCCACTGGCGGTGTGCTGATGCACCACGCACGGCGCAAGCCCTTGCAAGACGTGCTGACCGCCACCCGCCTGCACCGCCCCCTGGCCGAGTGCGGCACCGCATTGGAACCCCACGCGCAGCGCTACCTGCGCAGCCGGCGCCAGCTCGGGCAACTCTACCCTGCAGCGCTGCTGGCCCAGACCCTGGCGATTGCGCAGCGCTGCCACTTCAGTCTGGACGAATTGCGCTACGAATACCCACAAGAAGTGGTACCGCCCGGGCAAACACCCAGCAGCCACTTGCAAGCCGAGGTGCATGCCGGATTGCAACGCCGCTACCCCCAGGGTGTACCCAGCACAGTGCAGGCCCAAGCCACCCGGGAACTGGCGCTGATCGCCGAACTTGGGTTTGAAAAGTATTTCCTCACGGTGCATGACATCGTCCGCTTCGCCCGTTCGCAACGCATCCTGTGTCAGGGCAGGGGCTCCGCCGCCAACTCGGTGGTCTGCTACAGCCTGGGCATCACCGAAGTCGACCCATCACGCGGTCAACTGCTGTTCGAACGCTTCATCAGCCGCGAACGGCGGGAACCGCCCGACATCGACGTCGACTTCGAGCACGACCGCCGCGAAGAAGTGATTCAGTACCTGTACGCCAAATACGGACGCGACCGGGCGGCACTGGCGGCAGCTGTGATCACCTACCAGCCCCGCAGCGCCCTGCGCGACGTCGGCAAAGCATTGGGCTTCGGTGCTGCCGCGCTGGATGCCCTGTCCCGCTTGCACCGCTGGTGGGACGACACGCCCCTGTCTGAAGAACGGTTGCGCGAAGTTGGGCTGGACCCCAACGCCACCCCCACCCGCTGGCTGACCCGCCTGACACGCGAGCTCATCGGCTTTCCGCGCCACCTGTCGCAGCACAGTGGTGGCTTCGTGCTCACCGGTGACGCACTCACCCGCACCGTGCCAGTGATTCCGGCCGCCATGGCGGGACGCACCACCATTGAATGGGACAAGGACGACATCGATGCGCTCGGCCTGCTCAAAGTGGACGTGCTGGCCCTGGGCATGCTCAGTGCCTTGCACCGGGGCCTGGAGGCCGTCAGCCAGCGGCTGGGGCGGCCTTTTGGCCTGGCCGACATACCCGCAGAAGATCCGGCCACCTACGAGATGATCTGTCGCGCCGACACAGTGGGCGTGTTCCAGATTGAAAGCCGTGCCCAGATGAGCATGCTGCCGCGGCTGCAGCCCCGGTGTTTTTACGATCTGGTGGTGGAAGTGGCCATCGTGCGACCGGGACCCATCCAGGGCGGCATGGTGCACCCCTACCTTCAAGCCCGGGAAAGATCGCGCCGGGGCGAGCCACTGCAACTGCCCAGCCCCGCCCTGGCGCCGGCGTTGGAGCGCACACTGGGCGTGCCGATATTTCAGGAACAGGTGATGCAGATCGCGATCATCGCGGCCGGCTTCAGCCCGGGCGAGGCCGACGCGCTGCGACGCGCCATGGGGGCCTGGCGACGCCGTGGCGGGATCGACACCTTTCGCGAGCGGCTGATGCACGGGATGACCGAGCGCGGCTACAGCACCGAATTTGCCGAGGCCATTGGCCGGCAAATTGAAGGGTTTGGCGAATACGGCTTCCCCGAAAGCCATGCGGCCAGCTTTGCCTTGCTGGTGTATGCCAGCGCATGGCTCAAATGCCACGAACCGGCCTGCTTTCTGGTGGCGCTGCTGAACGCCCAGCCCATGGGTTTTTACGCGCCGGCACAACTGGTGCAGGACGCCCGGCGCCACGGCGTGACGGTGCTGCCGGTGGACGCATTGCACAGCGATTGGGACACCACCTTGCAGCCAGACGGTGCCGTGCGCCTGGGCCTGCGGCTGGTGGCAGGCCTGTCCAGCGCAGCCGCCCAGCGCTGGCTGCAGATCCGTCCCAGCCGCGCCGACTGGACGCTCGACCGCCTGGCCCAGGCCGGCCGTCTGAGCCGGGGTGACCTGCGTGCTCTGGCCGCAGCCGATGCGCTGCGCAGCGTGGTCGGCCACAGGCGCCAGCAACTCTGGGCCAGCGATGGCGTGCAAGCGCCATCGACCCTGTGGCACGGTACCGCAACCGAGACCCACTGGGCACCTGCGGCCGCGCAAGAATGCCAAGAGGTGGTGCAAGACTACGCATCCACCGGTCTGACCCTGCGGCAGCACCCGCTGCACTTCCTGCGTGCTCAGCTGGCCCGGCACCGCATCTGGCCGAGCGACCAATTGCGCCAGCAGCCGGATGGTCGGCTGGTGCGGGCAGCCGGGCTCGTCATCACCCGTCAGCGCCCGGGCAGTGCCAGCGGCGTCATGTTCCTGACCCTGGAAGACGAAGCCGGTTGTGTGCAAGTGGTGGTCTGGCCGCACTTGCAAGAGCGTTTTGGCGCCGCGCTGCTGGGCGCACGCCTGCTGGGGGTGCACGGGCGCTGGCAACGCCAAGGCGAAGTCACCCACCTGGTGGCGGGCCATGCGTACGACCTGTCGCACCTGCTCGGCGACTTGCAGACTTCCAGCCGCGATTTCCGCTGATCGCGAGGCCTTCAGCCCCAGCCGCCAGGACGCACCAGCCCCACCACCACGCCCTCGATCTCCAGCCAGGCATCCGGCCCCAGGTGGATATCGGCATAGTCCGGATTGGCGGCCTGCAGTGTGATGCCGGCCGCGTGACGGCGCAGGCGTTTGACCGTCACCTCATCACCCAGGCGGGCGACCACCGTCTGTCCATCGCGGGCTTCGCGGGTAGCCTGCACAGCGAGCAGGTCGCCATCGAAAATGCCTGCATCGCGCATGGACTGGCCACGCACCCGCAACAGGTAGTCCGGGCGGCCTGCGAACAAGCGCGCGTCCACCGGGAAATGTGCCTCGACATGGGCCACCGCCTGCAACGGCGAACCCGCCGCCACCCGCCCGATCAGCGGCAAGCTGAGCTGGGCAAAGGCCTCGCCGGGCAAATCCAGCTGCCGGGGCGCCGGTGGTGACTTGAGCCGAATGCCACGAGACGTGCCCCCGACCAGTTCAATGGCTCCTTTGCGTGCCAAGGCCCGCAGGTGCTCCTCGGCCGCATTGGCCGAACGGAACCCGAATGCCGTTGCGATTTCCGCGCGCGTCGGCGGTGCACCATGCTCTCGAACCTCGCGTTCAATGAGCCTCAGGATATCGCGCTGGCGCGGGGTGAGTTTGTCGGCGTCGACCATGGCGTGTACTGTATCAAATCACAGCACCATCTGCTGAAAAATCAGGCAACTCGAGGCCTCTCCATGCAAATCAAGGGCTTGCACCAGCCATACCGGACTTCTCAGGACTTATGCACAAGCTTATCCAGCCCAGCGTGGGACAACGCCCACTTCAACGGTCGCTGGGCTGGCCGCGCCGCAACGCCAGCTTGGCCTTGCGCTCGGCCGCCAGCTCCGCCTCGGCCTTCAGCGCCGCTTTTAACCAGCGGGCATAGTCAGCCGGCGTTTCCAGCGTCACCCGGCCCAGCGCGCCGCTGCGAAAATCGGTCAGCAGCGTTTCGGCTGCCTTCTGTGCATTGAGCCGACCACCCGGCAACAGCGCGCCGCGCTTGCGGCCAATGGCCATGAGCAGTTCGTCGTCCTTCATGCCCGCGATGGCCTGGGGTGTCCAGCCCCATTTGTAGCGCGCCTCCAACTGGGCGCCGTACGGTTCGCGCAAGGCTTTCAACAGCTCCAGCGCAACCTCCTCCTCGTCGTAAGCATTGCGCCCCACCGCCCCGCTGGCCGCCAGGTGGTAACCGCTTTCGGGCACGATGATCTTGGGCCACAGCATGCCCGGTGTGTCGTAGAGGTAAAAATCGTCAGCCAGCACGATGCGCTGCTCCTGCTTGGTCACGCCCGCCTCATCGCCCGTCTTGGTGGCGCGCTTGCCCACCAGCGTGTTGATGAGGGTGGATTTGCCGACGTTGGGAATGCCGCCGATCAGCACCCGCATGGGCTTGACCATGCCCCCACGGTGCGGCGCCAGCGTGTGGCAAGCCGCAATCAGGGCGCGGGCCGGCGTGGTCATGCCGGCATCCAGGCCAATGGCCAGCGTGTCCGGCAGAGCGTTGTAATGCGCCAGCCATGCCTCGGTGCGGGCCGGATCGGCCAAATCCTGTTTGTTGAGCACCTTGAGCGTGGGCTTGCCCTCGGTGATCTGGGCCAGCATCGGGTTCGCGCTCGACCCCGGCAGCCGCGCGTCCAGCATTTCGATGATCACATCGATGCTTTTGATGCGCTCCAGAATGGCCTTTCTGGTCGCGTGCATGTGACCGGGGAACCACTGTACTGCCATGTCTTGTCCGTTTCTGTGGATCGGGGCGTGGGGGGCTCAGGCGTGGGCCTGCAACCAGTCGTGCAGTTCACGCACCGAGTGAGCGACAAACAGTGGTCGGTGCTCGGCAAAACCGGCCGGGTCGTGAGCGCCGTAGCTCACCCCTACGCTCGGGCAGCCGGCGTTCGCCGCCATCTGCAGGTCGTGGGTGGTATCGCCAATCATCAGCGTGCGCTGCGGGTCCACACCGAATTCGCGCATCAATTCGTTCAACATCAATGGGCTGGGTTTGCCTGCGGTTTCGTCTGCCGTGCGCGAACCGTCGAACAGGCCGTGCAAGTCCACGTGCTGCAAAGCCTCGTCCAAGCCGCGACGGCTTTTGCCCGTGGCCACCGTCAACCAGTGGTTGCGCGCCTTCAGGTCGTGCAGCAGTGGCAGCACCCCTTCAAACAACGCAATGTCATGCTGGCTCTTCAGGTAATGATGGCGGTAGCGGTCACCCAGCTGGGGATAAAGGGCGGGAGGAACATCGGGGGCGGCATGGGCCAGTGCCTGTGTCAACGCCATGCCAATGACATAAGACGCAGCTTCGTGGGTGGGCTCACGCCCGCCCACATCGCGCACCGCTGCCTGAATGCAACGCACGATGATGGCGGTCGAATCAAACAGGGTGCCATCCCAATCAAAAGCAATCAGGTCGAATTGGCGGGGACGCATGCAAACACCTCTAAAACCAAAAACAAAAAGGGCGCAAAGCGCCCTTGCGTACCGAGCAGAACCGCTTTCAGATGCGGAACGATTCGATATTCTGACCGGCGGCCAAAGCAGCCTTGACCCAATCGGGCTTGCGACCCGGGCCACCCGACCACAGTTCGCCGTTGGGACCGCGGTATTTGGCAGGCGCTTTGGCTTTGGAAGCCGTACCAGCCACTTTGCGAACCGGGGAACTGGACAAATCTTCGGCCGTGATACCGTATTCCTTCATTTTGGCCTTGATGTCGGCAATCACATTCGCCAATTCCTGCTTGCGCACCTGTTCGGCTTGCTGCATGAGAGCCTGGGCTTGGGAAACCAATTCGGAGTAAGTGGCCATGTTTTGATGTCCTTGGAAGGTTTTGGAATTCAGACGTTGTGATTCTAATCAAAAACAACGACCCACGTCACCCCATCCCTTCAATTCGGGCGGCAAATCGGCCTGCAATTGAACCGGGGTACCACTCACCGGATGATTGAATCCCAATCGCCAGGCGTGTAAAAACATGCGTTTCAAACCGTGGCGCTGCAACACACGGTTCAATTCAAAGTCACCGTATTTGTCGTCGCCCAGAATCGGATGCCCGCAATGCGACAGGTGCACCCGGATTTGATGGGTACGCCCGGTTTTGATGGTCACAGCCAGCAGGCTGAACTGCTGCTCCACGTCTGACGGCCAGCCGACCGGCGGGGTGACCGTACCCAGCACACGCACCAGAGTGATGGAACGCATGCCGTCCGGGTCGTCGGCACGCGTCACTCGCACGCGCCGCTCGCCGTCGGGCAACAGAAATTTGTGAAGCGGCAAATCCACCACTTTTTGCCGCGCCGGCCACACGCCTTTCACCAGCGCCAGGTAGGTTTTGTCGGTCTCGCGCTCGCGGAACTGGTCCTGCAACACCCGCAACGCGCTCTTTTTCTTGGCCACCAGCAAAATGCCGCTGGTTTCACGGTCTAGGCGGTGCACCAATTCGAGCGAGGGCGCGGTGGCGTAAGCCTGCCTCAATTGTTCGATCACGCCAAAAGAAACACCGCTGCCTCCATGCACCGCCACGCCGGCGGGCTTGTCGATCGCGAGAAACACCGGGTCGTCCAGCAGCACCGGGAACTGCCGCGCGGGCACCGGGGCCACAGCCGGATCTGCGGTCGCCCGCTCGCTCAGGCGGATGGGCGGCACGCGGACCGCATCGCCGGCCTGAACACGGCTGTCGGCCTGGGCGCGCCCCTTGTTCACCCGCACCTCCCCCGACCGGATGATGCGGTACACATGGGTCTTGGGCACGCCTTTGAGTTCGCGCAGCAGGAAATTGTCCAGCCGCTGCCCGGCCGACTCTTCATCGACCAGGTAATGGCGCACGGCAGCGGGGGGGGGGGGAGGGTGGACTTTCGCCATGCAGGACGGTTCCGGGTCTATAATGGGGCACTCCGGTACCGGATGCAAGTGTTTGATGGGCCTAGAATTTTAAGGCACGCACGGCATGCGTTCAGGCTGGAGTGGTCGCCAACCTGCGCACTCGCACCCCGCCCACAGCCGCGCTTGGGTGCCCTGCGCAGGGAATCAGCGCCCTTGAACGCGAACCCGATACGGAATACCCCAAACATCCAGCCGTCCGCTCAGCGGGGCTGGGTGAGGACTCTAGTGACCACAGAGATGTTCAGGCAGACGCAGTGTCCAGCACCGATTTGCCACCTTTGATCACCCGACTCCCCGCGCCTATGCCCGGGTGGGTCTGAACGCGCCGGCGCACTTCCCGCGTGCGCCCCGCAATCAGCCACCACTGGCTCTCCGGCAATTCCTCCTCGTTCGCGCTACGGGCGCCAATTCATGGCCTTCGGCCCTATTGGGGCTTGACTGTCAGTGAAAACGAGGAACGCACATGAAGCGCATGTTGATCAACGCCACGCAGGCCGAAGAGCGCCGCCTGGCGATCGTGGACGGGCAAAAACTGCTCGACTACGAAATCGAAATCGAAGGGCGCGAGCAGCGCAAGGGCAATATTTACAAAGCGGTGGTGACCCGCGTTGAGCCTTCCCTGGAGGCCTGCTTTGTCGATTACGGTGAAGAGCGCCACGGCTTTTTGCCGTTCAAGGAAATTTCCCGCCAGTATTTCCAGGGCAACACTTCGCCCTCCCAGGCCCGGATTCAGG
>JACCDV010055697.1_pt1 | contig 14807 bp, 20 predicted proteins | sample 7446131 | NCBI WGS metagenome assembly JACCDV01 (sample SAMN15323448, study PRJNA562643) | freshwater metagenome | isolation source: river surface water | place: USA:Blue River Watershed | collected 2017-08-17 | reverse complement strand
TCGCGTGTAGGTGACCACCGGTGCTGGCAGATCCACTAGGAAACTTCTTACCGCCACCAATCTTGCCAACAATGTCACCTTCGGCAACTTTGTGACCGACTTCGTAGTCCGGCTTTTTAGCTAGGTGACAGTAACCGAGATACCAGATTTCGCCATTCTTATCCATAGCGGTCTGAACTACTACCCAACCCAAAACCTTTGACCACTGGATTAGTTTGATAGTCCCTTTAGCGATCGCTGGGATCGGAGTGCCTTCTGGCATAGCCCAGTCAGTCCCAGAATGGGGCTGTAAGCCGTTTTTACGGCGATACTCGGACAATGTGCCGAAGTGACCGGTGACCTTGTTTGAAGGGAAGGGAAAGCGCATAGTCGTATTCTACTTCAGCATCGAAGTCACGAAAGCGCCAATAAACCCGGCAGCGCCAGCAGCAAGCCAGACCATTTTTTCCAAGAACCGAATACGCCGTTCGTGGTCTTTTAGGTTGCGCTCTACCCAGTCAATGTGCGTAGGGATCTTCTCGTTGAGGCGCTCTACCTGCTTGATTAGCTCAATAGCCCAGGTAGGGATTTGTTCGTCGTTCATAAGATACGCTCCAAGAGTCGGGGCGTAGGTTGTTTTATTAGTTTAGCAGAGCGGCTGCTTCTTCTTCGGTCAGACCAAGTGCAAGTAATTTGGCAAGACCTGATGCTTTTGCCTCTGCTTTAGCAGTTTCCTCAGCTTCTCTCGCTAGACGCTCTTGTTCTGCCTGAGCTGCCATAGCTTCACGCTCTGCGATTTCCTCTGCGGTTAGCGGGATAATCTCTCGCTCGCCTGTTTCGCAGTTGATAACTAGTTTGGTTGGGATTTCTTGAGTCATTGTCTTTCTTTCTGTTAGCTAACGGTTACGATTCCGTCTGAACCCTTTAGCACTCCGTAAAGGGTTGCCGAAGTTCCAGCCAGCCAATTCGAACCTGTGCCGTTGGTTAGGGTAATAGCGTTGATAGCAGCGGTCTGATTCCAAAGCCCTGCCACTATGTCCTGATAAGAAGTTGTGCCGTTGGCTTCGCTTACATTGTCCACCGAGTAAGACTTGGCGTTGCTTGAAGTGTAGTTTGGCATGTAAATCAATGTGTTACCAAAGGTGCTTGCGGTTGAGCTGCTTGAGTTGCCAATACCAATAAAGCCATTAGCAGTAGTGCCGCTTGCAGGGGAACTGCCGTCACCCTCTAGGTAGCGAGTGCTTAAGTTGCTATTCGCCCCGTTGAAGTAGATTCTGTATTCTTCAAAGCTTGCGACTCGTGCCGAACGCCCTGAAAACAAAAGCACTAGGTCGGTGAAAGTCTGAGGAATTGAGGCAAACTCAATTAGAGCCTGTGAACCCGTAAGTTCAAATCGCTGAATCAACTGCATTATGCAATCACCCCGTAAAGTGAGAAGGTCGAGCCGATAGCAAAAGGTGTGCTTTGGCAAACAACGCTTACGCTTGTGACCGCTGCGGTTGAAGCCCAGCGATTAGCCATAGCCTCGGTCTTTAGAGCCTGAATGTCACATCTGACTAGCGAAGTCTTGTGCTTGTCGGTTACTGAATAATCCTGTATTTGGACTATGGCATTTCCTCTGGTTGTGCTAATACCACCTGCATAGCTAAAGAACATAGAAGTTCCCGTATAACTTGCAGCAGTAGAGCCGTTACCTCGCATACCGACCATTGTGCCGTTTGCACTGTCGGCATTGAAGCGAAGATAAATAACTTCTTCGGCATTTGCGGTGTGAGCGAAGTTAGCGACAAGAATCAAGTCCCGATAGCCTGAACCAATGTTGCTAAATACAATTTCCGAGTCTGTTCCCGTTAGCGTCAAAGTGGCAAGCGCAGTATAAGTATTTGTTGGCATTTAGGCTGCTTTCAGACCGTATAGTGAGAAGCGAGAGTATTGAGCCAAGTCCCCAAGGTTTGCATAGAGCTTGATGGAAGTCAAGGCGTTTGTATTGCGCCATGAGCCTGACTGAATCGTGAGATAGTTTGGCCCACCTGGAACACCAGCAAAAGTCTTAGTTGTCTTAAATTTTGTCGTTTCGAAAGGATCAAGAATGTCCATCACGCTTGCACCGAAAGCACTTGCGACACCGCCATTTGTATACATAAGCACGCCAGCAAAAAGATAACCAGTTCCAGTAAAAGCATCGCTACTAGCTGCCGAACCGTTGCCAAGCAATCGGTGCGATGTATAGCTAGCAGTTGTATCGGCATTGAATTGACAGAAGATAGTTGCACCATCGGTAGTTGAGCGAGCAACATGGCGGATTTGAAGATGTTGATAGCCTGCGCTTGCGTAGCTAGATAGGGAGTTAAAGGTTACGCTTGCTTGTGAGCCTGTAAGCGTCTGCGTTTCGAGTAGGTCGTAACTGCCAGCTGCGCCACCTGCACCAGCAGCCGCAAAGAAACCTAAACCAAAAGGCATTAGACGGTAATCTTTCCAATAACTCGGTAAGTGTTGGCGGCAGTCTTGATAACCTGAGCACCGTTGTATTGCTGGTCTATCTTGAAGGTGACGGCAGTGCCGGCAGTCCCAGCGCCAGCCCAAGAGGTCACACCAGTTCCAGCAGCGATAGTTACAGTGCCAGAGGTATCGCGGATAATGTTTAGCGAGTCGCCAGTGCCGAGAACATCGGGGACTGTCACAGTTACAGCAGCAGTGCCAGTAACAATAATGGTCGCGTTATCTAAACCAGATACAGCGGTATAGGCAGCGGATACGGCAGTAGCGCCGAAAACAACTTGCTGACCAGTAATAGAAATACCAGAACCGATTGCTGCGTAGTTTGCGTTGATTGTAATGTCGCCTGATACACCACCACCACTTAGACCAGTGCCAGCAGTAACCGCTGTAATGTCACCGGGGTTTACTAGGGTAGTCCACGCGCTTCCGTTGTAATACTCGTAGACAGTGCCGTCTGCGCGGAAGGTCAGCATACCGGCGCTAGGCGTGCCGATCGCGCTAGATCGCGCAGCAGTGCCGGCGAATACCATTACAGCCTGATCCATTAGGTAGCCATTGGTATTGGCAGCGGTCAGGACTTCTCCTGCCGTAAAGACTTTCCTACCAAGTCCAGCCATTAGTTCTCCTTAGAATGCCAGCGCGTTGTTTGAGTCCAGCTTACCAAACTCTGCATCGTCCAATACGAACAGGGTAAAGTCCAGCGTTGCGAACCCAAGCGACACTACGTGGTTTGTGATTGTGATTGCGTGGTCAATACGGATAATTTCCGCATACTTTTCGATCGCCGGAGCGATGCCGTTAGGTGTAAATACAATTTTTACTACAGAACCTAGCTCTAGCGCCAAGATCTGTGCTTGCTGGATAGTCGGCAACTGATCAACAATAACCTCTACCGACTCAAAGCGGTATTCTGGCTGCGCAAACTTGCTGGCAAAGAAAACCGCCATTTCGCCTAAATCGCCTTGGTTGGCTACTAGCAAGCCGGTCTGGGTTAGGTTGTTGATGCCATAGACGGCAATAGAGTCGGCATCTTGCGCAATAACTTCGTTATTTAGGTAGTTCTGCAAAACAATTTCGTTAGCCAATAGCTCCGAGCCATACTGCACGCGCATACCGGTATACGGAATACCGCTGCCGTCATCAGCTAGGACTAGCCCACCCGAAGTCGCAGCTGTTAGGCGATCGCGGAAGATTACCTCACCAGTTTTAGAAACAAAGAAGCTGCCCGGTTCTGACTTCTCAATGGTTCTAAGATACGCCAGCGCGCTAGTGTCGTCAGGGATAGTATCTGTTCCAAGTAGCATTTGCCCAGTTTCAATACTGCGCAATTCTGTTGGCCACGCGATTTCTGGCAAGCTAAGAATGGTATTTACGCGATCGCCAGAATACTGCTGGTCGTTGGTGCGCACCGAGATAGTCTGGGTAGCAAACTGGCTAATTGCATCGCTACAAGCTGCCGAAACAATGCTGTCGCCGTTAGGTTCATAGGTTAGATTCCAGTCGTCAATCAAACCAAAAAACTGCACCACACCACCAGAGCTAATACGGATCTGGCGCTTCGGAATAATCTGTCCGTAGTATGGCGAGTCTGGGTATTCTGGGTCAAAGGTGCGGTCGTTGTTATTGAAAACAACATTGGCTAGACCTTGGTCATACTGATCTAGCTGTCGGTTCTTACCGCGCTGAATACTTACCGAGCGCACCTTGCTAGTTACATCGAACAAAATAGTTCCACCCAAGCCATAGTTCGGGTTGTCTAGCTGTCCTGAAGTTGGGTCGTCTAGCCGAAAATAAGCAGCACTAGCTGTCGCGGTTAGGTCAAAACCAATTTCGACTTTAGGTGTAGGCACAGACATTAGCTACCTCTTACTCAACTACGACTTGACCGCCGGTGCGAACATACTTAGTAATAATCTGTCCGACCGCTTTACCGACCATAGCATTAGATTGGGTTGCGTCTGTTTGCACATTGACATTTATGACTGTCTGCTGGTTAGCAGCATAAGATCCTTGTGGCACGCCTAGCGCTTCGTCAATGTTGAACACAAAGCCACCGCCACCGGCAGTTTTGCCGACACCGCCACCCGGCGATAGAGGCTTAGTCGTGTCTACGGTGCTGTCGTATACACCCTTCAACATATTCTGGAATGCCTTGACAGTGGCGCTTAGTCCACCAAGTTCGCCTTCCATATCCGCGATCGCGTCACTAAAGTCGGTACTAATTTCAGTAATGGACTCTTTTAGCGCCGTAGCTGCGTCTGCGAGCGTATCGGTGTAGTCGGTGTAGTTAGCAGCTAGGGCATCTAGTAGATCGGCTTGGGTCTTCTGGTAGAGCGCCGTTAGCTGGCTAGTAGCTAGTCCCTGCTGTTCGTATAGCTGATCAGCTAGAGAATTAGCACCGCTCTCGGATACGCGCTCAATGTCAGCAAATAGCGTCTTGATTTCGCTAATGACTTCTGGATTGCTCTTTAGGATACCCTCGGCTAGTGCGACACCGCCGTCTTCACCGGTAGAGATAATCTGCTCAATGAAAGTCTGGCTAAAGCCACGCTCTAGGAGCTGCGCGCTAACACTTAGCAACCTGCGGTTAGCTGCTACCTTGTTGCGCAAGCTGTCTAGGTATGCCTGAACCGGGTCGCCAGCAATAAATACTTCGGTAAAGGACTTGCCTAGATCCTCAGCAACCTTTTTAGCGTCTTCAAATGAGCGTAGGCGAGCTTCTTCGACCTGCCTAAAGTCGCTAATAAATTGCGACACAGTAAAGGTAGCAATAGTCCTAAAAGCATCTCTAAGCCTGTTTTTAGACTGCTCAATAACATCGGCAAGCTTCTCGGCATAGTCGCGCTGGATCTTGGCTTCGTTAGCTAGGAAGTCCGAGTTAGCTTTAGCTACTGCCTTGCGGTAGTCGGACTGTGCTTCGATAACGCGCTTGCGTGTGTCCTTGATTAGTTCTTGGACTCGCTTGCGTGCCTCGGCAGCCTTCTCAGCAGCGGTCTGACTGCCACCGCCACCACCGCCACCTTGTTCTTCTTCCGTAGTGGTGTCTGGTGCTAGATCTGCGAACCTACGCGCCTCACCAGTAGTTTCGCCAAACTGGTTAGCTAGTCCCTTTAGCTTTCTAGCAGTTGAGTCAATCTCGGCGTCTACTTTGTCAGTCTTGATGTTGTTGAAGCGGTTAGCCTCACCAGCGCTAGTAGAGAAGCCGGTCTTGGCTTCCATAAGCTTGTCATTTACCTTGATTAGCTGCTTCTGGTAAGCCTGAAAACCAATCCCACCTTGCTTGATTTTCTCTTGCAGTTGGATTTGCTCTTGCTCTAGTGCGCTAACTTGGTTCGCATTTTTCTTTAGCGCGATAGTGTCGGCATTTACTTCTTTAGCAAAAACTGTGGCAGCTACGGCAGCTAGACCTAGCGCGGTAATTAGCAAACCAATAGGAGTAGCGATAGCGAAAGCGCTAAACGCTATTTGTCCAGCCTTAGCAACCTCTAGCGCGGTAGTTAGAGTCTTGTAGCTAATAACTAGCGTGCCAATAATGGCGATCGCTTTTGTAATCTTGTCCCAGTTATCGAATACAGCTTTACCAAAGTCAATAAACTTGCCAATGCCGTCAATAACTGCTTGCGTTAGCTCTGCGACCTTTTTAGTTCCTTGTGGGGAAGCAAGCCAAGTTGTAAAGTTTTGAACCGCTGGCAATACCTGCGTCTTGAATACATCGGCTAGGTTCTTAGCAATAGGAGTAAGCGCGCTGCCGATTTGCGGTGTTAGATCTGCAATAACCGCGACAAACTCGTCAAAGACCGGTAGCAGTGCTTCGCCAACCTGCTCGTAAATGTTCTCAAAAGCCAACTTCATCTTGTCAGAAGACTTAGCCGTAGCCTCTGCCGTTCCGCCAACCTGCGTTTCGATCGCTTTTAGGATTAGTTCCTGCGCTTGTAGAGTCTTGCCAGACTCCACCATTACCTTGATGTTTTCCTTTTCCTGCTTAGTAAAGGTCACACCAGATCGCGTAAGAGCGGTAATACCCTTGATTGGGTCATTTAGCGCTTTACCTAGAGCCGTAGCGTTAGACTCTGCTGACCCAAACCCGGCTGCTGCCAGATCCAGAGCTGCCATAGTCGCGCGGTCAAAAGCGCCACCGGTTTCGTCAGCAGTGTTGGCTAGTTCCTTGAAGGTCAGAAGCTTGGCTTGGGTTGCCTTAATAACTTCAGCGTCTACCGCGACAGTTAGTTCGTTAGCTTGGGCAAACTCAATTAGGCGCTGGCTAACTTCGTCAGTCTGCGCACCGAAGATCCCCATAGAGGTAGCGACTTGCTTTAGCCGGTCGTCAGCTTGTCGCACATTCTCGGCAGCAGCAATAGACTCTGCACCGAACCTAGTAATAACAACACCAGCACCGATGACCGCAGCGCTAACCGCAGCAAAAGCAATACCGACATTCTTGCCGAATTGGTTTAGAGTCTGCTCCGCCGAGCGGATACCCTTTTTGTCAAACTCGGAAACAATAGGGATCTTTATTGCCATAGTTAGTTCCTAAGCTTTGCGGTAATTCGGTCGGCGTAATTTTCCATAATAAACAAAACATCTTTAGTTAGATTTGGCAGTTCTCTCATAAGTGCGCGATAGAGCATACGCGTTGGCTTTTGAGTTTTGAGTCTGTTGTTTAGCATACCAATCATCGCTTGACCCGATTTGGTGTTGTAACCTTGCGTACCGGCTTTGTCCATAATGTCATAGCCGACCTGCCCATTTTTACCAGTTGCTTCAATGCCGATAATTGAGCGCGCGTATCTACTGCTGGAAACATAAGCTTTTACAGTCGGTTGAGTCCAGCCTGTGCGCCCATTGTGGAAGACTTGCGCTGGCTTGCCAGAGCTTGCTCCCGGTGTGCGTAGCAAAGCCTCTGAACCTTGTATGTAAGATCTAACGCTAGTCAGGTATGGATTAGCCTTCTTGCGGATCTCTTTGCGTAGCTCATTGAGTAATCCCTTATCAACCTTTTTTAGCTCACTAAGAGCTTCGGCTAAGCCCTTGTATTGACCGGGGAAAATTTCAATCATAGAGCTATTGTATCGAACCCTATTTTCTGCTTCTTTCCTGCGCGCGCCAGATTAGGTAGCGCTCTAGGGTAAAGATCATTCGGTCAGACTCTTGTAGCAACAAATGCGGTGCGATACCGGTTTCTATTGCGAGTGCAGCGATCTTCCAGTGTGCTGAGCTGTCGCCCAGCCCTTTTATTTTGGGTCGGTGTCGCTACCAGCGATGCTCTCCACAGTTTCGAGCCAAGGTTCGAAGTCGTGAGAGGTCTGCTTGTTGCGCTTCTCGCTGTGCCACGCTAGAAAGTAAAGGTGGGTTAGGCGAGGATCGCTGGCTAGAGTGCCAACGCTGACATTGAATTTGTTTTCAAACGCGACCATATCGGCAGCGCCAGCAATAACTTCCTTGCTAACGCCACCGACATAATCAACTGTGAGAGCGATTCTCATTTGTAGGTTTCTCCTTGTAGGTTGTTGTGTTTATTTAGAGTGCAGTTCCAGCAGCGGTAGAGCCGGTAACAGTAACCGCACCAGTGGTTGGGAAAGTCACCGAGAAGGTGCTTAGATCGCCCACTGCGCCAGAAATTGGGGTGAAGGAAGTTACCAAAACCTGTGCGGTGTATAACGGAGTGCTTGCAGTAGCAGCAGTTCCGTTCGCAGCGATAATGGTCACAGTTCCGATAGTTCCTAGCAAGGTGTTGAAGGTGTTAGAAACACCGCCGACACCAAAGTCGCTGTGGAAGTCTAGGGAAACCGAACCGGACTTTAGTCCGCCGGTTAGCTCAGTCCAGCCAGCAGAACCGAAGTCGGTAACCTCTACCTCGGCGCTGTTTACGACTAGCTCGGCACGCGCGATGTTGCTCGAAATGTCAGTGCCATTCAGAGTCACCTTAGTACCGGTGGCTACAAATTTTGCCATTGTGTTCTCCTTATGCGTAAACCGCGACCAAGAAGTCTGCGGCTAAGTAAAGTTGGTCATTTATTGTTACAGTCCCAATGTTTGGCATTGACTCTAGGTAGGTATCTAGCACCACGCCACTCATTGTTCTGTTTGATTCTACACCAGCTTTTACCGATGAAGTCCCGGACGGCTGAGTGTATAGATCTAGGTAGCGTTGCGCCTGTCGCTCCGCAGCCCTGCCGACAATAACCTGAACCGCAAAATTGTATTTAGCGCTACCGCCAAAGTCTTGGTTGTAGTCAATGCTGTTTAGCACTACTACTGCGCTAGGTGGCTGTGGGTTATCTGGCACTTCCTCGTAGACGCGCAAGCCACTAATGGTTCTAAGGTTAGTAGCCAGCCCGGTGCGGATTTGAGAAAGAGTAGCCATTAGGCAATTCTCATTCTGCGGAATGGTGCAAGGATTGCTGCGATGTCTGGGTCTACTCGGCTAACTCGGACTACGCCAATCTCGCCGTATCCAGCGACACCGAGCGGAGAGTCGTAACGCTTGAATTGTCTTTGCGCTAGAAGAATGGTCGCTTGCTTGATCGCGGTCGGCACTGCTGACCAACCGAAAGTTCCTGTTACCTGCACAGTTGCTTCACCAGCGTTCACATTATTGCTGTTCCAAGTTGGAAAAATGTAGTTACCAATCGCGCGGATCTGCGTTGCCGGGCTGACTAATCCACCAGCAATACCATTTAGAGGCTCTAGCTGATAATCGGTGTTTGCCCAAGTAATGTCGAAGCCAGTTCCGCTACTAGAGGTCTTTAGCGTAGTAAGAGAAACTAGGTCGTCAATTTCCGTTACGAAGTTGTCAGTCGGCTTGTATACGCGCGTGACATCGGCAGTCTGGTAGAAAACACGCTCACAATAGCCGTCAATCTGCCTAGAAGCTGCCTCGATAGAGGTTTCCAGCATCGCATCGTCCACAGTGTCAGCCGAAGGAATGCGCATAGCTGACTTTAGGACTGCGAGAGTCGTGTATCCGTTAGTAATTGCCATACTCGTAGTTTACCTCACTGCTAGATAAGCTTTTTAGTCCAAGTTTCGGGAGTCTTCTCGTTTACAATTTCGACCGGCAAGTGGTAAACAAAAGGTCTAGTTCCGTTAGTCCTAATCCAGTCCACCAATTCTTCTAGCCCTTCGCGCAGGGTTGTCTTGGTTTCGTAGCCGAGGAGCTTGCGTGCCTTATTGCTAGAGCAAAGCGCAATAGGGACTTCCTGTGGTCGCCCGGTCTTGTAAATAGGATCTAGGTCAAAGCCAATAATGTTAGCTAATTCCTGCGCCAAGTAGTTGATAGTGACCTTTTCTTCGTCCGGTCCGATGTTGATTACCTGACCTACGGCTTCCGGGGACTCAAAAGCCACCATTAGAGGGTCAATAACATCTTGCACAAAACTAAAGCAGCGCTTTTGCTCACCAGTGCCGTAAATAATCGGTTGCTGCCCCTGCAACATTCGGTTAGTCATAATTGAAGCCACATTACGGAATGGGTCGTCATACTTCTGGCGCGCGCCAATAATGTTATGTGGCACAAGGATTACCCACTCTAGCCCGTGAGTTTCGCAAATGTTGCGCAGCAAGCTTTCGGCAGCGAGCTTAGCAATGCCGTAAGGATCTTGTGGGCGAGCTTCGTCAGTTTCGTCAAAGAGCTTTCCGCCGTGATCGCCGTAGCGTGCCATAGAGGACATCTGTATAAACTTCTTAGCACCACCGCGCACCGCAGCGGTCACAGCGTTCACAGTAGCCATAACTGTATTGTCTACAACCAAGCTAGGACTAAACACCGACAAGCCCTCGTAAGCGGTGCAAGCAGCGTGGATAACTAGGTCAGCGCCGTCAAATACTGGCTGGATCGCCTCTAGGTCTTTTAGATCGCGCTCATAAAACTTAATTCCGTCTGGAATGTTGGCGTATTCTCCGCCAATTAGATTGTCAATACCTCTGACCTTCCAGCCCTTTGCTAGAAATGCGTCTGCGATGTGCGAGCCTAGAAAGCCAGCTACGCCGGTGATTATTACAGTGCCCAATAGTTCTTCCTTCTTCTGTCTAATGACCAGTCCCAAGTGCCTTCTAGCTTCGTATCAAAGTAGTGCTGATTGTCGCTAAAAGTGCGACCATTTGCTTGCGCAAGTTTCGGATCGCTGTTGATAGTAGAGCTGTTATCGTGAGTTACTGGTATGTCTAAATGCACAATTGGTATGCCGTGCTGCTCCGCGCGTTTCGTATAGTCGTTGTCTTCAAAATAGATCGGGTAGAGGTTCTCGTCAAATAAACCAATCTTGCGCACCGCTTCCTCGCCAATGGCAAAGGTCTGCCAATAAGGAAAGCTGGCAGCCAAAGTAATCGCACCGGGTTCGGCTGTTGCTAACTTTTCTAGCGCACCGGGTAGATAGACAGTGTCGGCAGAGCTAAAAAACCACACCTTTTCAAATGGGTAGCTTTTTATACCTAAGTTCCAACTGCCGGCAACACCTTGATTAGTTGGCATTGGCAATACGCGTAGCGACTCTACGCACTCTGGCACTTTTAGATCTACTAGCTGATCGCCGTTGTCAATGATTAGTAGTTCTTCTACTGGGTAGTCAATAGAGCTAACCATTCGCTGCAAAAGGTCATACCGGTTTAGAACCGGCACAATTAGCTTCACTGCTCAATCTTTCGCAAGATCGGTAGCCAGTGCTTCTGCCATACAGCGTCAATGTCAAAGTCGGCAGCGAAGTCAATAGCTGCTTGGCTTCTGCCCTTGCCCTTGTCGTAGGCTTCCTCTAGCGCCTTCACTATCGAAGGAATGCTAGGGATCTGCCACCAAGCCTTCTGCGCAGCGTCCCAGCTTGGCTGTCCGTCTACTAGCCAACTATCTTCTGATACTAGATCTGCGGTAGCTGCCCAGTTAGAACCAATTACGCGCGTGCCACAGGCTTGCGCTTCCATAGTCGGAACACCGAAGCCTTCGCCATAGCTAGGCGCGAGCAATACATCTATGCCGGTGTAGATTGCTGCCATATGGTCTTGCGGTAGCCCGAAGCGGTAATCCATTGGGTTCGGGAACATAACATCGTTAGGTGTTAGCCCAACTGCGGAGATTAGCTCAATCAAGTTCCAACCGGCAGCCAAGCCGAATGGCTCGGTGTGAATGTATAGCATCGCGTCTGGGTGCTTCTTCTTGAAGATCGCGTAAGCCATTAGGTTCTCGCTAAAAGCTTTGCGGTGAATTAGTCCACTGGCTTTGTTAGCTGCCACCATACCGACAACAAACTTGTCCTTGCTGCCGAGGTAGTCTTCTGGCGTCATTCCGTTAGAGATAGAAAAGGTTGGCTTGTAGATCTTGGTGTCAATGGCGTGTGGCGCGTAATCGCATTGGATACCGGCTTCTTCCAACATACGCACGCCGTTAGGTGCCATAGCAATAGGCATAACATTCGGCTTGACTAGCCATTCTTTGACCTTTGGTGGCAAGGTGATGTGGTCTAGCGGAGTCCAGCTGGCGATAGTTTCGATGTCGTCATACTGCTTGCTAGTCATAACCCAGACATCGTAGAGGGTAATTAGCGCGCTCTTTTTGCCGGGGAAACTGCCAGCAAAGATCTTGTGGTCGCTTGGTGCTACATCGTTAGAGTAAGCATCGAACCCTCTAGGGAAATGCTTTACCTTGCCGTATGGCGTGTTGATTTCGCCGACCGAAGCTTCTTGTCCGTAGTTCGATAGCATCGCTACTTCGGCTTTGTGCTTCTTTAGGTTGTCAATTAGGTGCTTGATCTGCTGACCATAGCCGGTCGGCGCTCCGTAGGAGTTTGACCAGATCGAATAGACGCCGTTCAGTTTTTCAATTTTTGTAGGTTTCATAACTAACACCTTAGCAAAAGCAAACTCCCCCTGCCAACCTACAAGCAGGGGGAGTCTGGTTTATTACAAGGGACTAGGAAGCAGCACCCTTGAAGTACTTGATGTGACCAGCGTGGGTCAGGTTACCGTCTACGCGCATAGTCACGCGGAAGGTGGTTACATCGGTGTTGAAAGCGTAGTCTGCCGACTGCGCGATCTGAAGTCCACCAGCCATACGAACCTTGTAAGAAGGTAGGTGACCGAAGACAACCGACTTAGCGTTGGTAGCGGTTGCTGCCATAGCTGGGTTCTCAAAGATTGGGAAGCCAGCGAAGGAGTCAGGCTGACCAACACCAACTTGGTATAGGTAGTTACCGGCTCCGTCCTTGAGCTTGCGCATCGCACCAACAGAAGCGGTGTTAGCCATAAAGCCGACACCCGGTAGTCTGCGAGCAGCACCGTCTAGCGAGTAAGCAAGGTCAATCAGGTTGTCAGCGGTGAACGCACCAGCAACACCAGTGCCACCAGTGACACCAGAGCCAGCTGCGGTTACTACACCAGTTGGCTGGACAGTTCCAGTACCAAGGGTTAGTCCGTCGTTGACAGCGTAACCAATGGCGTTACCAGCCTGCTCAGCTAGTAGCGAGGAAATGTCGAAGCCAGCGTCGTTTAGCAACTCGTTGGCAACTGGGATTAGGAAGGAGTACTTCCAAGCGCCCAAGGTGATAGAGCTGAATACTGGCTCGGACTCAGCGATCGCGGTTCCAGCACCCTTGATAGTTGCGGTGCTGTAAGCGGTCAGGGTAGGAATGGTTAGCTGCTCACCGGTGGTGGTCGAGATAACCTGCGATACATCTAGCATCGGTCCTACTAGGCGAGCAACAGAGAATACCTCGTCATAGAAAGACTTTGGAACAGTGTTGTCGCTAGGTACTAGAGTGCGCTTCTCAAACTCGTGTGAGCGAACCTCACCGCGAGCGATAGAGCGAAGAATGTCAGAGTCAGAGCGTGACTCGGTGACTGGGACAAAGTCGCGAGCTGCGTCAGCTGCGGAAGCTAGTCGTGCCTCGGCACGCTCAGCAACGCGCACAGCTTCCTCTGCGCTGCGAATGTCGTCTTCGATACGGGTAATTTTTGCGATCTCCTCGCCCAACAGACCGCGCTTCTCTGCGTCAGCGCCGTTGGTTACTTCGCGGATCTGCTCCACCAAGTTAGCGATGAGTTCCTTCTGTGCCTTTACAAAGGACATTTAGACTCCTAATAGTTATGGTTATGGAATGCCGCGCTGACGCGAGCTGTCACTGGCAGAGCTAACTCACTTCCAGCCACCAGAAGTCTAACAGACACTTTGCCGACCAAAAGGTGCAGCCCTCGCCGGGGGAAGCGAGGGCTGCTATTTAGTTATTCGTCAGGGAAGTCTTATTCGGTTTCTAGCTCCTCTTGGATTTCTGCCCAAGCCTTTAGAAACTTGTCAGAGTAGTAAATACCCAAGTCATAAGCCATAAGATCGGTAACCCGGTCGCCTTCGTAGCCGTCTACTTTCCAGCAATCGCTGTAAACGGTAGATAGCTGACACCACGCGTTGATTATCTCGTTGTAATAGATCGGGACTTCGGAGTCGGCAAGTTCTCTAATGATGTCCTCTGGGTATGAGGACTCCTTCAGTTGTTCCAACTCGTCTTTGATGCGCTCTTTGATTTCGTTGTAGGTTGTTAGTGCCATTGTCCTGTCCTTTCTTACAGTCCTGCGCAGTGATCGCAGTTTTTGATCGTGCAGCGATCTACGCCGTATCTAAGATCTTCGATAATCTCTTGCCAAATAGTTCGTCCGGTAATGCGATCTTTGATGCCGTCTTGCAGCGAATAAACCAAGCAATGCTGATCGTGACTAGATAGCGTCATTGGTGGAAGCGCGTCTAACAAGATCGCGTCATCGTCTTCGGTAATCTCGCAGCCTAGTTCTTTGGCTAGTTGATAAGCCCTTTGCTTGCTCATTAGGTTTCCTTTCGTCCTTGTAATTACTATACCCTATTAAGCCACTATAAACAACTTTTAGTAATAAATAAACATAACTTTTTCATAAACAAAACAATAACTACCGCTTATTGAAAGATCCGGGTAGAAGAAAACCCACCGAGCCGAAAGGGTAACTCGGTGGGTGCGCGCTGTTTTCTAGCGAATTTCTTCGATCTCGGTTACGCGCTTTTCTCTTGTTGCCTCATTAGTAGCTGCGACAGCGCTGTCGCGGCTGACATCATCAAGGCGAACAATCTTGTCTGCTAGCAGTCCAGCATTCTCGGCGATCCAACCTGAGTCGGGTCGCCCGGCTGCGTCTAGGATCGCTGCTGCAATCTGCTCTCTGGTTGCCATTAGTTACGCTCCAAGAGGTATAGCTTCTTTTTGATTAGCTCTAGCACACTAACATCGCCCAGATCTGCCTCTGGTGCTGCGTTAGTTTCGGTAGCGTCCATAACAAGTTCGCCGACAGTAGGTTCTTGTTCTTCGATTTGTTCTTCCATTTGTTCT
>JACCDV010883082.1_pt1 | contig 14808 bp, 12 predicted proteins | sample 7446131 | NCBI WGS metagenome assembly JACCDV01 (sample SAMN15323448, study PRJNA562643) | freshwater metagenome | isolation source: river surface water | place: USA:Blue River Watershed | collected 2017-08-17 | reverse complement strand
GGGGTGGTGGCGGAGGATCGATCACTCCCGTCTCGGTCACACCCGAATAGATCGCGCCCGAAGAATAATTACCCGAAGTGTCACGCGAAAACGCGGTGTAATAATAACGTGTTCCGGTCGCAAGTCCCACATCGACGACCGATGTCGCACTTCCGTCATAAACAAGAACCCCGTCAAACGGATCCGCGGGGTAGCCGGCAGTACTCCGCACGATACGCACAGCGGCAAGATCGGGATCGAGAGGATTCACCCAAGACAGCGCGATCGAGTTCAAGCTTGGCGTACCCGAAAAACTCCCGGGGTTTGCGGGCGGAATCGTGTCAGGCGGAGGCGGAGGGGTGAGCGTCGAGAACGAACCGGTCACCGGAGTGCTGACGTTTCCGGACGTATCACTTGCGGTAAGGCGGTAATAATAAAGGGTTCCCGTTGCAAGTCCTCCGATACCCATCGCGTGCGTTGTTCCGTAAACGATCTCATTCGCAATGCCAAGCCCGTACACCGTTGATGTCCCCCACTCAATCGTTGCGAGCGCGGACTCATTCGTGAGAAAATTTACCGTCGCCGATGTGTATGTCGTGCTCGCCGAAACTCCGGAAATGACGGGCGCGGTCGCGTCGATCGTCGTAAAAACCCACGAAGAATTTCCCGAGATTCCGCCAAAGTTGTTGCCCGCCTGATCGGCAAATGTTCCTCCGTCCACGGTGACATAATAGGTTGTCGCGCTTACCAGAGAAGGCGGCAGGGTGATCGTGACAACGTTGCCCGAAATGCTCACCCCCGACTCCGCGACCGAGATCGTCGCGACAACCGTATCATCAGAAAGGCGGCGCACAACGACATTCCCGGATACTTTGTTCACAAGTTCAGACAAGGAAAGAGAAAGCGTCGTGTTAAGCGCCACTCCGGTCGCTCCGTTCGTAGGCAAAAGAGATGAGACGGTGGGAGGATTCGTGTCTCCTCCTCCACCCCCGGAAGGAGGATCAGTTGTCGCAGAATCGCCCGCCGAAGGAACGGAATAATTAAAAGAAGTATCGAACGCGCGGATCACATATGTGTAGGTAGTATCACTCATGAGTCCGGAATCCTGGTAGGAGATCGCCGTCGTCGTTGCGACCGGAGCGCCGTCACGATAAACAACATAGCCGGCAACCGAAACGTTGTCGGTCGACGATGCCCACACAAGGTTGACCTGAGAAGACGAAACGGTGGTCGCGGAAAGACCGGAAGGAGCGGACGGAGGAACAACATCAGAGAGCACGGAAAGACCGATATTGAACTGCTGAGCGCCGGCAACAGACCCCGATCCAAAAAAGAACGAGAGCAAGAGGAGTATCGGGAATATGCGCGTCAATATCTTCATGTGAGTGAATTACTCCGCCTAAAGCGCCATGACCGTCACGGAAACGACGGCCTGATACGAACCGGCGGGCTGTACATATGCAGTATCCGCTTGCGCGCGGAAACGGAACGTGGTCACTGATCCCGTCGGGTGATTCGGGGTCGCACGAGCAACAACAGAAACCGGTGTCGTCGACAACCCCTGCCAACACGCCGAGGGAGTATCCCCCGCCCCGACACCACATGAAGCTCCATCGTCACGGAAGGAGGAAACAATATCAGCTCCTTCGGGAGTGAACCCAAAACGAGAAGACGCGGGGGGTGTAACAAAGGAGAGGTCAGGGAATGCTCCCAAAGGAACATAATCTGCAAAGCTATCCCCTCCCGAGACAAGTGCGGGAGACGTTGAAGCGCGGATATCCATGGCATAGCCTCCAAGATTGTCCGTCGTAACAGTGACACCGGTCGTTCCGTCGGCAGTTCCACCTCCGACCGACGGCATATTCGGCAACAATGCCACGTTGCCCGGAAGTGTCACGGAGAGATACACATCACGCATCTGCTGATAACCCGCCTTCACCGCGTAAGACGCGCTCGCCGACGTTCCCACCCCCGACTCACTCACGGTATCTTCGATCGAATATGAAGGCGACGCAGAAAGTCCGCCACCCGAGTTCACGCTATCAGCCTCGATGACATAATTCGTGCTCGAGGCGACGTATGCGGAAACGATCGGAACACAAATGACCGAACAGAAGAAGAGCGACAGAATGAGGAAGAAGGAAGATCTCATGATGCGGAAATGGAGTTTCGAGAAAGACGTAATGAGCGACGAATAAGGTAAGTCAGAAAAAGAATAACAAGGAGAGCAAGGAGAAGCGTTGTGACCCCGGGAAGGACAAAGAATCGTGCCTCAAGTGTATCAATATCTTCTCCATACCCGCGCGCAAGCGAAAGCGTCGCTGTATATGGACCGGGAAGCAATGTATCCACGAGGAAGACTTCACGCAGACGCGTCGAGCCGGGCAAGACCGCGTAGGGGTCGACGAGGAGATGGCGCGGTTCTCCCCAAAGTCCTGAGATACTGATCGTTCCGTGCGGATTGAGATAGACATCGCCCGAATTGAGGAATGAAAGATGGAAGCGGATCGGATGCGCTTCGTCGGGAGAAGAAAGGAACCGTTCCGCGTTGAGGACACCGAAAGCGACGAGCTTCCCTTCTTCCTTCACTGCTCCCTCGATCCGCACGAAGAGTGGCACTGCGATGCGACTTTCCACGGCAACCTCTCCGCCAAGCGACGGGTCGGCGGGAGTCACACGAAAGACCACCGAACCGTAACGACCACCCGGGAGTGTCTCGCGAGGTATCGCAACGCGCACAGAGACACTCTCCTCTTTCCCCGGTCGAAGCGTCAGATCTGCGGACGCAGTTGAGAGAAAGGGGCGGAGGGTGTTTTCCCCACTATCGGAACCGAGCAGACGCACCGGAGCGTCTTGCGGACCCTGCTGGGCTTCCGCGGCAATGTCTTCAAAAGAAGTGTCGACGCGCAACAAGGAAAGTGTGCCGTTCTTGATCGCCAAGACGATCTCACGTTCTTCACCCGGGGCAAGCGCAACCTCGGCACGCGCGGGAGAGACTGTGATCGTTCCCGAAAGGCCGTTCTCCGCAGACGCCTCATGAAAAGAAAAGAACATCAAAGGCAACAAAAACAAGGACACCGCTCTTCGGAAGTGATTCTTCATGTTCTTTATTATAGGTCAAAACCTCGTCAGCGTCACACCCGGAAGGATGGTTCACTCTTCCGCGATCTCCGGGGTGGATGTCGACTGCAAAGATTCCGGGGGTGCTTCCAAGGGGGCCGATTCGTGTCGAGAATTAAGTAATTCAAAAAATCCCTTCAGGTAGGAACCTTCTTCCTTTTCAGGGAATTCGAGATCACCCCTATTCCCCGCCTCAGAACCAACCGAGGCAACATAAAGCGTGCTATTGAGGTCGACCCCAAGATTTCCCAACAACACACCTCCAAACACGACCATTCCCACAATACCCAAAGCACCGCTCACGATCATCCCGAACGATCCGCGTGGCGCAAGCGAGTGGTCAACATACGGAAGCAATTCGTGCGCCTCTCTCGATACAAGTTCATGCGAAAGCGTGTTTCCTATTGACGAAGAAGGAGAGAAGGGAGAAGGAAGGCGCCCGTCGACATGAAGTGGCGAGGGAGTGCGTGTCGGCAGTGAAGCACTCAGTGAGGTGGACCCGGAAGATGTAACCGATGGTGCGAGTGGGTCGGAATCATTGGCGACGGTCTGATCGTCTTGTGCGTTCATCATCCGCTCGGGGGCTTTCGGGATCGCCTCCGACCCGGGCTTTGGTGAAGGTGAGATGAGCGGATCAATGCGACGCTTTTCAAATTGGGGAGGGAGCTTCACTCCACCTTTCGGATCGAACACAACAACCTTTTGACCGGAAGGAGGCACAAAGGTGGAAACCCGCGTCGGAGCACGAGGGGGAAGGGTCTCCTTCGAGAGCGGAGGGAGGAGGGGGGCATCATCATGGTGCACACTCGCATCGACCGACGTCTTGATGGGTCGATATACCGACGGACGATCCGCAAGAGGAAGGAAGGGTGCATACTCTTGCTCGGGAACGAATGCCTCGTTTGAGACCGGACCCGCAGAGCTCGGTGCCGTCTCAGGAAGAATGACGGCCGGGATCTCCGACACGCTCGATACGGGAGACGTATCGTGTACAACCTTTTCTCCCCCAAAGAGCAAGCTGTCCCACTCATCAAGAGGTGCTACTGTTTCGGGTGACGAAGGGAGCACTGTCGCTCTGTCGGCATTGTGAGGCTCTTGAGTATTCTCAGGAACATCATCTTCTTGATGCGCATGAACAACAAGTTCTTCCTCTTGATCCAGGTCAGAGATCGAAAGATGAAGTGATGGGTGTGAGGATTCCGGGCGCAGGCTGTCGGTCGCAGGGGCGAGCATGCTCGGAGTAGGTGGAGGCGGGGGGGGTGGAGGTGGTGGTACCTCCTTCAACAACAGGGACTCCGGGGAGGAGATCTCTTTCGGCGAGGAGGATTCGTTCGTGATGCCGACAGGAACACGAACTTCTTTTTTCGAGGAGGGATCGGGAGAGGTGCCATCGGAAATGACCGAACGCCCCACGTACGCAAACGGATTGTCGGCGGAAAGACGCGCGTTAAGATCATGTGACTCACCAAAACGAGGGACTTGTTTGACGAATTCGGGGCGCGAGGGTGTCGCGCCGTCATCCGTTGTCTCCGTTTGTTTGGGGGACGAAGAAGCGTCGCCCGCGCTTTCTTTGCGCAGTGTGGAACGGTCAACAAAGTCGACCCCCTCATAAGAAAGGAGAATCGTATGCGTCTCGCGCAAAAGTGACTCGAGTTCGATCGCGTGTTCATCATTCTCGCGCAGTAAGTACTCAACCTTACGCAGACGACAAAGTCGCTCAAGGTAATCACGCGTATACCCCGATACTTTGCTCCCGACATCAAGGGTCACATACTTCTTCTCCTTCCCTTCTTCGGCAAGCTGCGCAAGAGACTTTGAACCAGTATCCATCCACTTCAGAATACTACAAAAAGGCGGTATTCAGAAGTGCATAAATACACAATCGAGAAAATAGTGGCGCTCTTCTAGGCAAGAAGTTCGGTGAAGAGGTCGGCGAGTACCTTGGGGTTCGCGGAACCTTTGCTTGCTTTCATCCCCTGTCCGATCAAGTATTGAAGGGATGCTTGTTTGCCCGCCTTGTACTCGGAAACCACCTTCTCATTCTCTGTAATGATCGTACGTGCGATCGCGCGCAGTGCCTCCAAGTCGCTTTTTTGGATGAGTCCCGCGGCTTTGGCGATCGCTTCAGGATCCCCGCCCTGCTCATACAGAAGTGCGAGTGTATCTTTCGCGCCACGCGAAGAGACATCACCTCGTAGGGTCATGCGCATCAATGCGAGGAATGTTTCGGGTTCAAGTTTTTTCATGTCGCCCCCGTTCTGTTTCAGGAGTGCCGCAACATCAGAAGAGATGTAGTTGGACGACAATGTAATGAGCGCCTTGTCTTTGTCCGAGGCGGCAACAACACGATCAAAAAAGGTGCCGAGTGTGGCGTCGCCGATATAGATCTCGGTCACATGTTCGACAAAACCGTATTCTCCCTGTAGGCGCGCGCGTTTCTCCCACGGAAGCTCGGGGAGAGCGGGAAGTTTCTCATAGGCTTTCCCAAATACCTCAGTCACGACAATCTTTGGAAGATCGGGGTCGGGGAAATAACGATAATCATTGGCGCTTTCTTTCTTGCGCTGACTAAAGGTCTTTCCTTTATTCTCGTCCCATCCGCGTGTCTCCTGGACAACCTTCTCTCCTCGAGAAAGCACTTCTTCTTGACGCTTGAGCTCGTACGCGATCGCATCGCCGACCGACTTGAAGGAATTCAAATTCTTGACCTCCACCTTCGTGCCGAACGTCTCCGTCTCGGAAATAGAAATGTTCGCCTCGACGCGCATCTCTCCCTTCTCCATGTTCGCGTCAGACGCACCAAGGTAACGCAAAAGCAATTGCAGTTCCTTTGCGAAGTTCATTGCCGTTGCCGCGTCGTGAATGACCGGCTCGGTCACGAGTTCCATGAGCGGAACCCCCGCGCGGTTGTAATCCACCAGAGAATAGTCTCCCGCATCATGACGCGAGCTTCCGGTGTCCTCTTCGAGATGAATACGTGTGAGTGCGACACCCGCGATCACACCTCCTTCGACGAGCGGATATTTGTATTGCGTGATCTGATACCCTTTCGGAATATCGGGGTAAAAATAATTCTTGCGATCCCACTCTGTGAAATCAGCGAGGTGAGAGCCCGCCGCCTTTCCGACGCGAAGTACATGCTCGACCGCCTTTTCATTGATGACCGGAAGAGTGCCGGGTTGAGCGGTGCACACGGGACAGATGTTCCAATTCGGGCGTGTTTCGTCGGGATCGTTCTTGCACCGACAGAACATCTTGGTCGTCGTCTTCAATTCCGCATGGATCTCAAGTCCAATAGTTGCAGTGTATGCCATAATAAAGCGATTCTAGCACAAAGCGAGGAAAGGAGAAAATCCGCTTTCAAAAAGATCAGGCGGAAAGATCCGACAGCACACATTCCGCGTGTCCTTCGGGTTTGACCTTACGGTAGACTCCCGACAATTTCCCTTGAGGATCGATCACAAATGTACTTCGTTCGATGCCCATATATTTCTTTCCATACATGCTCTTTTCGACCCAAACGCCGTATTTCTCGGCAACCGCATGATCCGGATCGGAAAGAAGCGGGAAGGTGATCCCCTCTTTCATGATGAATTTCTCATGACTTTCGATCGAGTCGGGACTTATCCCGAAAACAAGTGTATCGTGCGCGGCAAAACCCTCCGCGATCGCCGAGAATTCGCGCGCCTCAACCGTGCACCCGCTCGTCATATCCTTGGGATAGAAGTAGAGCACAACGCGTTTTCCTTTTAATGCCGAGAGTGTCACCTTTGTGCCGTCCGAAGACATCAGCGTGAAAAGCGGTGCACGAGTGCCCGCCACAAGCATAGGCGCGGACGACAAATGCGCCGACGAGGGCACATGTTCGTCAGATGTTGTAGTTTTTTGGTCTTTTTTCATAGACCGTCAGTATAGCAATTTGCGGAAACGAGGAAAAACAGGATCACTTCCCCGCGCGCAAATGTTTCACCAGTTCATCGCCAAAATGTTTGAGCGAAGCGTCGTCGATGACCGAGATCGCAAAGGTTGGTCTCTTGAACTTCGCAAGCGCCTTCGTTGCCTTTGCAACTCCCGCCTCATCGGTAACATCAGTCTTGGTGAGGACAATGATCTCGTCTTTTGCGCCGAGCTCTTCGTCGTACGCTTCGAGCTCGCGGCGGATCGCCTGATAGTCAGCGACGACATCCTCACTCTCGAGCGAGATCAAATGCGCGATCATCTTGGTCCGCTTGATGTGGCGGAGGAATTTGTAACCGAGCCCCTTGCCCTCAGACGCACCTTCGATGAGTCCGGGAATGTCCGCGATGATGTAGCCATAGAAGGCGCCGAGATTCGGCTCAAGTGTCGTGAATTGATATGCGCCGATCTTCGCGCTCGCGTTCGTGAGGGCATTCAAAAGCGACGACTTCCCCGCGTTCGGAAATCCGACAAGTCCGATATCGACAACAAGTTGCAGTTCAACAAAGAAATCTCCCTCTTGCGCCGGGTATCCCGGGGTTGTCTTGGTCGGCACCTGATTTGTCGAACTCTTGAAATGCTCGTTCCCAAAGCCACCGTCACCACCCGAAAGCAGGAGGATCGGCTCGTCTTCAGAGAGGATCTGGATCTCTTTGCCGGTTGCGAGGTTGCGAAGCACGCTTCCGATCGGAAACTTGATCGTCAGATCTTCTCCGTTCTTCCCGTGCAAACTATCCTTCTTGCCGGGACCGCCATCTTCGGCGTGAAACTCTTTTTCGTGACGATATTTATACAAAAGTCCGAGATCGCGAGATCCAACCACATACACACTACCGCCGCGACCTCCGTCTCCTCCGGATGGTCCCGCAAACTCCTTGCCCTTTTCGTGGCGCCAGCGTTCGACACCGTCGCCGCCTTTTCCCGCACTGATATGGATCGTAAGTTCATCAACAAAAGCCATGGTGAAAAAAATTATGCCTCTACTGCAAGTTGCGCGAGTCGCATCGCACTTTCCTTCGAACGCGTCACCGCGACATAGCGACGATTGTGGCAAAAGACCACATCCGAAACACCGGTGAGCTGCGGCAACAGACTGCCACCCTCGAGGTGCCCCGCCCACGCCTCGGGCAGCGGTTTGCGATTCTCAAATCCGTACGGATTGTCGCGCACGCATTCCACCTCCCAATGTGTCCCAACGCTTTTGGGCTTCACAACATAGAGCGGTTCAGGATGCGCGGCGAGCACATCATGCCACGGGTACGGCTTGTCGAGCACAATGATCCGCTTGTCTTCGGTCTTTTCGTAGATTGCCTCAACGAAGTGACTCCCTTCAAGATTGTCCTGCTCCACCTCGATCGCAAGCTGAAGGAAGCGACGCATGAAGACCAGCAATTCCGAAAAACGCTCATCGTGATGTGTCGTCGCGGAATTCCATGTGGGGCGAAACTTTGCCGTCACGAATTGAAGAATGAGCGGTTCGGTATCCTGACGAATAAGACCATAATAATCAAAACCGTTATCACCCATGTCGACGGGATAGCCGATCTGCTCGTCGATGGCTCGGGCAACCGCGGGAGAACCGCTGATCGCTTCGCCGTAATGTTTCCACACAAGACCGAACGAAGAGTATGGGATACCGTTCTCACGCGCACCGGCACCACCTCCTTGATGGTGATCATACCGACGCGTCGCATGATCATACACACCCCCCACATCAACGACATAGTCCGCCGAATCAATGATCGCGCGATCGCGAGTGCGAATGATCTCGTGCGGTGTTCCGTCGAGATAGATCTCAAGCGTCGCGACTGCAAGCAGCTCATCGGTATGAAAGACCCCGTCATGGGTCACAATGCGTATCTTCTTATCCATTATTGTTATTTCTATTTTGTATATCGATCATTCACTCATTCAAGACAGCGTTCGCTCCGCTTTTGGTGATCCCAAAAAGAAGCGCTCCCCCACGGTCGTGATCGCGGAAACGATAAGCGCGCCAAGCACCGCCCACCAGAACCCGTCAACACGGAAGGAATCGACGAGCGCGCTTGTCAACCAAAAGAGCAAGCCGTTCACAATGAAGGTGAACAATCCGAGCGTCAAAATATTGATCGGAAGCGTCACTAAAAGAAGGACTGGGCGAATGAAGATATTGACCACACCAAGCAAGAGAGCGACCCAGAGCGCGGTCATGTAATCCGGCACGTGAATGCCCGGCAAAAAATTCCCCACGAAAAATATCGCAAGTGCAACGATGAGCCATTTGACGACAATGTCCGCCATATGGCGTGTTGTATCACGTTTTCACCTTTTCCACAATGGACTCACTCCGAAAGAGCAATGCGGACACCGTGTCGCGACACAAAACGCTCGGACAGAAGATCATCGAGAATATCTTCGGTCTCTTCGCGAGAAAGACCGATGCGAAGTGCGAGCACACGAACGGTCATCGCACCTTCTTCGATCAACAAACGGATGATCTTTCCGCGATAAGAGCGACGAGAACCCGTGAACCGTGATTGGGGTTTCTTGTATACGAAATCCTCAACCGGTCCATGCAGATCTTGAAAAGGACACGTCGGGTCATGGTGCCGTGCGGTACATCGGGTCGCGCCGACATCAAGCATTGCATAGTTCCACTCACGCCCCTTCCGTTTCGGGATAATCGAAACAGCGAAGCGATACAGCTCCGCGTCACTCGGGCGTGGCGAAACATCCGCAAAGAAGACACGCGTCAAAATGCGTCTGATGTTCGTATCGATCATCGGAGTGTCCGCACCGAACGCGAACGCAAGAAGCGCCCCCGCGGTCGAACGACCGATTCCCGGGAGTGTCGTCAATGCTTCGTACGTTTGAGGAAAAACACCATCATGCTTTTGAACAATCACCCGCGCGCACTCATGAAGGTACGCCGCGCGTCGATTGTACCCGAGCCCGGACCACGCGCGAAGCACATCGGCACGCGATGCACGCGCAAGCGCTCGCACATCGGGAAAAAGCGAGAGGAACTGATCATATTTCTCGCGCACACGATCGACCTGCGTCTGCTGTAACATGATCTCGGAAACGAGAATACGGTACGGATCGAAGGTCTCTCTCCATGCCATTCTCCGACGGTGATGGCGAAACCAGGAAAAAAGCGCTCGGTTGAACTTGCGAATACGTTCATCATGCATAGGCGACATGTTCACAAAAGCCCCGTCTCACGCAAAAGTGCGTCTTCCGACGGCGCGCGACCGCGAAATCGTTTGAAGCTTTCCAAGAATGCGCGAGAAGATCCCGGCTCAAGCACCTCATGCAAAAGTCGCGATCCGATACGCGGATCACAAAAACCACCCTCCTCACGAAACACCTCATAAAGATCGGCGGCGAGTACTTCCGCCCATTTGTAACTATAATAGCCCGCCGCGTACCCTCCCGAAAAAATATGCTGAAAACTATTCAAGAAACGATCGTTCGCGTAGACCGGTGTCACGCGCACCCGTGCACGCACCGCGGAAAGCACATCGCGTGGCGTACGCGGATCGGCCCCTTCTTTTGCGTGAAGTTCTATGTCACTAATTGCGAATTCAAGTTGTCGCACACTCGCCATGCCGCTTCCAAAATTCTTCGCGCGCTTCAAGCGCTCGCAAAGCTCCACAGGAAGTGATGCCCCGGTCTCACGATGAGCGGACAATTCCTGAAGGACATCCTTCTCCCAGCACCAGTACTCGAGAAGTTGACTCGGGCACTCGATCGCGTCCCATTCAACGTGAGACATCGAACTCCCGAGGTACCGCGAAAGTCCCAGAACATGATGGAACATATGCCCCGCTTCATGAAAGAGCGTCTCGATCTCACTATGTACGAGGTATCCTTCTTCGCCGTCCTTTGGCGCGGCGAAGTTGCAGTTGAGGTACGCGATCGGAAGCTGTGTCCCCATCTCGGGAATCACACGACGCGCGACACAATCATCCATCCATGCTCCTCCGCGTTTCTTTTCTCTCGCATAAAGATCGGCATAGAACCCTCCTCGCAACGCTCCGGTTCGATCGTAGACCAAAAAGAACTTCACTCCGTCGTGCCAAACAGACGCCGTGTGATCTTCCTCAATGCGCAGTCCGTAGAGTCGCTCCGTCAGCGCAAAAAGCCCCAAGAAGACACGCGACGCAGGGAAATAAGGACGAAGCGCTTCGTCGGAAATATCAAACCGCTCCATGCGCAACCGCTCCGAAACAAAAGCGATATCCCACGGCAAAAGCTCGGCAATAGACAACCGCTCCCGTGCAAACGCAGAAAGTTCCGCAAACTCTTGTCTTGCGGCGGGAAGACTCTTCGCAGTCAGGCGATCGAGAAATTCTGTTACCGCAAGCAACGAGGGGGCCGATTTGTCATCCACGGAAAATTCGGCAAAATTCTTAAAGCCGAGTATTCGCGCCTTCTTTTCGCGCAACGCCAAGATCTGCTCGATAAGCGGGGTGTTGTCGAGTTCCGCACGGCGACCCAATTCCGACGCGCGTGTATTGTTTGCGACAAAAACACGCTCGCGCAAACTACGGTCGGTCGCATGGGTCAATATCGCGACAACGACCGGCTGTTTGAGTGTCACAAGGTACCCCTCACAGCCTTGCGCGAGAGCGTCTCGCCGCATACCTTCCACAACATCCTCAGGAACTCCGGAAAGCATGGATCGATCGGGGAGCACATGCGTCCATTCTCCTTCCGCATCAAGGACGTGATCGGAAAAATCTTCTTCAAGCGCGGACAACTCGGCGTTCAACTTCTTGAGTTCCTCCTTTTTTTCAGTGGAAAGCGCGACACCCTCGCGACGCAGATCGCGGAGTGTGCGGGTAATGATCGTGCGTTCTTCCTCTGAAAATGACTGAAACGCGTCACTTGTTGCGACATGTTCATACGCACGGAAAAGCCCCTCATGATGGGTCATGTCGGACGCATAGTCGGAGAGGATAATGGTCCCCTCTTTGACAACAGACCGCAATTCTTCCGTTTGTGCGACCGCATTCAAATGCGCGATCGGACCCCACAGTTTATGGATGCGGTCATCAAGCTCTTCCTGCGCGAGTACAAGTGACGCAAGATCGGGCTCCGTCATTTCCGCGATCCGATCGGCAAGTTGCCTTCCCTCCGCGACAAGCGCGCGGAGCATGGGGAGCACCTCTTCGGGGGCAACAGAGTTCCAATCGGGTCGCGTGAGTAACGCACGTGTTCCGTCGGGTAACAAGATGGTCGTTGTACTCCAATTCATATGTGACCATTAGACACGAAAAATATTCCTGACGCAATCATGGTCACGCGAAAAGATCACTCGATCTCCTTTCCGCTCACGATATCAGGATAGATATTGAGCAAGACGAAGAAAAAGGCAAGCACGATCGGACCGGCAAGAAAGCCGATGGGGCCGAAATAAACAAGACCGCCAAAGACCGAGAGGAGGATGAGGAAAGAGTGGATGTGCATACCGCGATTCATGAGAATAGGACGCAGAACATTGTCGAGCAACCCAACGATGAGGACTCCCCACAAAAGAAGGCCGATACCGGGAAGCAGACTTCCTGTCGCGATGAGATAAAAAGCTGCGGGAAATGTCACGATCCCCGTCCCCACCATGGGGATAAGCGCCGCGATCGTCGCAACAAGACTCCAAAGCACAGGGCTGGGTACTCCAAAGATCAAAAATCCGATACCGACAAAGGAACCTTGTGCGAGGGCGGTCACCAGCGTCCCGCGAACAACAGAGGTCACCGCGATCTCAAGTTTGCTAATGATACTCTCGTCATAGCGATCAGACATGGGGCTCCACTTGATCGCAAAGTCGCGAAGTTTCTGTCCGTCACGGAAGAAAAAGAAGAGTGCAATGACAACAAGGAACACATCGAGAAAGAAGGACATGATCCCCGAAAAGAAACTATCGAGATTGCCCGACATCCACGAGAGAAATGTGAGAAGTGTCGAGTAGATATCGAATTCGAGACGAAAATCCGGGACAAAGCGCTGGATATGGGACTCGACCCCGAGAGTCCACGCGTCGATCGAAAGGAGGATGGACGAATCCCCCGAAGAAAGACTTTTCAAGATCATTGCGACCTCTTCGAACAACACCGCGCCAATAAAGAGGAGCGGGACAAGGAGCGTGAAGAGGACGAGGATCACCGTCGCAAGTGCCGCGCGAGACTCATTCATCTTGAAGGTGCGCCGCATGTATCGAAAGACAGGCGCGAACAACACACCAAAGATCAGCGAAAGGAAGAGCGCGGTGAAATACGGACTCATGATCGAAAAGGTCAAGTAGCCCACGATCGCAAAAAGGACCCAAAAGAATACGAGTTCTCCGATGTGTGTCTTTGCCATATATCAGGAATTATACACCATCTTTCTCTCCGCGTTGAGCAAGCTTCAATCGCTTGAGATACATAAGCGTCAGGAAGGAAAGCAGGCCGACAAGCAAGACGAGTGCAACATTGAGGTAAAAGGAAGAAGTATTATCAGGCGCTTCCTTTGGTAGAGGTGCCACGAAAAACGGATTCTTTTCCGCTTCTCCCGCCTGCGCACTCGGGAGCTCCGCGCTTTCAATATACTGCGCGTACCGTGCAATGTCGTAGATCGGGGTACTCAAAGAAGGGTGACCGAAATAGAGCGCATAGGAGTCTTTGGGGCGAACCGGAAATATCGCCACTCGAACCGGACCCGCAAGCGTAACACGAGGTGCCCACTCTACCGGAGCATCATCCTCGTTAAAAATGATCGCACGCACGTACCGCGCCTGGGTATCCGGAAAAGACACACCAAGAGAAGAGCCGGAAAAGAGCGGAGTTACCAAGGAAGAAACATATCCCTCACCAATAGATCGCCATGCTGTCCCGTCCGACGATGTCTGCACGGAAACCCGCCGATCAAAATTCCGCTCATCCTGTTCTTCGAGCGAGAGTCGATTGACGGGGATACCCGAACCGCCCATATCAACCGTGATCTCGGTCGTCCGGAAACGAGTATTCTGAGTGATCGTTGCGGGAAGAGTTCGAACATCCTCCAAACGAGACCGCGTGCGAACAAGAGAGATACTCGCGCTCGTCACTTCGATCGCGTCGCGATCGATCCCCGCGATCACAATCTTCAAATAGCGAGCCGTGCTCTGCGGATAGAAGACATCCCCACGCAGGACGCGCGTCCCAGTTCGAAGATCCGAGAGGTCGAAGATGTATCCGGAATCGGTCAGCATTCGCCACGACGGATCAGAAAGCGAGAGCGGAACATCAGAAGCATAAACAGAAACTTGCTTCTTGAAGTTTTGAGAGGAACTTTGTATCCGGATCTTATCGTGGATCCTCCCCTCTTCTCCGACATCCAGAAGAAAAAGAGTCTGATCGTCAATGCGAGAAAGATCAGAGAGTACGACCGCTTGATCATACCGTACATTTTCTTCACTGCTACGAACGATCCGATACGGGACTTCGCCGCCGGAGCGGTCGACAACACGCACATCGGAAAGATCGGGCTTCGCCAAATATGAAACTTCGTCATCAATGATGATCCGAGCATATCCGGGCGCCGCCACCTCGGACGGAAGCATGATCTCCTTGCGGTGTTCGAAACGAGAAAGATCAAGCGCGGCCGAAGCAATAAAGGGGGCAACGGCGAATACTGCGAAGAGAAAAGGTAATTTATTCATTGATGATGCGTTCCTTAAAGCGTAAATAAAGGAATGACGCGCCGAGGGCGAAGAGTCCAAAAACGATCGAGACAATAATGCGTCCGAGT
>JACCDV010132617.1_pt1 | contig 14809 bp, 10 predicted proteins | sample 7446131 | NCBI WGS metagenome assembly JACCDV01 (sample SAMN15323448, study PRJNA562643) | freshwater metagenome | isolation source: river surface water | place: USA:Blue River Watershed | collected 2017-08-17 | reverse complement strand
GGACTTTTGGATGGCTTTTTATTTGCACTGTTTTTATGACTGTCTTGCCAGTTGCTTGTAACCTTTATACCAAGTCCGACGATACGATTAGAATATGATTTTTTATCCCTTCTCAAATACTAATCGTCGTTTCCTTATTAGTAAGACCGCTATTTGAACATATGAAATATATAATAAGAACTAATCAAACGATAAAACATTTTATAAAGCGACTGTTTAAAAACTAGATAATATAAAAATGAATACAGATTGGCTCAAAAATAGTTGGAAGCTGATGTTCTTGACTATCTATAGTTGGATGACCACTATCTAGTTTGTATTATCTTTTCCATAAAGTAACTTTGACTGGCAATATCGTTGCATATAAAAGTCACATTTTTTATCCATTTTTTGCCCCTTTAAAGCTCATCTAACAGTATCTTACATCCCATCTGTGCGGGTATTCCAAACTCATCACTAAATTCAGTAATGGCTATTGATGAGATATTACTTTCCTCAAGCCAGCTAAAGAGACTTTGAGTAGTATTTTCAAGATTGACTCGAATTTTTTATTGCCCGTCCCATATTTTAAGGAAAGCAATACAGACATATTTGAATTTCAATGTTTTTATTGAGATAGGAAAGAGGAGAATCTGTCCGGGAAAAACCTTTAGACGTGATCGAAGAAGGTAGGATTCCGTATAGTTAGCTAGCCTTTTGATATCTTATTCGTTGACTAGAAATTTATTCTTATTTAGATTTATTTTTTGATCGCAAAAGAGTACAAGGCAATCAGCCTATACTCTTGTAAGGTTTTCAGTTGTAAAATAAAAATTTGTCTCTTAGAATTTTTATGGCCTAAATATAGCACGGGTTGATAGGACTATATTTTTACCTTTTCTTCTTGAAATGCAGCATCCCATTCCGACGTCTAAAATAATTTTAAATAGCAATAGTAATAATATCATTCAATAAGAAATAATGTTTTATCTGTTTATCTTTTGTATTGTAGGATTTGATCCGATCGATATTGATATACAAAACACTATGATAAATAAGAGCTCCTCCTTGGATTTTTTTAATCCACATTTAAAAAATGATAAGTATCTTTATATATCAGTGATCTGAGTAATAGTCACAGATTATCCCACTCATACCTTCATTTTCATTATCGTCTCTCATTATTTCATCCATCTTTTGCATAAATTCCTGTAAATTTGACTACACGAAATGCCGATCATTACTCTATCTCTTTATTTGCTATAGCCTCTAAGTGTATGGTGAAATTTGTCGATACTGGGCGAGTTAAACTATCAATTCTCTGCACAATTCTTAAAAAGGATGAGAGTCGACTAATTCTTGAGTATCGAGTATCCATTGTTTATTAGACTGAGCGACAATCTGCTTTTCTTTCTCGTAATTCCTTGTTAGAATATCAAGTTCTTTGAGGAGATAGCCATTCTTTTATTAAAGTTGTATGAGCTGAGATTGTATTTGTGATTAGAAGGTTTATTATTTGGCCTCCCCCTCTCGACGCTTAGCAAGGTATGAATTGATTACCTGATCTAGTTTAGCCAGATCCTCCTCTTTCAAGGAACTCATTCTATCTACCACCTGCTTTAAGTGTGTGATAGTCAAACCAACCAAACTTAAAAACATCAAATATAATCATTCTTACCCAGTTGAATAAAATAAATAAAGTCCTTTGATACTTGGTAAACCTTAAAAATTAATGCTGATATTTATAAATTAAATTGAAATCATAATCGGCAAAGATGAGAAATTCAAACCGAGAGTAATAGGATTCAATATGGGCTAAGATAAAGAGAAGCTCGTACTTAATTATATCGATATCATTGTTAACACATACGTTCTCACTTGTGTACTCACTTATCACCTTCAAAAGATAGAGTGCAGCATTCATATCAATCATCGTATCATCATTGTCCTGCTTCTTTATCTCCTCTTCCCATCTTACTATCTATGGAATCTCAGTGCTTGGCAGTCTATATGTCACCATGCTGCAACCTTACTATAAAGCTTATCAAATATTTTATGTGGTAGCATTGAGTGGAGTTATTATGTTTGTCTTTTGGAAACCAATCCATTCTATTGGTTCTATCTTCCACTGCTTGCCTGGAAAAATCCATGCGAGTATGGTTTTTGGGATAGTTCTTATAGTATTTTCAAGAGTAATTATCATTATGATATAGTTTTTCCCTCTGGCCATAGAAAATATCGAAGCTTTCTTTGTTCTCGCATCTTAATCGTCCCTCAGCAGCCCCTTTACTGTCTTAGATAAAATCTTTTAGCATTTTAATGTACTTACCCTGGTGCTAACTATCGAGGCCATCATCATAATGTTCCTCATGAGGGGAAAACTGTAAAAGATACCTCTCATAGGAATCATGGTATTATTAGGAGTCATCATTAATTTGGGCCATAAATTTAAATCTTATTCAGATATTTGCCTCATGGAAAGTGTAGATTGTTAATTTAAAGTGATTGATTACTCTAAGCTCAAAGAACCAACGTTAGCCGAGCTATTCTAAGTCCTTCCTTCTGCTCTTATATTAACTATTATTCTAGTTTATTAACAGTTTCTTTACTTATAAGAGTTCGACCGTCGTGGGAAAAGGTACAACAACTAAGGGAACTTAGGCTAGGTGACAACATAGACTAAAACATTAGCAATTGCTAACCTTATCTCTGGATGCTTAGGCGGTCTGCCTATTTGTATCAACATATTCGGCACATACTAAAACTTTGCCTTTAATAAAAAATATGGATTTAAAGGAACAAAGTGGGTTGGACTTCTTCAAATACCTTTTAGCTATCTTCTTTATTCCATCTTTGATAGTGCCTTCACTACTATTCCTATGTTTGTTCTCTTTATTATTGTGGCAACTCCTGTTATCTACTTCATCAAGAATGTCCTTTATTTCCACTGGAAGAATTTGCCAACAATTTTGCTGATTGCTTTGATCAGTGTCTTCACACATCCTATCTTTGCCTTAGTCTTTGCATGTTTCATCACTATTTATGAGATTTCGTAGCTTCTTAGGCCAGCTCCAGCTGAAATGATCCTTTAAAATCGATAGTCTTCTCAATCCAGCAAGAGATCGTCAGTTCTAGCCAAAGTGGTCGAAAAAAATACTAATGAAGAAACAAAACACATTAATTAGTTTACCAATAGAATTATAGAAATAGACTAAGATATTCCTTCAGATTATGAATAAAGATAATATATAATATATCGCTTTATTGGTATTTATATATTTAAATAGGTTCCGTAAGTTTTCTCAACTTTTATCAACACATCGACGAAATCATCAAATCAATCGACAAATACTGTAGAAACAAGTCAACAATATTAATCCTGAGTCTAAGATACTCTCAAATAATCGACAATGAATCACTAAATTAACTGGCATACCTTAGTGAGACCCTCAGAAGAGAAGACATAAAGATAATCTTTAGTGGACTCCATAAAAGGATAATAAAGCAAATGTAGTAAATTCCCTATTTCTCACTCTTACTGCAATAGGAGGAGAAATGCATGTATAGTATCAATACCAACAAAAGTTGAGATTATTTATGATCCTAATATTACCCTATTAAATAGCACTTAATATATTAATATTAATGAATTCAAAATAGGAGGTTTGGAAATACCCCAACCTCCCTCCCAAACCCTTCGTCTTTTAAAGAAAAATATCGCTACTCGATGAGGGCAATCCTGAGTCAGTTCTTAACCAGTCCAAGATCAGAGGATTTTTTAATCTAGCAATTATCTTCCTCATGATATTCTTCATCACTCAACCTGTAGTCAATTTTATTGAGTATGGCTACTTTTTAGATCCAACCCTTTACTAAAGCTTCAAAATTGATTTCATATTCTGCCTATTTACCTGGCCTTTATTTTTCTTCTGGTAAATATAGAAATATTCTAGGTCCTTTACCTCTTTTATTTTACAAAAATTAATAATACTTGGCCTTAATAAAAAAGTGTCTTTAGTACTCCAGCATACCACGCAATCAGGGCTTTTCATTTATTCGATATATGTAGTATTTGCTAATGATTGGTGCTCTACACATGCTACGTTTGTAGTGCTGCAAGCTTGTGCGCATTTTATGAAGATGCACTCGTATATCACTGTCAACAGGTAATCACAAGTAAAATATAGGGATTTAATGGAGTAATGGTAATAATCCAAACAGAAATAGACTAAACCAAAATCAAATTATCCACAGAATATTACACTTAAGAATTTTATCGTATATATGTTTACTCCTTGGCTTGTCTATGCAGAATACCCAAGGAAACAGACTATTGACTTTTTCTATGCTTTGAAGAAGATAGGCATATCAGCTGTCTTATTGTTAGTCATTTATATTATCAATGCGTAGTTCATTCAACCTTGGATCCTTATGGGCTAGAAAATATCTCTAATCGAACTATTACTGAAACTTATGCTTCCCTGTACAGCTTTCATTATCCTTGCATTTTACCTTGTATTCTAAAATTACTGCAACTTTTTCGCAGAGATTACCATGCTGGATAGCCGTTAGTTCTATGAAGATTGGTGGAACTCTCAAACATTTGAGTAGTTCAATAGAAAATGGAATAAGCCTGTTCACTATTTCTTGTATAGACATGTCTATCTCGAGTCGATGATTCGATGGAAAAGAAGTAAAGTAACTGCCCAAATCTTTACATTTCTATTCAGTGCTTGTCTACACTAGTTTTTACTAGCTGTTATCTTTAGAATAGTGAGGCCAATATTTTTAGGATTCATAATACTTCAAGTGCCTTTAATCAAGCTAACCAAATGGATGGAAAAAAGCCGCTCGGGGCAATATCTCTTTTGGTTTGGGATCATCCTTGGCCCCACTCTTATTCTTTGTAGTTATTTAAGGGTTGATCAAAGAGTTACCAAAATGTTCACGCAATATTGATTATAATTATTCAATATCTTTAAATATCATTTCTTTTTTTGTATGAAAGTCCATCCTTAAAGTTTAGGACTGCTATCTTTTTAGGGTTCGTCAAAGTAAGGGCTAATTGTGGATTGTGAAGTAGCTTATAATAAATCTATTCGTGGCATTTCAACCTGCCGATTCAAAACACGCTGCCAATCTACATCTTTGAAAAACTCATGCTCCTTGATTTACTAAGAATCTTTAATAGCTCCAAGTCTTTTTCTTGAATCTCTCGAAAGCAGCTTCTTAATTAAATCCTTTGCTTCGAATGACATATTTTTCGGAATTTTCAAGGGACCTCTATATAGCAAAACTTTTTACTTTTTTATGTTGTCGAACAATACTTATTTTTGCGGATTATAGTAAGGCGGTTGCCCAACTATGAGCTCGTAAAGAAGAACACCTAATAAGTACCAATCCACAGTTCGAGAGTGTCCTTGCTTTGATAGTATTTCTGGAGCCAAATAAGCCACAGATCCACAAAAACTTTCAGTTATATTGTTGTATATTCCTTCTTTGGAAAGACCGAAATCTGTTAACCGACAGTGGCCCTATTCATCAAGGACAATGTTATCTGGCTTTAGGTCTCGATAAATAATCATATTTTTATGAAGTGCTTCGAGTGCTAGTATAATTTAGCAAATATACTTTCTAGCTTCTTCCTCAGAAAAGCTTTTTCTTTTTAAAATCAGTTTCCCAAGATCTCCCCCAGGATAGTTTTCCATCACAAGAAACAATTTAGATGAAGATTGAAACGCATAGTGCAGCTTAACCATAAAAGGATGATTAAGTGAGCTAAGCACATTACGTTCAGTCATTGCGTATCTTTTCAAGTTATTTGACCCTAATTTACTCTTTGGCAACACTTTGATTGCATAAAGACGACCTGATTCATCTCCTTTTCTCTCAGCAAGATACACTTACCCAAAAGTACCTTTCCCAATTCTTTTGTAATAAATGAAATCTTAATGAGTTAGTCCCTCAGAGCCTACAATCTGCCTTTCGATTTTATTACGATTTATTTATCCGATTGGTATATTTTGTTAGTATTATTAACTTTCCTTAAATCCATACTAATAAAATACTTTTTTCAGGTATTCATGCATACAATCCTCCATTGGGGTTAACCCTTATCGATTTTTTGTTATTTTACATCCATTTTCAATCAACATTACAATAATGTCTCTATGACTATTTTATGCTGCGAAATGAAGTGCTGTGTTTCCATCAGTATCAAAGGCATTTATATTAATTTTATAGTTTATTAAGATTTTGGCAACTGCGAAGTGCCCTCTAAGTGTTGCAATATGTAACCCGTTCCTACTATATTTTGTAAGTGCATTTACATCTGCATTATGCTTGCAAAGAAGTTAAACTATATCGTCATAGCCTTAATAGCATGCATAATGAAGGGGAGTCCATTCATCAAGACCTTTGCAATCAATTTAAACAGGGTAACTATTCTCTCCACTCTCAATAATAGATTTGACTTAGTCATAAAGGCCATTTTCACAATATTGTCGAAGAAGCTCGTTATTTTTATATACGTTAGTCCAGAACTCTTTCCAAATAACCTCGATCGATGTATTTAAATCTACATTTTTTCAGAAAGATACCTATTCTGCCTTCTGATAATTTTTGGCTTATGAATTTCTATTGAACCTCATTTTCGATTTACATTTCTTACCCAGTATCAAGATTTTTCATCCTGAATTTGAATACTTCTTCCTATTATTATTCCCTAATGTTGCCTAACTTAGTTTGCCTATATCTGTTAAAAATGGCCTCACTTATTGGGTTCTTTTCGGGAAGTTTTATTTCTTATTATAACCCATTCTATAAGTACTCCTCAGTACTCTTAGTCGGGGACATAGAGGGAGGGCTCGGATATTCTTCTTACATCAGAATAGTAGTTTATTTATACAGATTAATATAATAAATGGAAAGCAACATAATGTTTAGTTAATGTTAAAATATCATTTGTAGGTCAGCATTAACATTTTTTTGCTGGCACGTTTGCAGTTATTGTCTTATTTTTATTTATCGTTTCGCTTATCTTCTTTAAAATTATCTGTTTTGCCGCTTAACGAAATGCAATTTCCACGTTTTCACTTGTCTTAGCTGAAGTCTCGAACATAAAAGCCAAGTCTTTATCTTTCATGAACTTTTCAGCCTTCTCGATTGGAACTGCCCTCCTAAATAAAACAGCATATACTCATATTCTCTGTCTTTTTGGGCTCCGATTAGAGCGAAAACTGAATTGGGAGAGCAATTTTATATTGCTTCTGTGTACCAATGCTATAATTCTTAAAATGAGGGAAGACTATTTGCTATGAGATTTACCTCGTAATGTTGTAGACAAGAAAAACAGCTGCTGAGCTTCGATAAAATGTCTTAATAATTGATCGAAATGACTATTGGCCAGCTGTGTCCCAAATTTGCATCTTGACGCTTGTCTACTAATCTATCTTTATTTCCTTGGAGTAGAACTCAACTCCCAGGGTTGCAGTGTACCCTTAACGAAACTAATCTTTGGTGAATCTGTTGAGGAGGCAGCTCTTTCCGACCCCTGGCGGGCCAATTATGATCATTTTAAAAGTTTTCTATTACTCTTTTTTCATATATCCTGTAATAAATCTAATAGATAAACAGATAAAAATAAAATATTCCTTATTATTGATTTATCTTAAAACCTAAATAACTTCTACATATCATTTGATGGTGTGGAACTTCAAAGAACAAAGTGGCCAATCGTTAAATGAAAGCATTATAAATTTCTTCTAATAATCTACCTTATTTATTATTATAGATGATAACAAGTCTTCAAAAAAGAAGAAATCCCTCAAACGAATCACCCTACGAAAATAAATTCTATTTGAAGAGATAGCACGCACACTCCGCCCTCCTCAATTACCCCTCCTTCAACGCATTCAAGTAAAGAATTCCAAACAAGGGATTAGTGTACACATGATATAATTTAGAAACTCTGAAACATAGGATAATCTGCATAAAAAAAGTATATTATCTCCACAAAGATACAACCACCAACTCTCTGTCATATAAGACAAATTTAGCACATTCAGCTCAAAGATAAAAACGCTCCTGAAACCATAGATCGAAACAAGTAAATAAAACAATGGTCTTTATCAGACAAACGTTTTGTTAGGGTTGAGCAGGTCTGCATTGATGAAAAGAACGGAACAGCAACAGGCAAGATAAATGGAGTAACAAAAATAGAGGAATAATACTGTACCTTACTTTATTGAATGTTTAAAGAGGAAAAACATGATTAAAACTGAAGCTTGTATGCATATTCATACGTCTATCCTTACTTTCAAACAATATTTTAGGGCAGCACAATCCGTCAAGGCAAAACAGCCAGACTTAAAATATGCGCTCGAACAATAAAGTACTTATTTGCTGATAAAGATAGAAAAACAGTTGTTTTCGATATGGACGAAACACTAATCCACACAAATTAAGCAATGGTTAAGGGCTACGAAATAAAGGTTCCTTTTAAGTCAGTCCAAGGGAAAATAACAAATGGCTATGTGCATGTGAGACCATACGCAAAAGAGATTATCAAGAATATAAGTAAGCATTTTGATGTAATTGTCTTTACTGCTGGAAATCAATGCTATGCTGATCCTATCTTAGATTACTTAGATCCTGATAAATGCATCAAACACCGCCTCTATAGAGAATCTTGCACGATGGTTAACTGCCAGCTATTTGTCAAGGATCTTCGCATCTTAGGGAGAAGTCTATAAAGTGTTGTTCTAGTCGATAATGCACCATACTCATATCTTCTACAACCAGCAAACGGCATTCCTATTTTGAACTATATGAAGGGTAAAGACGACGATCAGCTTATAAGGCTATAGGACTATCTGATGTCACTGCTCAATGTAGATGATGTTAGGGTAGTAAATAACGAAACATTCAGGCTTAAGTAGTATGTTCATTACTAAAATTACGAAAAGCTAATTTATGCTTTATATGGTAAATGGATGTGATAACTATTTTATACTATTTTAGCTATTTTGAATAATTAATCCTGAGTGCTGCCTGCTATTTTGATGCGAGTTAGTTGTTCACGGGCAGATTAATTTAATTCTTTATTACAATCATTTTATATATTCTATAATTAGAATTTCGCTGTATGTTCGACATCTGTACTTCCTCTATATAAAATCGGTAGTTGCCTATCATCAAGGAAATATTGCTCAAATTTCCTTTTATGCTTCAATTATACCAAACTCTTTAAGATGTATTTTCAAATTAATCAAGGAAACGTTTTATTAAATCTTCCCCAAGTTACACTATAAAACACTTAGTAAAAATTAAGAGATGCTCTTGGATAGTAAATCTTTTTATTTGTTTTTCTAAAGTGGGTTTGTTTATAAGAAAGGGAAATAGGAAAAAGTTGAAAAAACGATTAGAATCAAAACAAAAACAAAAGGGTTTAGTAATAGTCGAATCAATAAAGCCAGTAAAGAGTCGAAGCAGAATAGAGGATATGAAATATAGTAATTTTAATATTATTGGGATGGTGGGCATTCCTCGGCTAATAATCGGTGTAATTAGTCCTATTATTGCCCGGATAAAAAAAGTTTAGTACTTTTCTGCTCTCTGGAATAATTGCCATAGAGTCTTGTCTCGAAACTAAAAGATATCCAATTAGATAAATTCAAATTTATACACTCCTTCCCCACATTTCAATGCCTTTAAAAAACCATCCTCTAAGAGTACCTTTATAAATTTCACTTCAACTTGTTCACCTTCAACACGTCATGGCACCAATAGCTCAACCACTAAGTGCTCTTCATCAAAGTATCAATCTCTTTATTAAGGAAGGCTCAGTGGAGATAGTTTATAATAATGGATTGTTTGCCCCGCATGTTATTAACGGCAAATGCATTATTGGCCTTGATGAGTCCAAAGGGCTTTCTGCGAAGGTAATATCTTAGAAGTTGGTTTGTTTTAGTATTTCCTAACAGAATATTCATACTATTCTTTCGAAATCTAGTTTGAAAAAAATGTAGCCTTTGAGTGAAGCCCATCGATTTGTCAATAGCGGATTGTTCATAAGTCCACCAAACTAATCTCAATAAATATCGCAGGATAATGCTTCCATGCGTATTTCAACCTCACTTAAAAAGCGAATGTTTAATCGTAGTTAAGGACAGCTTGATTTATTACTAAAGAAAGAAAGAAGAGTTAACTTGCGCAAACATTTTTCTAACTTCTACAACTAAGTCTTTGAATAATTTTCATAGAAAAAGGTAAGGCATATGGGTTTAGATGTGAACTCTGATGAAAAGCTTGTTTTGTATGAAATAAAGCTGCTTTAAAGAAAATCTCCCAACATGAATGAAATCAACAATAAACTTAGAAAACTTCGATTATAGAAGATGAAGAGATGCAAGCTTGCCATCCAAGGCTGCAGTCATCTCAAATAACTAAAAAATGTCGGAATAACTATTTTGTGATTGATTGATTATTTTATTATGGAATCCATTAAAATGATTTAAATCAAGGCTTTAATTTATTCTTAAGTTTTGTACTAAGCTCATGAATGTCCTCATTTTCGACTATCTTTTTATTGTAACCATTTGTTGCGAGTTAAACCAACGCATCTCCAAGCTATTATAGGGGAGTTGATGGGCCTTGCTTGAACTATTCGATTGCTCTCTGTAAAAAGGTTTGTGGAGGGACCTGCGTTAGTGGATAATTACAATTGAATGAAGATATGGATATACTTTGTTCCATATGTTAATACTGTGATTGACAGGAATACTCCATTTTCTATGCTCATAGTTATGGATAAAGCCTGGACGGAGGCTATATCCTTCATGATTGGAACTGAAAAGTAAATTTTAGGCCTCATGTTTAGTTGTCAAATATCTTGATAGGAAAGGAGGATGAGCATTAGACGACAAATAAATAACCTTCTTGGGCTCTTGCAAATGATTCAACAATGAAGCAAATGTATCTCGATTGACTTGTTCGTAAGTGCCTGGCCCTCCAGCAGGTGTTCCTTTCAATACAGAAGAATCAAACAATGTTCCAATAGTATGAACAATTATATCCGCCTATCTTATTTGCTTTTAGTATTTAGCTGGCTGCAAGATATCTCCAATCAGCCATTCGATTTGCGAATTTTAGGGGAAATCATATTTGAGCCCCTTCCTATTTCATGCGAAATGTACCTACTCATTGCAAAGACAGTTGCGGATTGCTTTACTAGCCTAGAGGCAAAATAATTTCCAACGTATCCGTTTCCTCCTATAACCAAAATTTTCTTTCCGATCAAACTCATTACCTCACTATAATGACAATCTTAAAAACTAAATAATATTGACTTAAATGATGCTAGTTTTGAGGTAACTAGTATTCCCATAGAAAAATAAATTATATCTTTATGCCACTAGCTATATCATTTATGTTATAGGCTTGTACTTTCTTATTCAATAATATTTAGCCTACTTAAATGAATACTCAAGAAGGAATGCCCTAAATTAGCAAACATTTTCAAGAACAACCAAGACGAATTCCACTCAACTAAAAGTACGCTCGTTATTATTGTAGACCTCAGACTTTTACTAATCGCTAAATTTATGTCCAGCTCAGCTAGAAATTGACTCAACTGGAAGAGCGAGTGTCCGCACTTGAGGTAGCTGAGAAGCAGGTGGAAAGCAAAAGCAAGATAAAAAAGATAAGACGCAGATCTAATGATATACAACGTAGCCACGCTGTAAATATTTCTCTATTTAGTGCAAGTTCTGCCGTAAAGCCTATGGAACACTCACCGCACTAAATCTTCACCTAAAGGTCAAACACCGCCAATAAGCAAAAAATATTTCCTCCACTTGATTGACATCATTAATCTTCCATATTATGTTAATATCGTTGCAGTATTCAGACTAGTTGATTAATCCGAACATTTAATAATTGATTTGAATGGCTTAAAATTACGACGATCTCTATAAAAGTATACATGAGTATAAGTAGTTATCCTAGCTGGCGATGCATATGTGGGCAAGACAAATCTAGTCTACAAATATGTAAAAAGTAATAGCGAAAACACCAAAAACATTGCTCCAACTGTCGGCGTATAGTTCTCATCTAAAATGGTGAGGCTCGCTGATGGTAAGAGGATAAAAGCGCAGATTTGGGACACAGGTATATCTGTATTGATGCATAGCGGGTCAGTAGCAATACCGATCAATAACAGCCGCGTATGGATGATTGTAACTAGGCACTATCGGAAAGCTTTAGGAGCTTTGGTGGTATACGACATAACAAAATATGAGAGTTTTTAGAATGTAAAAAAATGGATTGAGGGGATCAAATAGCATGCATCCTCCAATGTTGTCATCGTTATGGTTGGAAACAAACTTGATCTAAAGAAGAATTCTGAACAAGTTGTATCGACCAACGATGGGAAGAAGCTGGCCAATTCCCTTGGCGTCTTATTCTCCTAAACTAGCGCATTAACCAATTAGAATGTGTAGACAACCTTTACAATGATGCTTGAGTGTACTGCATTTGAGATATAGAAATATAAAAAAGGAAGAAACAGTAGGCTTCTTCCTCGTAGTCAAAGGGATTTCAACTATCTAGAGCTGAAAATCACGATAATGATAAATGCTGCTGATTATGTATATTATTTTAAAGGATGATATGAATCAATTGGATCTAGGGTCATTAAACCTGTAGGGGACGCCAATAGTAGTCCCAGTCAAATATCGAATGCACAGCTGCTCCAAATCTTCAACCGTCACTTTTTTATTCTTATCCACATCCAAAACATCGAAGAACGAGTTAACATCCTCCTTTTGAGGATTGAAGTTAGAGTTCAACACTCTGTATGCATTCGCTAGGATCGGCATTGTCTAAATATGGAAGGTGGTACCTTAATAGGATCAATGGACCCATTTCGGTCCTTATCGTAGAAGGAAAAGATATTGTGGGCTATTTGCTTGGCTCCATCGATGTCAGTTAAGCCTGAATTTATAAGATGGGCCTATCCGTTTTTTTAAACTTTCAAAACAGATCGAACCAATCCTTGGATCATAGGCTTATTATCTATGAAGTTCTTATTGAGCGAACCTTCCTGGTTTTGCTGTGTGAAACTTGACTAGACACGAGGATTGTTGAAGGAGAAGCCTGGATTGTTCAGAGTGCTCATTCAAATAGGATAATTATAACAATATTGACATTTGAATGAATGCAAAAATAATTCATATTGATCAATCCAAGGAAACTATATTTTTATTCTATCGAATCGCCTTCACTATTCGATCTTTGTCTTTCCCGTATATCTTATTGGATATACAAAAATTCTCAAGTTGCTTCATATCAGAGTAGACCATCACAAGTGAATTCTTAAAGCAGTTCTTTCGTATGATCCTTAACTATTTCGAAATATTAGGAGCAGTCTTTCTTTTATAATGCAAACTGTTGTTCTATTTGTTTGGCTTTTGATTTTGTTATGGCTTGACCCCTTTTACTGTCTTGTCTTAAAGATAATCTACAGCATTAAGGATCAGTTTATTGTCAGTTAGAGGTTTGAATTATGGTTAAATGTATTATGTATTTTGCCGGTTTATATCGCTATGAAAGAGGGAATGTTGGGTAATCTATGATTACTTCAACTATCTCTAGGTCTCACTCAATACTGCTGCTTATATTTGACCAATAATATTCTCCATCCCTCTTTTGTTCAACTGCCGCCCAATTTTCTATTGAATCAAACAACAAAGATCCTTTATATCGAATTGCTAGTAGTTGTTGCTTGGATTATTATTAAAGGAGCTGAAGTTGGATAAATTGTAACTGTTATCCTTCTTGCCTAAACTTAACATTATCTACTTTTAATCATAGAATAGACATATTTCAAGGTTATTAGACTGAATGACTTAGTCTCCCAGCCGTATCTCATTGAATATTCTACTAAGATTTATCTTTTTAGGCTCAAATTCAATGTCTTCAATAGTCCCATCCATCTCCAAATATTGAGTCTTCTCTTTGTTTTAATGCTACTACTCATGTCTCTCGATAGGTAGGCTTGTGCATTCATTTTGATTGGGAATCGACTATTACTAATACAGTTGAGGTGATTCAATAACAAAGTTTTAGTACAAACCTAGATAGAAGTTGGCTCTTGATTGGAGCTATGAAACAGCCTGCATTTGCTAGAAGAGGGTATTACTAGTGATTTGACTATGCTGCATTAACGAACGAAATAATTTGAATAGATATAAAGTATTGTTATTACAATTTAGCTCAATAGACTATCAGAATCTAGTAAATGAGTATTTTAATTTAATTTAGTAGGAAGACTAGTAGATGCATACAATACATTTTTCTTCTTTTCTTTAAGATCTATTTGCTTTAACTTCAATTTATCCTGATCAATATTGACTTTGTTTTAAGCTTTTTTACATTGGAGTAATGCCTATCTTATTAGCTGATATATTCATTATTTGGCAAGTTCTTTAGCTTTTCATTCCAACTGTTTTATCATTCCTCAAGCCCTTCCTTTATGCTATTTTGAGAATAGCCTAAAGGAAACGATTCTCGTAAGTCTCAAAGTATGAAGAATCATCTATATTTGAAAAGAAGATTGAGTTTTTCCTTTTTCCTATCACCGTATGAGGCTGAATCAAAAAGAGGGTTAATGGATAGTTCAAGAAGTTTAATTAATCGATGAGTGAACTATGCCTTTTGACTATTTGTTGATAGGAACTTATTATTAGTTGTTTAGATTTGGTGTAAAGTAAGATATGGGATTAACAGTTGAGATTAGAAAGTATAGAACTATGTACGTTTGATTAAATAT